>MDSY01051750.1_pt1 | contig 10444 bp, 8 predicted proteins | sample 811131 | NCBI WGS metagenome assembly MDSY01 (sample SAMN05326643, study PRJNA326480) | marine metagenome | isolation source: seawater | place: Atlantic Ocean: South West | collected 2010
TGGAGGAATATTCCATTGAGTTATTAGACTTGAAACTAAAAAATATTTTGAAAAATAATTATCAAGAAAACCATAAGTTACTAAATAATCTTGATATAAAATTTGTATTTACGGCTCATCCTACTGAATCAACAAAACCTGAAATATTAAATAAAATAAACGAACTACATGAAATAATAAAAAAAAGATACGAAGAAAGAAAACAGGGTGTCCCTTTTTCAGATTTATCGTTTCAAAGCGAAATAAAAGAGTTTGCAAAAATTATAATTCAAACGGATGAACTCAGGCAATTTAAGCCAACTCCTTATGATGAGGCTATTAATAACTTATATTACATAGATAGAATGGTTTTTCAAGAAATACCAAAACTTAACTTATTTATTAGAGAGTTACTTGAAATTAATAAACCTGATGAATCTCCATCACCAATAAAATTTGGTACATGGGTAGGTGGAGATAGAGATGGAAACCCTAATGTAGATCATTCAACTACAAATGACATTATTGAACTTCAACATGATAGAAATAAAGAAATAGTAATACGAGAAATAAAGAGCCTAATATCAAATCTAAGTCAATCAATTCATATTGCTACTTTTTCAAAACCTCTATTGAAATTCATAAATAAAAATAAAAATTTAATTATAGATAAAAATAATTTTACTAGATATGATGAAGAACCTTACAGACAGGCGTTACTAATAATATTAGATAAATACCCTAATAAATCTTATGATCACGATGACTTAATTAGTGACTTAAGAATTGTTCTCGTTTCACTCATAGAAAATCGAGGAACGAATAAAGAAATAAAAAAGTTAATGTTTCTTATTGAAGCAATAAAAATAGGTGGAGTAACTACTGCTCATATGGATATTAGGGAAGATTCTTCAATTACTACAGGTGCTGCCAAAGAAATAATAAGTGCCCTATATGACAAAAACACATCTATATCTCATGCTTTAGACATTATTGAAAGGAATGAAAAAAATATAAATTCCTCGGATATTTCAACGGAAACTTTAGAGGTTATTAAGACATTTAATGTGGTAAAAAATATTAGAGAAAAATATGGATATGAATCAATTAATACATGGATCGTAGCTATGACTTCAACATCTGATGATCTTCTAGCAATAGCATTTTTAGGATTATATACAAAATTATTTTCTTCCAAAAAAGAAATATCAGAATTTAGGATTGTTCCATTATTAGAAACTATTGATGATTTGAAAAATTCGGAGAAAGTTTTGTCTGGATTTTGGGAAAAAATTTACTCGCAAAATAATGTTGTTGAAGTAATGATAGGATACTCAGATTCTAATAAGGACGGAGGAATAATTAAGTCTCAATGGGATTTATTTCTTGCTCAAAAAACAATATATAAATTATCCAAAAAATTTAATTTAGATCTTGTGTTATTTCACGGAAGAGGTGGTTCTTCAAGTAGGGGTGGGGGGCCGTCTGGTGAGGCTATATTATCTCAACCTCTAGAAACGATAAATGGAAAAATAAAAATTACAAAGCAAGGAGAAGTTATTTCCGATAATTTTGCTAATTCTGATTTAGCTGAAACAAATGTAAAAATTATACTCAATGCAATGCTTGAAGCTACTATAAAAGAACCAAATACTAGCAAAAAAGATGATATTTGGTTTGAAACTATGAACTATTTATCTGATGAAAGTTATAGGTGTTATAAAAATTTTATTTCTAATAATGATATTTTTGATTATCTGAAAAATGCAACACCCTTGGAAGAATTGCAAAATATGAATATAGGCTCTAGGCCTTCAAAAAGAAGAGGAGGTTTGAGAGGTATTAAGGATTTGAGGGCAATACCTTGGGTATTTTCATGGACACAGTCTCGTCAGATTGTACCAGGTTGGTATGGCTTTGGGGCTTCTATTGAAAAAGCCATTAATAAAGGTAGAAAAAAAGAAATTTTATCCATGTATAAAAATATGAAATTCTTTAGGAATTTAGTTTCAAATATAGAAATGAATCTTGTAAAAACAGATTTAATTATTAGTAAGGCATATGTAGAAAATTTATATCCGTCAGGAATGCAAGTTTTTGAACAAATTGAGGACGAATATAATAAATCTAAAAAATATTTACTGATGATTACTGGAGATAAAGAACTAATGGAATCTAATACTACTCTTAAGGAAACCTTGAATATTAGAGAGTCTTATATTTTACCCATAAATATTTTTCAAATTATTTTATTAGGAAAACTTCAAGCAGAATCTGATGATGATAATTTAATAAAGAGGTCTCTTTTGCTTACTATAAACGGTATATCGGCAGGGCTTAAGAATACAGGATAAAAGCATATATTACTGGTAATCCTTATTTTTTCTGGATTTATAAATTCATAATTACAAAAACAGCTTATAATAGCGAGTAATAGTACTAAATTACCTATACGATTGTATGGGAATGTTTACAATACGAAAAAAATCAATAGGAGATTAAATTATGAGTACGAAAACAATAGGATGGATTTTAGCAGTATTCCCTATAATTGGGATGATAACTTGGTTTGTATCAGGTTTGCCAACTGATCCGGCCGGAGATATAACTGGAGGTTATGGTGCTTATGCTACAGAATTAGCTGCACTTAATTCCGATTCAATTCATGTGTTTATGGGAATTGCATCTCTCGTATTTGCTATAGTAACAACTGGATTTATAGGTCTTAGAGCTAAAGTATTAGATTCTGGAAGTTCAACTCTAGCTTATATGTCAGGTATGTTAATTATAATCGGTTTTGCAGCAACAGTTGTAGAAAATGGCGCAATTTCTGCTGGAGCTAGTTTGGCTGGTGAAGGTTTGATTCAAGAATCAGTTTCTATGTTAACTTTGGGAACCACTGCAGGTGGATTCGGGACCGCTATTTTCGCTTTGGGTATAGGATTGCTAGGTTATAGTTTATGCCTAAGTAAGATTTTACATGTGATCACACAATATTCATTTATGCTTGTAAGTGTATTAGGAGTATTAGGTGGAATTTTATTTTATGATTCAGGAATAATTGTCGCTTATTATGCATCATTCACATTTACAGCTGTCGCAGCAGGTATAGAACTCATCAGAGAATAGGAAAATAATCGATATGATTTCAAGGGTTGAATTTTTTTTAACCCTTGAAATTAAAAATATTTAAGGAGAAAAAATGATTGGCGGAGCTAAAGGAAATTTTGAAACAGCTGATGAAAATCTTGCATTCGAAAAGATATCAGTACAAATAGTAAACCTAAATGGAAAAAATGTTAAGAAAGTTACAGTCCAGCCAGGATGGAACTGGAAAGAGCATATGTCACAAATTGCAGGTACAGAATGGTGTGAAGGTAGACCTTTTGGAGTGGTTGTTAGTGGTAAATATCATGCGCAACATAAAGACGGCACAGAATTTGATATACTCCCAGGAGAAGCTTTTATTGTTGAACCAGGCCATAATTTATGGGTCGTAGGAGATGAACCTGTAGTAGTTTATGAATTTGAGTAGAAAATAATTTACTATTTACTTTTAGGCTTACCTGAATATATAGAACTTAAAATTTCATTTTTTCTAGTTAGTATTATAATAAGAACAAAAATTAATCCTTGTATAGCTATCGAATAACCGGGGTCAAAAAAATCTGCATAAAGGCCATTAAGGAAATTGAATAATGCCATGCTACCACCTAAGTACATAGCATATACTCCAGCAATTCGCCCTCTAATATGATTAGGTGACAAAGTTTGAATTAGGGTATGGGAAATTATCATAAATCCAGCTTGCCCAAGTCCCATAAACAAAGCCGCTATTAATGAAATTATTAAACTAGATGACAACCCAAAAAAAATAGGGGCTATTCCACTAATAATTGCAAATATATAAAACATTCTTCCTTTCAATTTATCATCAAATAAACCTGCGAGAAATATTGATGCAATTAATGCTCCTATCCCCACACTCATCATCAAGAAACTAACTACTAGGCCTTCGGAACCTAATTTATTAACTGCAAAAAAGGGAAGTACCGATTCAAATGACATAGTAAACATACAATGAAGTGTAGTTATAGCTGTAACGATAAATATTGGTTTAGTTTTATGTACATATTTTATCCCTTCAGTGAAACCTTGTATAAATGATTCAGAGTTTATCTTCCCTGTAGAAGTGTTCTTAATCATGAGTGAAAAAAACAAACTCAGGGCATAAAACCCTGTACAAACAAAGAATGCTATATCTATTCCTGTTACAGATTCTCCATTCCTACCAACAAATGCTAATAATGGTGCAACCGTAAGGGGGCCTAATAATCTTGTTGCATGAACGGTTGACATGTCCAATGCTACAGCATTAAGTAAATTTTTTTTTGGAACAATATTTGGAACTAATGATTGGCCTGAGGGCATGCGAGCAGCTCTTGCTGAGCCTTGAACGAATGCTAAAACAATCAGATGCCAAGGTAGAATAAAATCCATAAAATATAATATTCCTAAGCCAAAATTGTGTATGAAGTTAATTAGAAACATTGATTGTAGAATTCGTCTTCTTTGGAACTTATCTGCCAAATAACCAATAAATGGAGTAATTAGAATCATTGGAATCATAGCAGAAAAAGTGACCAGCCCTACGAGTGTGCTACTATCTGATATTTGATAAACTACCCATCCTCTAATAACTATAAGGGCCCAATGAGATGATCCTGCAAATAATCCAGCAAGCCACATTTTTAGAAAATCAGGATACTTCAAAGATGAAAAATAATTTATATTGTTACTAGAATTAGTCAAATTAATTTGAAAATATAATAAATGGTAAACGAGTGATTACCTAAAAGTTAGAGTAACACAAATAATTTTTATCTGAAATAATTTATCTACTAAAAATTATCTTTTAGATGATTCCAAGCGAGAAAAATTCCTATCAAAACAAATATTAAGGTTATTAATTTATTCATATTTTATAACATTAGTTGTATTTATTATCATAATTATGAATGAACTTTGGCTTGCTCTTCTTCTCTTTCGAAAAGATATTCTGCGAAAGTTCTTACCCATTCTTCATCATCATTAAGACTTGGAATTAACTTGAGTGATTCACCCCCAAGTTTTTCAAAATCCTCATTATTTTCTTCTGCAATTTCCTCTAAAGTTTCAAGACAATCAGCAGTAAATGATGGACACGCAACAGAAATTTTCTTAATTCCTTTTTTCGCTAAATCTTCAACCACATCCACAATATTTGGTTGTATCCATTGTTCAGGTCCAAATGTACTTTGATAGCAAACCTTGAATGGGATGTCAGGATTGAGCATTTCAGAAACCTTCATTATTTGTTTTACAGAATGAGCCTTATAACAAAGTTCATTATATTCTGTTACTTTTTCACAACAATTTTCTACTTTTTGACAGTGGCTTTCTGAAGGATCAGCTTTTCTCAGTTGTCTAACTGGTAGACCGTGAAAACTGAATAAGAGGTATTCGCTTTCTTGATATTCTTTAGAATTCTTTACACTATCAACGAATGATTTGAGATAAAAGTATTCATCAAAATAATGGTCAATTTTTATTATATCTGGATTGTAATTTTCCTTTTCTAGCACTCTTTCAACTTCACGAAAAGATGATCCTGAAGTTGCTTCGGCATATTGTGGAAACATAGATACGAGGAAAAGTTTTTCAGTTCCATTTTGTCGTAACTTTTTGATACCGTTTTCTATTGATGGATTACCGTATCTCATACCGATTTCAACATTGCCATTAGTATATTTCTTAAGTTTTTCAACAAATTTCACTGTGTTGACTAATAATGGTGAGCCTTCTTCAGTCCATATACTTTTATATTTCTCTATGATTTTTTTAGGCCTAAATGGTACAACTATTAAGTTAACAATCATCCATCTCAAGACAGTAGCTGCAGCATCTCTTAATTTATCAAAATTCTTTGAACGTTCGGGTAGTCTCTTAGATGGATAGTCAAGCATGTCTGGATCGGAAAGAAATTCTTTCAGGTATCTTTTTAATGCAGGGATTGTAGGTTCATCAGGTGTTCCTGTATTGATTATTAAGTAACCGTTTTTTTTGTCTTCTAACATTCTTACTCGAAAAATAATTTGTTTCTAATTTCTAACCTTAATAATATTTTACAACACATATTAAGAAATTTAAAAATAAAAATTATGAATAATAGATTTGTTTTTTCGATTTTAACCAGAAAGACCCTGAAAATCAGGGTCTTTCTAGATTAGAAACCGAAGATATGAGGTTTTTAGATTATTGTAGAGCTCCTACTTCAGTAAGAAGTGCTACTGTACCTTCGATATCTTTAAGCTCAGCAATGTCTATGTCAAACTTTTTGATATCTGCTAATGGTGTAAGCAATCGGTTAGCTTTTGCACCATCATTTAGTGGATATTCATAAGTTTGAGAAGCAAAGAATTGCTGTCCTACTGGGCTAAGTAGGAATTTTAGAAACTCGTTAGCAGCATCTTTATTGTCTGACTGTTCTAATATTCCAGCACCAGCTACAAGAACAATTGATCCTGGATCATCAGCTGTAGTGTGGTAATTTCTTGCACCAAATGATTCACCATTTTCAGCAATAAATCGGTGTAAGTAGTAGTGATTAACAAATCCTACTTCAATTTCACCTTTTCCAGCAGCTTCAACTGTTGGTGTATTCTTTGCATAGAATTTAGGCTCGTTTGCCATGATACCTTCTAGCCAAGTTTTTGTTTTTTCTTCACCCCACTCAAGTCTCATACCAGTTACCATAGCATGGAATGAACTGTTTGTTGGTGGGAATCCAATTTTACCTTTCCATTTAGGATCAGTAAAACCTTCTAGAGATGTAGGTAGGTCAGCTGGGTCAACAGCTTCTGTATTGTATACAACAACTCTTGCTCTTCCTGAAGTTCCTACCCATTTTCCTTCTGGGTCACTTGCCCAGTCTGGAACCATAGCAACTAAGTCACTTGAAAGTGTACTAAGCATTGAATCAACAGATCCTAGACCACCTGGGTCCTGAGCAAAAAATACATCAGCTGGAGTCTTGCTACCTTCTTCAAGTAGCGTTGCTGCCATTGCTGTAGTTTTTCCATAATTTACCTGTACCTCTATACCAGATACAGCCTGGAATTGATCAATAAGTGGCTGAACTAATGACTCACCTCTACCTGAATAAATAACTAAAGGCTTAGTTTCTTCAGGTACAGCTGTTACCATTACTTCAACTTTTTTTTCTACTTCTTTTTCAACAATCCTAGTAACTTCTACTGGTACTTCAACTTTCTTTTCTACTTCTTTCTCAACAACCACAGTTACCGGCACTTCTTTTTCAACTTCAACTATTTTTTCAACAGTTTCTGTATCTGATGAACATGCAAATATAACTATGCTGAACATTGAAATTAGCAAAAAAGAGAATAATTTATAATTTAATTTATACATTTATTTTCCTCTTGAATTATTAAACTTTTTATTCAACAAAACAATTCTATACTATTTAAGTACACAAATGTAAATAAAAAAATTATAAAGTTTACTAATTTAGTATACTTTTATATTAAAAATCATAAATTTTGGTATTTTTTTTAAATAATTATTATTCTAGGAATTAATTGTGGGGTTTATATTTGATATCTTTCAGATTTCCTTCGTGGTAAATCGAATCCCAATTTTTCAGAAAAGTTTCGTTCCATTCATCTGTTAATTTAGACTTAATCATTTGTTCAAAGATTGGCCAAAAAATTATTATTCCGTCTGCTCCGTCAATTATTGCTTTATGGGCAGTCGAGGCTGATCTTACTAGTGCAGCGGTTATGAATGGTCTATTTTCCCATTGATTAAATGTAGATTTGATTTCTCTAATCAATTGTGTTGGGTCTTTATCTACATCAATAAAAGGTTCACAGAAGGGTAGAACATGGTCTACTCCTGAATTAGCTGCTAGTACAGCTTGGTTTAAGGTAAATATAGTTGTACAAAATGTTTCAATGTTAGATTTTTTTAGTACAGTAAATGCACCTAAAGCATGCTCGCTCATCGGTATTTTTAAGATTATTTGTTCAGATAATTTTGTAAACGCTTCACCAACATCTAGTAACTCATTAGTAGAATGACCATCAATTTCAATAGCAATTTTTTTATCAGTCATATCTAGATATCTTTTTGTAAGATCTATTATTGAACCGTATTTATCAGTAAGTTCTTTGAGTACTACTGTGTTAGTTACAATACCTTTCACCCCTTTATCCATCCAGTTTTTTAGGTCTTCAGGATCTCCGGCTAGCCAAACATCTGGTGCTGCTGATATTTGCATGTTATTTTTTGCGTTTATTATTTCCATATTATTGTTTCTTTTTATTTCATATATATTTTGTTTTTTAATTTATAACATCATTTATAAATATTTCAAATAAGAATTTAAAAGTAAAAAGGCACTTGTAATTTCAAGTGCCTTTTAAATAACAGGAGATTAGTATGTAATTATTCCTGTGGATTAGTCAAGAATAATTAGGAATTTATATTGTTAATACAGCTCCGATGACAAGTATAACTACATAAAAGGATATAAGTAAAAGCGATTTCTTATTATCTCTTTTTATTGTTTGGTCAATCTCAACTTTATTATTTTGCATTGCTAATCTCTTCTCTTAACTAAATTATTTTACTATCTACATACTATTTTCATATGTATTTATTAAATATAAATTTCAGAAATGTAAATTTTATGTAACATTCATCCTGTTTAATAATTTTGAAACAAAATTGATACACTTCTGAAATAAATCCATTTTAATATTTGAAATAGATAAAAAATAAAATCTTTATAAAGGAGATTACAAAATGGATAATTTTAATCCTATGTATCTTGATATTGTTTGGGTCTTGTTTGCCACAGTATTAGTCTTTCTTATGCAGGCAGGATTTGCATTATTGGAGGCAGGAGCTACAAGAGCAAAGAACTCTATCAATATAATTATGAAGAATGTTATGGATATTTCATTAGGTTCATTATTCTTTTGGTTAGTAGGTTTCGGTTTGATGTTTGGTACCAACAGCAGTGGTTGGATTGGTACTGATAACTTCGCACTTTCAGAAATCGACACTGCCTCAGATACTGCAGCTTTTGATTTTGCATTTTTCATTTTCCAAACTGTATTTGCTGCAACTGCAGCAACAATTATTTCAGGTGCTGTAGCAGAAAGAACTAAGTTCGCCGCATACTTGATTTATGCTATAGCGGTAACAGCTATAATATACCCAATTTTTGGTTCTTGGGTTTGGGGCGGTGGTTGGCTAAATGATGTGGGGCCAGGATTTATTGACTTTGCTGGTTCTACAGTTGTTCATAGTGTTGGTGGATGGGCTGCTTTGGCAGGTGCTATAGTTGTTGGACCAAGATTAGGTAAATATGCTAAAGATAATAGTCCAATTAGAATACCAGGGCACTCTGTAGTGTTGATGGCTTTAGGTGTGTTCGTACTTTGGTTTGGTTGGTTTGGGTTTAATGCTGGGTCTACTGTATCCGGTAATGATGGATCTATTGCAACTATTTTCATTACTACAAATCTTGCTGCAGCAGCAGGAGCTGTTGGAGCGATGGTATTATCTTACATCCTATGGAAAAGATTCGATGTATACATGACACTTAATGGTGTTATTGCAGGTTTAGTTTCTATAACTGCAGGTTGTGCAAATATGGGACCAGGAATGGCTTTGATAGTTGGTCTTATAGGTGGATTTGTAGTTGTTGGATCAGCGACATTATTAGAGGTCGTATTAAAAGTAGATGATCCTGTCGGAGCTATAGCTGCACATGGTTTTGCGGGAGCTTGGGGAACAATAGCCGTTGGATTATTTGCTCAATCAGAATTTGGTGGAGTTGATGGTCTGTTTTTTGGCGGTGGTGCTGGCCAGCTAGGTGCTCAATTAGTTGGTGTTTTAGCAGCATTTGTGTTTGTTTTTGGATCTTCATTTATTGTTTTCAAACTAATCGACGTAACGATTGGAATGAGAGTTTCAAAGAAAGAGGAAGAAACAGGTCTTGATGTTATTGAACACAGTGCATCAGGATACCCAGACTTTACAGAAGTAAAGAAGTAAAACAGTTATTCATATTTTTGACCCTAGATGATATAAGTTATCTAGGGTCAAAAAATAAGGAGATATAATGCTCGAAATAGACGATGATTTATTTGAAATTTCATATAAAAATAAAGTATTAAATCTATGCTATAAAGAATATGAACTTCTCAAATTATTGATTAATAATTCCGATAAAATTTTATCAAGAGATGAGATTATAGATAATTTTTGGAATGGTAAACAATTTAAATCTCGTATAGTAGATACTTATATTTGTAGAATTAGAGGAAAATTAAAAAAATTTGGTCACCCAGGAATTCTTGCAGTAAAAAAGAGAGGATTCCGTCTAATAGAA
>MDSY01037009.1_pt1 | contig 10443 bp, 13 predicted proteins | sample 811131 | NCBI WGS metagenome assembly MDSY01 (sample SAMN05326643, study PRJNA326480) | marine metagenome | isolation source: seawater | place: Atlantic Ocean: South West | collected 2010
AAAGATTCGATGAGAAATCAAAAATCCTGAGATTTTGCACAAAAATAGTCCTCTAAATTAATGATCGATATTTCTTGTTATCAAATTATTTTTGGTTTAGTTGCTATGATTTTAAATTTATCTGTAGAGAATTCGATTTTTTTGGAATGATTATAACAATATTAAATCCGTTAATTTTAATAATAATAATTGAAAAATAATTGAGTGACAATAAATTCATGTAGTATATTTACTTAAGATTTATGAAAATATATACTAAAACTACCTTTCAAAAACTTCCGATTACAGTTAATCAAGCTTGGGATTTTCTTTCAGATCCAAAAAATTTGAGTACAATAACACCTGACTATATGAATTTTAAAATTCTTAAAGGTGCCGAGAAAAAAATATTTTCAGGTCAAATAATACAATACATAGTAACACCCATACTAGGAATACCATCAAAGTGGATTACTGAAATAACTCATGTCAAAGAAGGTTCTTATTTTGTCGATGAACAAAGGTTTGGCCCATATTCACTATGGCATCACAAGCATTTTATTAGAGAAATTGAAGGCGGTATTGAAATGGAAGATATTATTGACTATAAATTACCATTTGGTCTATTAGGTCAAATAGCGCATCCAATAATTGTAAAGCCAAAGCTTGATGAAATATTTAATTACAGATACAATAAATTGATTGAACTTTTTGGAGATTATGGTAAAACAGAATCTTACACTAGAAATGAATTATTAAAAAATATTATATGAAAATGAATATACTTGTTATTGGGGGTAGCTCAGGAATTGGTTTAGAAATTGTGAAACAACTACATGATAAACATAATGTGTATGTTGCCAACAGAACAAATGACGCTTTAAGCGAATTTAAACACGAATTCATTAAGGTTGACATAATAAAGGAAACTATAGATGCAAAACTACTACCTGAGTCATTAGACGGTTTTGTATATTGTCCTGGTACAATAAACTTAAGACCTTTCAGGGGTCTAAAACCTGAAACCTTCATTTCAGATTTTAACATAAATGTAATGGGAGCTATTAAAAATATACAAGCAGTTTTAAAAAATTTAAATCACTCAAAACACTCTAGTATTGTCTTATTTAGCACAGTAGCTGTTCAAACAGGAATGCCGTTTCATTCTTCGATAGCGGCTTCAAAAGGAGCAATTGAGGGTTTAACAAGGTCTCTAGCTGCAGAATTTGCTCCTAAAATATCTGTTAATGCAATTGCACCGTCTATAGTAGATACCCCGTTATCAGATAAATTCTTAAATAGTGAAGCTAAAATGGAAAGAGCAACTGAAAGACACCCACTTAAAAAGGTCGGTTCTCCAACTGAGTTGGCTAAAGCTGCTGTTTTTTTATTAACAAACTCTTCATGGATTACAGGTCAGGTGATTGGAATTGACGGTGGAATCGGAAATCTTAAGATTTAGATTCTTGTTATTTTAGCTCCAATAGATTTTAACCTGGAATCAATTTCTTCATATCCTCGATCAATTTGTTCGATATTATGTATGGTACTAATTCCTTTAGCCGAAAGTGCAGCAATTAGAAGTGAAATTCCTGCTCTAATATCTGGAGATGTCATTACGGTTGATTTTAATTGAGACTTAAAGTCATGACCAATAACGGTTGCTCGATGAGGATCACATAAAATTATTTTAGCACCCATATCTATAAGTTTATCTACGAAAAACAACCTGCTTTCAAACATTTTTTGATGTATTAATAAACTTCCTCTAGCCTGAGTAGCGACAACTAAAATAATACTTAGTAAGTCTGGAGTAAACCCAGGCCATGGACCATCTGATACGGTCAATACAGATCCATCAATATAACTTTGAACTTCATATCCATTTAAGTGGGCTGGAATATAAATATCATCATCTTTTTTTTCTAACTGAATTCCAAGTTTTTTAAATACAGAGGGTATTTGTCCCAAATAATCCCAATTAACATTTTTGATAGTCAATTCACTTTTAGTCATGGCCGCAAGACCAATCCAACTCCCAATCTCTATCATGTCAGGAAGTATAGTATGGGAGGTTCCACTTAATTTATCTACACCATCAATTATAAGTCGATTTGAACCAATTCCTGATATATTGGCACCCATACTTAAAAGCATCTTGCACAATTGCTGAAGATAAGGCTCACAAGCTGCATTATATATAACTGTTTTTCCTTTAGCTAATACAGAAGCCATTAAAATATTTGCAGTTCCGGTAACTGAGGGTTCATCTAAAAGCATATCACTTCCTTTCAGATTTTTTGCAGAAACTGTATAAAAATAATCCTCTTTATTGTAATTAAACTTAGCACCTAACTTAATAAACCCTTCAAAATGAGTATCAAGCCTTCTTCTTCCAATCTTATCACCACCTGGTCGTGGTATACTTCCAGTTCCAAATCTTCCTAATAATGGGCCCACAAGCATTATTGAGCCTCTTAGACCTTTTCCATCAACTTTAAATTGATCTGACTCCAAGTATTTAATATTGATGTCAGCTGCCTGAAACTGATATTTTCCTTTATCTATTTTATTAATCGAGACTCCAAGATTTTTTAATAGAGATATTAATTTATTAACATCAATTATGTCTGGAAGATTATTTACAATTACTTTATCCTCTGTTAATAATATTGCACATAAAATTTGAAGAGCTTCATTTTTAGCACCTTGAGGGATTATCGAGCCAGATAATTTATTACCACCTTCAATTTTAAAGCTTCCCATTATTTTAGATAATTAATAACGGTTTTTCTTGTAACGATTTTTACTTTTAGGATTTGAGAAATTATTAGACTTAGGGCCGTTTCCATTTTTTGATCTTGCTTTTAAAAACTCTGAAGACTCTGTTAAAGGTAACAATTCATCTTTCACCTTTAATTCCCCATCGGATAATTCATTCAGGTGATTAAAAATTAAAACATCTTCTACGGTATCTTTATTCCAATTAAGAAAACATTTTTTCATATGGTTAGCAATGGTAAAGACGAGCGCATCTTTCATTTCTCCTTCTTCCCATCCTTTTGCAACTTTAATCATTTGACTGATATTGTTACCATAAAACCTATATTTTTTTATACTTACAGGATAAGAAATTCTTTCAGGTCTTGCCTTAAGAACTTCTTCTTTTGGCTTTTCAAAAGGAAAATCAACATCTAATTTAAAATCAGACATTATAAATAGTTGATCCCAAAGCTTATGCTGAAAGTCAGGGACGTCTCTTAAGTGTGGGTTTAAATTACCCATAATTCCAATTATAGCCTTGGCTAATTTGTTTCGCTCTTCTCGATTATCTATTTCATGAATCTGATCAATCATCAAGTGAATATGTCGACCGTATTCGGGAATAATAAGAGGCTTGCGTTTTGTGTTGTATTGCAACGCTTCCATATAATTATAAATTTAATAGGTGATTTTGTAGTGCAAATTAATAAAAATCCTTTAATTACTAAAGCGTAATGACTCCTTTAAATTTTGACACCTCTTTATATATTTTAATCACAGACTCCGGATCATCCATTACAAGTGTTACAGTAATACTTGTAAAGTTCTTTTTAGATGATTTTTTTATAGAAAATTTAGCATTCATTTCCTTGAATAGATTTTCTATATTTTGCTTTTTCGTTTCTTTTTCCTTTATTACAAACTTAAACATATATATCCCTGGCCATTTTTGAGAGGTTTTTAAGTTTTCTGAGAATCGTGAATAAAATTCATTGTCACTCATAAATTGATATATAATATATTATAATTTTGTGTAAATATAAATTAAAAACAGTTTTTTGAAATTAAATAAAGTTGTTATTACTGGAGCACCTGGAACTGGTAAAACGTCAATAATACGTTTTTTAGAATCTAATGGGTACAATTGTTTTCATGAATTTTCAAGAACATTGATTAAATGGGGTCAATTTAATGGTTCACGAAATTTATTTCTAGATGAACCCAATTCATTTAGTGAAAAAATTCTAGAAACTAGAATAAGTCACTTTAACCAATCAAATAAAATTAAAAATCCCAAAAACAATCTAATATTTTTCGATCGTAGTATTTATGACACTTTTGCATATCAAAAATTTATTAATAAATCATTTATTTACCCTATAAAATACAAAAAGTTCAAATATCAAAAAGTTTTTATTCTATCTCCTTGGAATGACATATACGTTAATGATAATGAAAGATCAGAAAGCTTTGAGATATCTAAAGAAATTGACAGATCAATTAAATTAACTTACAATCATTATAATTACAAGCTAAACGAAATTTCAAAAACTAGTGTTGAAAATAGAGTAAATCAAATACTCAACCTTTGTTTATGAAAAAAATTAAGGATATTTTATTAAAATATTGGGGGTATGAAAACTTTAAAGATCAACAAGAAAAAGTAATTAACTCAATTATATCTGGAAAAAATTCCTTAATTACTATTCCCACTGGGGCCGGAAAGTCACTGTGTTATCAGCTCCCTTCTTTAATTATTGGAGGAACCACAATAGTTATTTCACCCCTTATTGCTCTTATGGAGGATCAAGTCAGAGCTTTAAATAAGATAGGAGTTTCTTCTTTTTATTTTAAACCTAACTCAAGAAATCTGACAATAGAGCAACAGTTAGATAATTGTATCTATGGAAACTATAAGCTTATTTATTGTTCACCGGAAAGACTAACTGATTTAAGTTTTTTAAATAAAATAGCTCAAGCAAATATTAAACATATTGCTGTAGATGAAGCACATTGTATTTCTGAATGGGGTCATGAATTTAGACCCTCCTACAGAAAAATTAGGAATTTAATACAGCTATTTCCGAAAGCTACAATATCAGCTTACAGCGCTTCAGCGAACCTAATGGTTAAAAATGACATAATTAAAAATTTGGAATTAGTGAATTTTAATAAATTCGAATCCTCATATGAAAGAAAAAATATACACTATGAAATTAGATATGTGAATAATAAAATTGATACTTTATTAGAAATAATTACTGATGAGAGCTCAATTATATATTGCAATTCAAGAAAATCTAGTGAATTAATTTCTAATAAACTTTCTAAAAAATATATAAAAACAGACTATTTTCATGGAGGACTTTCTATTAAAGAAAAAAAAGAAAAGTTATTTAAATGGCAATCTGAAGAAATTAAAACAATTGTTGCAACTACTGCATTTGGCATGGGAATAAATAAATTAAATGTTAGAAAAGTTATACATTATAACATTCCCAAAAGTTTGGAAAATTACTATCAAGAGTCAGGAAGAGCGGGACGAGATGGAAAGAAATCAAAAGCAATTTTATTAATTGAGCTTAATGAAAAAAAATTATTTATACGTGAAAATATTAATACTCTTCCCGATAAAATTGATTTAAAAAAAGTTTATAAAAAATTATGTAATTATCTCCAAATTTCAATTGGCGAGGGACAGGGAAACCACTTTAATTTTAATTTTGATTTATTTTGTAGTAAATATGAATTTAATAAAATCACTGTTCGTACAATATTACAATTTTTAGAGAAAAATGAATTAATAATTCTAAAATCAATAAATAAAAACACAATAAAGATTCACATTCATTCTAATTTAAATAACCTAAAAAGAAGTATTAGACTTTCTACTCCTCAGTCTAAAACATTAGAGACTTTATTGAGGTTTTACCCAAATATTATTCATAAAAAAACTAACGTTTCGATTGAAAAAATTGTCCAGCTAACTAATTTTAAAAAGAAGGACATAAATGACCATATTGATTTTTATCATAAAATAAATTTATTAATTATTGATAAGTCTAGTTCTGACTTAAGATTAAATTGGTTGAAGCCTCGAGAAGATAATTATTGCATAGATCCATTAATTTCTAAATTAAAAAAAATAAATAATATTAAAATAATTAGATTTAAAAAAATTATAGATTTCATATATGATAATGAAAATTGTAAAACTAGACAGTTATTAAATTACTTCGGGGAGGATAAAATTCAAAATTGCGGTAATTGTTCATCAACCTGCTGCATTTAATATAAAATATATTTAATTTTATTATATAATTTAAAAATAATGATACCCAAAATAATTTTTTTTGGAACTCCAAATTTTGCTGTTCAATTATTGGATCAAATTAATAAAAGACAGTATTTAATTGATGCTGTTGTAACATCTTCAGATAAAAAATCTGGAAGAGGAAGAAAACTTAAAAGCTCAGCAGTTAAGGATTATTGTGTTGTTAAAAATATAACTCTTTATCAGCCTGAGAATCTCAAAGAAGAATCATTTGTTTCAAAAATCAAGAAACATAATTCTGACATGTTTGTTGTTGTTGCTTACAGAATGCTCCCCAAAGTCATATGGTCTATTCCGAGATTAGGTACTTTTAATCTTCATGCATCTTTATTACCAAATTATAGAGGAGCTGCCCCTATAAATTGGGTTATAATTAATCAAGAAATAATTACTGGTGTCACAACATTTTTAATTGATGAAAGTATTGACACGGGGAAGATATTATTGAAAAGTGAATATAGAATGAATACTAATGAGACTTATGATACACTTCATGATAATCTTTTAAAAATTGCCAAGCCTCTAATAATTAATACAATTAATAATTTATACCACAATAAAACTTTTCCCAAAAAACAAATTAATAATTTTAAACTCGCTCCTAAACTAACAAAAGAAAATACAAGAGTTAATTGGAACGATCCCCTTGATAAAATTGTTTCTTTTATAAATGGTTTGAATAGCTATCCAGGTGCTTGGTCTCAAATAATAGAAAATAAAATTATAAATACTTTTAAAATATTTGAAATTGAATATGAATATACAAATCATGAGTATGATCTCAATAAACTTATTGTAGTCGATAAAAAAATTACAATTTCACATAAAGAAGGATTTTTAATCATCAATAGCTTACAACTTCCTAACAAAAAAAAACTTTCTGACAAGCAACTTTTAAACGGATATAGTTTCAAAAAGGATGTTTTTGTCCAATAAACACTAGGATTATCAACAATAACAACCAGTTATTAACAAAAAACAGTTTTTTATTGTGCTTTTCTTTTGCATTGATGTTAAAGGTTATAATTTGTATAGTATAAAAACATTTAACCTTATATTATGAATAAAACAGAATTAATAGATGCAATGGCTTCTGATGCAGGAGTTTCAAAAGCTGCCGCTAAAAAAGCGTTAGAATCTTTCCTAGGAAATGTAAGTGGAGCCCTAAAAGGTGGAAACAGAGTTTCATTAGTTGGATTTGGATCATGGTCAGTAACTAGACGTGCTGCTAGAGATGGCCGTAACCCTCAAACTGGGGCTACAATTAAAATTGCTGCAAAAAATGTAGTTAAATTTAAAGCAGGAGCAGAATTATCTGGATCTGTAAATTAAAAAAGTTCTAACTATAAATTAACTAAGGCTCCATTATATGGGGCCTTTTTTTATTATTACAATATTTTTTATATGCTTAAAAAAGGAAATGCAATTATATCTACTCCCAGTCTTATTGATGATTTATATTTTCATAGAAGTGTTATTCTTATAACTGAAAGTGATAAAAACAACTCAATGGGGTTTATAATTAATAAAAAACTAGAATACACACTAAATGAAGTTACAAATAAATTAAAATATTTTTTTCCTTTATATTATGGGGGTCCAGTAGAACCAGATAGTTTATTTTTTGTGTATAAGTCTAAAGTTAATATTTCGGAAAGTAAAACTATTTCAGAAAATTTAAAATGGAATGGCGATTTTGAAGAAATTTTAAAAAAAATAAATCAAAATAAAATTACAAAAGGTGATATTAAATTCTTTTTAGGGTATTCAGGCTGGACAAAAAGTCAATTAGAACAAGAAATTAACTCAAAAAGTTGGGAGTTAATAAAAATTTTGAATGAAAAATATGTGTTTACAGATAAAACTGAAAGTATTTGGAAAAAAAGCATTCAATCTTTTGGAGAAAAATATCTTATTTGGTCAAATACTCCAGATAATCCCAATCACAACTGAATAGTATATTAAATCGTTTTAACGAAAGAATTAAACAACTCAGGCAAACGATTAATTTCATATGTTTTTTTTCTATACTTCTCAACAGGTTTTATCTTGCTTTGAAATGATAATATTGAAAGCTCATCTGCGATTTGAAGTTCAAAAACACCAAATGGTTCATCAGAAAAAACAAAGTGACTTCTGTTTTTTATATATTCAATAAAAAGGTTATTCAACGTACTTGATGGAGCACCATTTTTTGGTGATGGACTTAATATTAAATTTTCTTTAAGTAAAAAAATATTACCTATCGCTGAACCAATAATATTCATTTTATCATTTAATATAATGTTGTCGTCAAAATTATTTTCAATTGCATCAATTGTAGCAATTCTTTTATAGTCAGATTGTAAATATGATATAGATGATAATTCATGATCTCTAAAAGTGAAGTCTTTAAAAAGAGAAATTTCTTTAATTCTATTAATATCTTTAATTACTATTGAGCTGACTGGTTTAGATATAATCATTAAAATCAATTCAGGTTCAGGGTTTTCTTTGCTTGGTATAGAATTATTTGCAAATTTTAAGTTAATTAAATAACATTTTTTTTTATCAAACTTAATTAATTCATTGATATGATTAATGAAAAATTCCAACGTAAATGACATTGGAATTTTCAATCTTAATCTCCTTAGTTGAGACATCATCATAAAATAATTTTTTTCCCAAAATAAAATACAACCATTTTCATATCTCAATTGAAAATCGTAAACATTATAAAATAAAAAAAAATTAATTATATGAGATGGAATGCTATTGAAATCAGAATAAAGCTTTCCGTTAATAAAAATCATAAAATGATTAACTAGAACCTAAAACTTGTTTCAAGGAGGCTACAGAGTTTTCCCATAACATCTTAGATTCTTCAAGTTCATCTTCACTTGAAAAATCTTCTATAATCAGAGAGACATCTTTAGTTATTTCATCTACTTGAATTTTAAATTCAAAATAAACTTCACCTGCATCGATTTCATCATTAATCCACTGAAATCTAACTCTTTCGTTATTTTTCTTTTGAATAAGTTTAGCTTTTTCTTCTCCATCATCCCAGAAAAAAGTAAAATCTTCACCTCTTGAATTAACATCATCAGCAAACCACTCTGAAAGACCTGAAGGTGTTGATAAATACTGAAAAAGAAGCTGTGGAGAAGCATGAAAATCAATTTCTAGTCTAAATAGAATACGCTTACTCATAGTTTAAATAATTTTGATCAATATATAAAAAAAGTAACTGTTATTCGTTTCAATAAGTTAAAATTTAACATTGATTGTGTTTAAATAAACCTTTAACTATATTTGCCACTCAATGGCGAGGTAGCTCAGTTGGTTAGAGCGTCGGATTCATAACCCGGAGGTCGGGGGATCGTGCCCCCCTCTCGCTACTAATAACAAAATGGTTCTTTAGAATTAGAAACTACTGTTTGGCATCTCTAGTCACGGTAGTAGTTGTGCCTTTTGATCCTGACGCATTACTTGAACCGTCGTTAACTACAGTTCTGGTTCTTGGACTTATACCTGAACTATTATTTCCACTTGGGTTTAAAAAATTATTATTTGATAATCTCCCTCTTTGTTGTCTATATAAATTTTCTTGATTTTCTCCAGAATATTTATTGAACCATTTGGGAAGTTTACCTTTAATACTATTATATTTTGATTGATTAATATCATAACCAGGACCAGATAGATTAACAATTTTGAACTTTTTTCCTTTTTTCTCTAGCACAGTAAGAATGTCGTCTCTAAGAGGTTTAACATTAACATTTGATGGTTTAGAATCTAAATATGGAGAATCAAAACTATTATTTACTACGACGTCTCTTTTTCCATTTACCAAATCAAACTGTCTTCTTAAAAATAACTTTTGAAAAGAAAATCGTCTATTATAGAATTGAAGTTCAGTTAAATAAAAATCAGATTGTAATGTATAAACTAAAGCTGGTTTATACCATTCAAAGTCACCTGCACTAAGTAAAAGGTTGTTTCTCCAGGAACTCCAGGCCAAATACCTGTTATCATATAATTGATGATGTGAGTTCCAACCATCCCTTCTTAATCTGTTGCGATTAAAATATTTAAAATACCAAGACCTATCTGCATTTAAAACAAAATGCAAATAATCTGATAATATATCTTGATTATTAATTAAAATATTTCGAAAACTCATGGGGTCATCAATTACATTTAATTCATAATTTAAATTATACTTAGATCTTATTTTATCTTCAATATCAGCTTGAGAATAACAAGAAAAATTAGTAAAAATTATGAAAAAAAGAAATGACCTAACAAAATTCATTTTTATTATATTATTGCTCTAATTTAACAAATAATATCTAAAGTTAATTACTATCATAATAAATATTAAT
>MDSY01095204.1_pt1 | contig 10443 bp, 10 predicted proteins | sample 811131 | NCBI WGS metagenome assembly MDSY01 (sample SAMN05326643, study PRJNA326480) | marine metagenome | isolation source: seawater | place: Atlantic Ocean: South West | collected 2010
CCTGCCTGCTCAATTTCAGGTAATGTGCTCATCCCTACCGCATTACCCTGATACGATTTGAAATATTTAATTTCCTCGGGAGTCTCATAAGAGGGCCCTAAAACCCAACAATAATTACCTGATACCATACTAATTTTATTTTTTAACGCAATTGTATTTGATAATTTAATTAATTCTTTTGAATGATACTTATCACCTGTAATTAATTCTAAATCATAATAATGATTTTGAAAGGTACAATCTAAATGACCTTTGATATTCATTATAGTTCCAGGTTTATTTTTTTTATTTAAACTACCAGATGAATTTGTAATGATTAGATTTTTTATTCCGCACTCGCTAAAAGTCCTAATTGGGAAAGTAACTTCTTCTTTTGAATATCCCTCATAACAATGTACTCTTCCGCATGCTACGAGGATTTCCTTTCCAAATAATTTTCCCACAATTAATTCACCCTTATGACCTTCTACATTGGATATAGGATAATTTGGAATTTGCTTATAAAAAAGTTTTTTCCTTTCAGTTAATATTTCTGAAAATTTACCTAAGCCAGATCCCAAGATTATTGCAGTATCACCATTAAATGAAGTTTTTTCTAAGATAAAGTTAGATGCTTGAATTTCTTTGAGTAACTTTTTCATTGAAGATTGGTAGCCAACTGACCACAACCTGCATCAATATCTTGTCCCTTACTCCAGCGAACAGTAACAGGGAAAGGTGCTGCTTTGAGAGTATTTAAAAAAGATTTAATAATTTCTTCACTCGGTCTTTTATAAGTATCCTCTATTTCATTAAAGGGTATTACATTTAATTTACATTTTACTGACGATAGAATTTTTTTTAGTTTCATAGCATCCATCCGACTATCATTAATCCCAGCAATTAAGACATATTCAATAGTAATCCGTTTCTGGGTTTGATTTGTATATGATTTAATTGCTTTTAAAAGATTCAAAAATGTTTGATTTTTTGTTATCGGCATAATTTGCAACCTCTGATTATGGGTAGAACCATTTAAACTTACTGCTAATTTGAAGGGATGCCTCTCATCTGTAAATTTTTTTATTTTTGTGATTATTCCAGCTGTAGAAATTGTGATTCTCCTTGCGCCAAGATTGATTCCTTTTGAATGATTAAGAAGCTTAGCAGCTGCTATTGAATTTTTATAATTAAGGAATGGCTCCCCCATACCCATAAAGACAACATTAGTAATTTTAGCATCCGAAATTTTTGCTAATTGAATATATTGATCAACAATTTCACCAACTGTTAAATTTTGTATAAAACCCATCTTTGCGGTCGCACAAAAATCACAATCTACAGCACAACCTACTTGAGTTGACAAGCATATAGTCGTACGATCATTTTCTCTCATTAAAACTGACTCAATCATTTTACCATTTTCAATTACAAAAAGGTATTTTTGAGTTCTTTTTGACAGAGAGTTATTGGATTTCAAAATCTTCAAAGGATGTAAAGGATATTGATTGAGTTTTCTCTGTAATAATTTTGGGATATCTGTCATGCAAGTCAAATCATCAATTTTTTTCCGATAAATCCAATCAAAAAGTTGCCTTCCCCGAAAAGATGGTTCTCCTAACATATTTGAAAGGTCCTCTAATTCTTTCATGGATTGACCAATCAAAGATGGATAATGTGTAATATTTGAAGATCTCATAGGATTAAATTTCATAATTAGAATAATAAAACCAAAGTCGGAAAACTTTAATATAATTTTCTTATAAGGTTCCCATAATAGGTAATTTAATGAGGTACTTATTTAACAAAAAAACGAATTTACAATGATAGAAACAGAAAAAGATTTAATAGCTCTTGAAAAATTATCAAAATCACGAGACTCATTTTTTAATGAAATAAATAAAGTTGTAATTGGACAAAAAGATATAATAGACCAACTACTAATTGCCTTGTTATCTAATGGACACTCTTTATTAGTTGGAGTCCCGGGTTTAGCAAAAACCTTAATTATTAAAACATTATCGGAAGTATTGGATATGTCGTTTAAACGTATCCAATTCACCCCAGACCTCATGCCAAGTGATATAACTGGTACAGAGTTGATTGATTTAGATCAAGAGACAGGCCAAAGATCATTTAGGTTTTTCAAAGGCCCTGTTTTTGCGAATATTGTATTAGCAGATGAGATTAATAGAACTCCACCAAAAACTCAGGCGGCTCTTTTAGAAGCAATGCAAGAACATAAAGTAACTTCTGGCGGAAAAACTTATCATTTGGATAAACCATTTTTTGTTTTAGCTACCCAAAACCCAATAGAACAAGAAGGGACATACCCTCTACCCGAAGCACAACTAGATCGGTTTATGTTTAATCTAAATATAGACTACCCTTCCAATGATGAAGAAATCTCTATTGTTAGACAAACAACTCAGACGCAATCTGATATGCTTACACCTGTCATGACAACTTCTGAGATAAAAGACTACCAGAACCTCGTACGCAGAGTTCCAATTGCAGATAATGTAGTAGAATATGCTGTAAAGTTAGTTTCTGCAACCAGACCTAAATCAGAGGACGCACCTGATTTTATACAAGAATCAATTTCGTGGGGAGCTGGACCTAGAGCATCCCAATTTTTAATTCTTGGCGCAAAAGCTAAAGCTGTTCTTGATGGCCGTCCTACCCCAAATATTCAAGATATTAACTCTTTAGCTTTTCCTATTCTGAGACACCGAGTATTACCAAATTTTAATGCAGAGACTGAAGGGCTAAAAATAGAAGACATAATTTCAAAATTAATAGAAAACATGAATTAAGTATTGAACAACTCAAATAAAACAAAATTTCTTAATCCTGAAACTGTTGCTATATTAGATTCAATGGCTCTTCGAGCGCGTTTAGTTGTTGAAGGATATATCATTGGTCAGCATCGTAGTCCTTTCCATGGATTTTCCGTGGAATTTGCCGAACATCGAAGTTATGATCCTGGAGATGAAATCCGCCATATTGACTGGAAACTTTTTGGAAAAACCGATAGACTCTATGTTAAAAGATATGAAGAGGAAACCAACCTGTCTACACATTTAATATTAGATATTAGCAAATCAATGATGTATAAAAGTAACAAGATAACAAAATTAGATTATGCAAACACACTTACTGCAGCATTGTCCTATTTGATGATTAAACAACAAGATGCCGTTGGCTTAGTACAGTTTTCTAGCCATGTTAATTCTTTTATATCACCAAAATCTAGGCCAAGTCATTTAAATTCTATACTAGAGAAATTAGATGATAATAAATATGGTGAAGATACCAAAATTGAAAAAGTATTACATGAGATGGCAGAACGAATTTTGAAACGTGGATTAGTAATATTAATATCAGATCTTATAGATGACCCCCACAAAATCATGGATGGACTAAAACATTTTCGATATAATAAACAAGAGGTAATAGTTTTCCAATTATTTGATCGAAAAGAATTAGATTTTGATTTTAACAACAGAACAAAATTTTTGGATATGGAAACTGGTGAGGAAATAACTACCGAACCCTGGCATATTAGAGCTAGCTATAAAAATCTTTTATTAGAAAGAAAAAAATTCTTTAAGAAAAATTGCCAAGAGAACTTAATTGACTATTTCCCTATTGTTACTGATCAAAACCTTGGTTCATGCATAACAGAATATTTAAGAAAACGTAAAAAATTAAATTGATATTGTTTTATTATAATGGGTTTCACATTTGGCCTTCTGCATGGTCTCTTTTTTGCCTCAACACTCTCAATTCCTGATCATAAATACTTTCATTTTCAAAATCCAAATCCCTTAAGTTTTTCAATTTTTTTTCTGCTTTTCGATACCACTTATAGGCATTCCCAAATTCCGCACTTTGAAAAAATTCAGCTGCAATATTTTCATATGATTTCACCATCCCTAGCATTGCTTCATAGTCCTTATCATTATGAAAGACAGCTTCATCAAATGCATTTTCTGATTCTTGGTAATTTTTCATTTGATTATGTATCACACCTAGATTGTAATACAAATCAGCTTTAATAATTTTATCATTTTCATTCTTAATTGCATTCGTAAAAATTTTAATAGATTCTTCTTTTTCACCAATATCATAATAAGTACCAGCCAACTCCCTTAGCGCTTTACTATTAGATGGTTCTATCTCAACAGCTTTTTTATAGTATGGTAAAATTTCTTTACTACTTAGTCCTGTCCTACCAAGAATTTGCCCAGCACTAAAATTAGCGTCAAAACTTTCAGGATTTTTTATAACAGCGATAATTACTGCATCTTTTGCAGAAGTTTTATCATCTTTATCAAGATAACATTTTGCTAATGTTGTATATGTGTTTGCATCTGACGGTTTAATAGTAGCCGAATTTTTAAAATGATTAATCGCTACGTCTAAATATTTGATTTTATTATCAGAATCGTTTTGTATTTTTTTAAATTGTTCTACTCCTTTATTAAATTCTTGGGCCCAATAAAATTCAGTATAATTATTTACAGCATCTTTTACTGAAATAAAAGAACCTCGAATTTCAATAACCTTTTCAGAATTTATATCCATCGCTTTATTAAACAGATTCACCATTTCACTCCATTTTTCATTCTCAGCGTGTATTTCAACTGCCATAACAATTGGGATTTCAGGGTTATCTGGCTCAACAGCCATAGCCTTTGGGAGCCATTCTGCTGCTTTATCAAAATCTGATTGCTGTAGAGCAAGTTTTGCTGTAGTGTATTCCTGACTACTACATGCATATAAAGCCATTATTAATATTAAACTTAAAAGACTTTGCACTATTTTCATTTATAGACCTGTTTTATTCATGAATTTTGGATGTGGAAATATACTAGAATACAAAATATTTTTGCTATAATATTAATACAGCTTGAAAAATTAAGGAATTAATGAAATATAGAAATTTTTGATCTGATATGATCTATTTCATCTTTGCTAAACTGCGCACCATTTATTTGGATTATTTCTTCAGCAACTATTGATCCTATTTTTCCAGAAATTTTATAATCACCTGATTTAGAAAAAGATGATAAAAAACCTGCGGCATACATATCTCCAGCACCTGTCGTATCTATAGCTGAAATTTCTTTTGGTTGGATTTGGTATATTTCTGAATTATTAAATACAACGGAACCTTTTTCACCCATCTTTACACACCCACATTTTACAATTTTCATTAATTCCTTAATTGATAATTCAATATCTTCGTATTGAAAAAGAATAGTTAGCTCAGGTTTATTAGCAAATACAATATCTACATTTTTCTTTATAAACTCCAAAAATTCTTCTTTATTTCTTTCTACAACAAAAGGGTCTGCAACATCTAAACAAATTTTTATATTATTTGACCGTGCAATGCTAACTGCTTTTTGGATTGCTTCTTTTTGTGAATCTGTATCCCACATATATCCTGTAAAATATAAAAACGATGACCTCGATAATAATTCTTCATCGATATCCTTATCACTATATTCTCTACACATTCCAAGATGAGTATTCATTGTCCTTTCAGCATCTGGAGTAATTAATACAACACTAGTACCGGTAGGGCCTCTACCTTGAACAACTTGCGAAAGCACGTTGTATCTATTTATCTGGTCTAAATAAATATCACCAAATTTATCATTACCTATTTTCCCAGAAAGGACTGAAGGGACTCCAAGCCCATTACAGGCTAGAATAGTATTTGGCGCTGAACCTCCAGGCATTATCGAACAATTTTCTATTTTAAAATAATCAATTATTTCCTTCTGTCGTTTTTCATTTACTAAATCCATAGATCCTTTTTTTAAATTTAAAATTTCGATATCTTTATCAGTTGCATGAAAAATTATATCTACAAGAGGGTTTCCTATACCATAAACAATCGGAATATTTATCATAATATTTACTCGCTTTTATAATAAAAAATGTGTGTATTTTAAGATCAAATATGTTTTTAATTGCCAATTACAGATAATTAATATACTTGCTCATCAAAAAGTAAAAAAAGTATATTTAGTCACTATGGATTCAAAAACCTTTGCAATAATTACAGATATTCATTCGAATTTGGAATCTTTGAATAAAGCTCTTGAAATTATCAATAGCAGAAAAGATATTGATCAAATAATTTGTTTAGGTGATTGTTTTGCATTAGGACCTGAGCCAGAGAAAACAATGGAAACCCTAAAAAGTATTACAAATTGTATATTTATTAGAGGTAATCATGATAGATACCTATTAGAAAAACTATGGGAGGAAGAGCAACCATCTCTTGAAGGCATGGATCCAGCTGATCCAATTTGCCAAGCAATCGTAAAAAATGAAAAGTGGACAGCAGATCTTCTTGGTAAAGACGGTATTGAATTTTGTTCAAAAATGAAAATTGCGCATAGAGAAATTATTGGTCAAACCTTAATAGAATTTTCTCATGCATGGTACAAACGAGATGATAAACCGCCATCAGTTAAAGAAGGTTTAAAATGGAAAGAACATCTTTCTCAATTAAACCCAAAAGTTAAAAATTTTGTATTTATACATGGACATGTACATATCCCTAGGCACCAAATAATTGAGAACTTAACCATTTTGTGTCAAGGCGCAACTGGCCTTCCCTTTGATCGTGACCCGAGGGGATCTGTAGCTTTTTTAAAAGTAGAGAATGAACAAATATTATGGGAAGTTGAGCGTTATAATTACAATATTAACATAACATCATCTCAATTAGAAAAAAGGAAACCTCCCTTTTATACAAACCTTAAGAATACAATCAGATTAGCTTCAATACGAAATGATCTGCAATAAATAAATAATATATTTTAAAATCCAATCAGGTTTAAATGTATTTCGATCATAGTGCTACCACACCAGTTCATCCTGATGTCCAAAGCTTAATAAATACTACACAATCAGAGATATATGGTAATCCCTCATCTATTCATTCTCAAGGTAAAAAAGCTCGTATAATAATAGAAAAAGCTAGAGAACAAATTGCGAAATCAATAAACACAACACCTGATAAAATTATTTTTACTAGCGGAGGTACTGAAGCAAATAATCATGTGCTTTGGTCAATGATTGGAGAAAATAGGAATCATGTTGTTTCTAACATAATTGAACATCCTGCAATAACAAAAGTTCTTAAGCTATTAAAAAATTTTGGTTTAAATCATTCACTAATCAAAGTTGATAAAAAAGGTTTTGTTGATCTTGATGAATTAGAAAATAAAATTAATAAGAATACTGGATTAATATCTATAATGCTGGCTAATAATGAAATAGGAACTATCCAACCTGTAAGCAAAGTTGTCAAAATTGCCAGAAAAAGAGGGATATTAGTCCATACTGATGCAGTACAATGCTTAGGAAAAATGAATATCGATGTACAAAAGTTAGGGGTTGATTTTTTAAGCCTGTCTGCACATAAATTCTACGGGCCAAAAGGTATAGGCGTCTTATATATAAAAAATCCAAAAATACTAAAACCACTTATTATAGGAGGAGGGCAAGAAGGTTCGCTTAGAGCAGGTACTGAAAATATCGCATATATTGCAGGAATGGGTCTAGCTTCCAAGCTTACAACAAATTTACTAGAAAAAAATGTCCTACATCTTCAATCCATTGAGGAACAATTTAAACAAGGTTTAAAAGATAATATAAAAAATATTATTTTTAATGGTTGTCAATCTCAAAAACTACCTGGGCTAGTGAGTGTATCGTTTCCTGGCTTTAATTCAAGTATCCTTTTAATTAAACTAGATCGTAAAAAAATCTGTGTGTCAAATGGCTCTGCATGTGGAGCTGGAGATATTAAACCATCACCAGTTTTATCGGCAATTGGATTAGATAAATTGACCAACCTCTCTACTTTACGCTTTAGTTTTGGGACATCAAATAATTCTGAAGAAATAGAAACCTTAATTGATATTTTAAATAATATAATAGTTTCTTGAAGGGGAAAATTATAATAGGAATGAGTGGTGGCGTTGATAGTGCTGTAGCATCAGCTATTTTAAAGGATAAAGGTTTTGAGGTAGAAGGTATATTTATGAAAAATTGGGAGGAGGATTCAGAGTTCTGCTATGCAGAAAGAGATTACAAAGATGCATTGCAAGTTTGTGATAAATTAGACATCCCACTTCATTCGGTAAATTTTTCTAAACAATATTGGGATCGTGTATTTAAACAATTTTTGAATGAATATAAAAAAGGGCGAACGCCCAACCCAGATATTCTGTGTAATACAGAAATAAAATTCAAAGAATTTTACAATTATGCTTTGCAATTAGGAGCTGATCGTATTGCAACTGGTCATTATGTCCAGACTAAAGAATTAAAAAATAATATGCAATTATTAAAAGGTGTGGATAACAATAAAGACCAGAGCTACTTCCTCCATGCATTAACTCAAAAACAAATCTCTTGTGCTTTATTCCCTATTGGAGGTTTTAAAAAAAAAGATGTCAGATCTTATGCAAACAAATTTGGTTTCAATAATTTTAATAAAAAAGATAGTGTAGGCATTTGTTTTATTGGAAAACAAGATTTAACTAAATTTCTTGCAAAATATATCCCGAAAAAACATGGTCATATCATTAGCAACAGAGGAGAAAAATTAGGGGAGCATCATGGAATAATGTATTATACAATAGGCCAACGTAAAGGGCTTGGAATTGGAGGCCTTAATAATGGCAGGAACGGAGGATGGTATGTCGCTGCTAAAGATATAACAAATAATGAATTAATTGCTGTGCAAGGTCATAATCATCCGGCGCTTTATCATAAAAAACTTGTCGCTTCAAATGTTCATTGGATATCTGGATGTTTACCAATAAAAAATAATCTCAAAGCTAAAATTCGATATAGGGGAAAAGAAAAATCGTGCAAAATTGAATCGTTAAATAATAATATGATTTTAGTTACTTTTAATGAACCTTGTTTTGCTATTGCTCCTGGGCAATCCGTAGTTTTTTATGAAAATAATATTTGTTTGGGAGGGGCATTAATTGAATCTTCAAAGAATTAAAATAATAATAAAAAATCATGTCTTCTATTTTGGAACTTTAATAGCTTTGTTAAATTCAATTACTTATGATCGTCAAATTTAATTTAGTTCTTATCTTTTTCGTGGTCGGTATTTTAAATGCACAGTTTATTTCTGACCTTTCTGATAATTCTTTGCCTTCAAACATTAATGAGCAAATAGATAATTATCCTATTTTTACAAAAACATTAAATCGTTTTAATATTAACCACGGTTTCTCAATGTCCATGATATCTGATGGGAAAACGTTTTATTCAGTCTCAGGTATTGATAATAATTTTTCCTATAGTTTTCTAGATAAAATATCATTTAATGGTAACATTGGGTTGTACATGATACAATCTCCCCTTCAAAAACAAAACCCACTAATAGATCAACTTTCCGTAGCCTACAATGCCTCAGTTATATACAAACCAACTAAAAATTCTTTTTTACAATTTCGTATACAAAAAATACCACACTACCAAAAGCATCAAAACTATTCACCATTTAATTTAAGGTTTAATCAATAATTGGCAAAAAAACCAATACCTCGAAACAAAAAATTACATCCCTATCAAAATCTACCTTTAGACATAGCAATAGGTATAGCTGGAATTTTACTGCTTAGTTTCATTTATTCTTTATCACAAAACACAATACATACTGGTATTCCAATGGAGGTTACGTTTCCTGATCTAGATAAACCCAAAAGACTTGCGAAAGAACTTTACCATGCAAACCCTATAAAAGATATAAAAGTAGAAGTTTTAAATGGATGTGGCATAAAAGGTATCGCTGCAAAAACTGCAGAATTTTTGAGATCAGAACATAGGATTGATGTAGTGAGAGCTGATAACGCTGATAAATATGATTATTTAAATACAATTATTATTGGAAGAAATGAAAACTTAGATAAAATACGCTCAGTTACAAAGGCATTTGATATAGCAATTAATAATAAAAGCTATATACGACATGAACCAAATGAAACATTAGGTGTAGATGTAACAATAATTCTAGGTAAAGACATCAACTCTTTTTTACATATTCCTGAATCTACCTCACAGTCTAGATGAACAAACCGCAACTGGATAATAATTCCAGTCAATCATTACTTGAAGAGATTATAAGGTTAGCATTTGAAAAAAAAGCTGAAGGACTAATTACATTAGATTTAAAAGGACTATCCTATTTAAGCGACTATTTTATTATATGCCATGGTAAATCAGAACCACAAGTAAAAGCCATTGTAGATAATATAAGAAAAGGTACGAGCTTTAAACCTCGGCATTTGGAAGGATATGATAATAAAAAATGGGTTCTACTTGATTATTTTGATATAATTGTCCATGTTTTTGATAAAGATGAGAGAAAGTATTATTCAATAGAAAAAATATGGGCAGACGCACCTA
>MDSY01120726.1_pt1 | contig 10443 bp, 13 predicted proteins | sample 811131 | NCBI WGS metagenome assembly MDSY01 (sample SAMN05326643, study PRJNA326480) | marine metagenome | isolation source: seawater | place: Atlantic Ocean: South West | collected 2010
AAAGACCTTTCTCAGGTTCTGAGTAATATTAATTCAAAATTCAAAGATAATGTTATTGTAGGATTCGATGAATCTGATGATGCGGCTGTAATTGCATTGGATGGTGACAAATTTATAGTTCAAAGTGTTGATTTTTTTACGCCTATAGTTGATGATCCATATCAATTTGGGCAAATTGCTGCGGCCAATGCATTGTCAGATATATATGCAATGGGCGCCAAACCTCTTTTTGCATTAAATATTGTTGGTTTCCCCATTGATGAATTATCAAAAGATATTTTATCAGCTATTCTTAAAGGTGGTTCAGATAAAGCTGAAGAAGCTGGTATACCTATAGTTGGTGGACATAGTATTGATGATAAAGAACCTAAATATGGTTTAGTTGTAAGTGGTGAAGTTCAAAAATCAAAATTGATCAAAAACTCTGAGGCTCAAGAAGGAGATGCCTTAGTGCTTACAAAACCATTAGGATCTGGAATTATTTCAACAGCCATAAAAAATGGAGAGGCTTCAGAAGAAATGATTAATGAGGCGACCAACTGTATGAAAACACTCAATTCTTTTGCTGGAGAATTAATGCATGAATTTTCTGTTAATGCATCCACAGACATTACAGGCTTTGGACTACTTGGCCACCTTTATGAGCTATGTAAAGCAAGTAAAGTATCAGCCAAAATAAAATTTGATAGTATTCCATTTCTAAATGGTATTTCAACATTGGCAAGTAATGGAAATATTTCCGGAGGAACAAAACGAAATCTTGAATATATTTCTGATTTTGTTGATTTCTCAAAGCAACTAAATAATACTGAAAAACTCATGTTATCAGACGCACAAACTTCAGGCGGATTACTCGTTGCTTTGCCGCAATCAAAAGCAACAGAATATGCAAAACAATGCACAGAAGCTACTGGATTCGAATCAAAACAAATTGGAATCCTTTCATCATATAGAGATAAATATATTATAGTAGATTAAATTATATACGATAATTTTTGTCGTATATAATCGTTGTGGCCTATATAAAATTAATTGTAATTTTTTATTAGGTATAAGTTTATGCTAAATATTACACGCAAAGTAGAATATGCATTGATCGCATTACGACATATGCAATCCAAAAATGATATTGGCCTAACTAGCGCTAAAGAAATTGCTGCACAATATGGAATTCCAAAACAACTACTAGCAAAAACATTGCAGCAGATGTCAAGAGAGGGGATTGTTAAGGCAGTTCATGGCCCAACGGGTGGTTATAAAATAGCAGCTAATCTTAAAAAGATCTCATTGAAAGATTTCTTTGAAAAACTTGAAGGGCCACTAGGAATGATGGACTGTTATTTTGATTCAGAATGTGTACAGATTTCAAATTGCAATATTAGGGTCCCCATACAAAGAATAAATAATAATATGAGAGATATGTTTTCTCAAATGACACTACAAGAGATAACACAATAATGTCACAAGTTCAAGAAAATCAAATCATTGAAATACTCAAACAATGCTATGATCCCGAACTTCCAGTTGATTTATGGAACCTAGGACTAATCTATAGTATTCAGATCCAAGAGTCTTATGATGAAACCAAATCAGATGTCAATATTGTTATGTCATTGACCACACCTGGCTGTACCATGGGTGAACAAATGGCAAATGATATAAAGAATAAACTTGAAAATCTTGATGAAATAAATCAAGCTTTTGTTGAAGTGACTTTTGATCCGCCATGGAATCCAGAAATGATCACAGATGAAGCCAAAGAAAAACTTGGAATAAATTTATCTAGCCCTCAAGAGAGAAAAGAACCTACAATTAATACAGAGTGGGAATAATGGAAAAACAAACTAATACTAAAGAAATATTTGATGCTGGAATTACAATGTCTAAAAAGGCGGCTGAACGTTTAGCTGCTGTTATGGCAGCGGAAGGTAAAAAAGATTTTGGCCTTAGAATGACAGTCACTACTGGTGGTTGTTCAGGAATGAATTACGATATGTCATTTGAAAAAGAACAAAAAGAATTCGACAAAGTTTTTAATAGTCAAGGAATGAAAATATTTTGCGATTTAAAAAGTTATTTATATCTTAAAGGAATTGAGATTGATTTCTCAAATGATATCCTTAATGGAGGATTCAAAATTGTGAATCCAAATGCCGAACGCACTTGCGGTTGCGGGACTTCTTTTTCAGTATAGAGTAAATATGAAAAACAATCAGAGTATTATTGATTCGGCAATAAGCCAAGAATATGAGTATGGCTTTACTACAGATATAGATCAAGAAAAAATTCCACCTGGTTTAAATGAAGATGTAATAAAAATTATATCATCAAAAAAACAGGAACCCAAATGGCTATTGGATTGGAGATTAAAAGCTTATAAGCAATGGCTAAAAATGGATGAGCCTGATTGGTCTAAATTAAATTATGATGATATTGATTTTCAGGCTATATCATATTATGCCGCACCAAAACAAAAAGAAAAACTCAAGAGTTTAGATGAGGTAGATCCAGAATTATTAGAGACTTACAATAAATTAGGAATACCATTAGAAGAACAAAAATTACTTTCTAATGTAGCTGTTGATGCAGTATTTGATAGCGTATCAGTTACCACGACTTTTAAAGAAGAGCTCGAAAAACATGGTGTTATTTTTTGTTCTTTTTCTGAAGCCGTACAAAAGCATCCAGATATCATAAAAAAATACTTAGGAAGTGTTGTTCCTACTACTGATAATTATTTTGCAGCACTTAATTCAGCTGTGTTCAGCGATGGTAGTTTTGTTTATATCCCAAAAAATGTTAGATGCCCAATGGAGCTATCAACTTATTTTAGAATTAATGCTGCAAAAACAGGACAATTTGAAAGAACCCTAATTGTTGCTGAAGAAGGTAGTCATGTAAGCTATTTGGAAGGATGCACTGCCCCGATGAGAGACGAGAATCAGCTTCATGCTGCAGTTGTTGAACTGGTGGCACATAAAAATGCGGAAATAAAATATTCTACAGTACAAAATTGGTACCCGGGTAATCCAAAAACTGGCAAAGGAGGTATCTATAATTTTGTTACTAAACGCGGAACATGTTTAGGTGATAACTCAAAAATTTCTTGGACCCAAGTAGAAACGGGATCTGCTCTTACATGGAAATATCCAAGTTGTATATTAAAAGGAAATAATTCCATTGGAGAATTTTACTCAGTAGCGCTATCAAATAATTTTCAACAAGCTGATACTGGAACAAAAATGATACACCTTGGAAAAAATACAAAAAGTACAATTATATCTAAGGGAATCTCGGCTGGTAAAGGACAAAATACATACCGAGGTGGCGTAAAGATAATGAAAAATGCTGATAATGCTAGAAATTTCTCTCAGTGTGACTCTATTTTAATTGGTGAAAATTGTGGTGCCCATACATTTCCTTATATTGATGTTAGAAATCCATCAGCTCAAATGGAGCATGAAGCATCAACATCAAAAATAGGCGAAGATCAATTATTCTATTGTAATCAACGCGGAATCTCTACGGAAGATGCAGTATCACTAATCGTTAACGGATTTTGCAAAGATGTCTTCAATGAACTTCCAATGGAATTTGCTGTTGAAGCTCAAAAGTTAATGGAAGTAAGCCTGGTGGGCGCAGTGGGATAAAATTATTCGTTTAATTTTATTAATCATAATTACACACTTCGAATGTTAATAATTAAAAATATACATGCTAGCGTTGATGGAAAGGAAATTTTGAAAGGAATTAATCTTTCCATAAAGCCTGGTGAATTACATGCAATAATGGGACGAAATGGTTCTGGGAAAAGTACCCTTGCTAACATAATTACTGGTCGTGATAATTTTTTAGTAACTAAAGGCTCAATAACATATAATGGAAATAATCTACTCGAAATGTCTATTGAGGATCGTGCTTTGGCGGGAATTTTCATGTCATTTCAATATCCTGTATCAATTCCCGGTGTAAATAATGCTTACTTTTTAAGAGCAGCTCTTAATTCAAAACTAAAACATCAGGGTAAAAGTGAAATTAATGCTTCTGACTTTATGAGACTAATTCGTGAAAAAGTAAAATCGGTAAATTTAGATGAATCATATTTAAGCAGAGCAGTGAATGATGGATTTTCAGGCGGAGAGAAAAAAAGAAATGAAATCTTACAAATGCTTACACTAGAACCTGAATTGTCTATACTTGATGAAACTGATTCTGGACTAGATATTGATGCGTTAAAAACTATTGCGGAAGGTGTTAATAACTTTAGAACTGAGACCAGATCATTTTTGGCAATTACTCACTACCAACGCCTACTTGAGTATATGCATCCCGATTACATTCATGTATTAATTGACGGAAAAATTGTTAAATCTGGTGATATTTCACTTGCTAATCAGTTAGAAGAAAAAGGTTATTCTTGGCTAGAGAAATAAAACAATTTCAAAAACAATTTGATAATCTATTAGCTTATTGGCCTAACGAAGATCCTGAGCTACGTAAGTTGCGATCAAAGGCGTTTGATCAATTCAAGAGTCTTGGCCTTCCTACAAAACAGTGGGAAGAGTGGCAATTCACAGATTTCTCATCGCTAAAAAAAATAAATTTTAGATTATCACAATCAAAAGATTTACCTCAAATACCTGAAAATATATCGGGACGAATTCCTAACTCTTATCTTATATATATAGTTAATGGTCATTATCAAAAAGATTTGTCTGAAATACCGGAATCAATATCTATATCAACCGGTATTGATCATTTTCAATCAAACAAAGAGCTATATATAGATAATAATAACTTAAATCCATTCAGTGCTTTGAATACATCAATGATGAATTCAGGCATTTGTATTGCACTTGATTCAAATACGGTTATTGATAAGCCAATACAAGTGATATATAGTACAATAGATATTTTAAACCCACTTATGAATCACCCAAAATTTATTTTCCAACTTGGAAAAAATTCAGAAGCAACAATTATTGAGCACTATAAAGGTTCAACAGAACTAGCTTATTTTATTAATCCTGTTTCAAATGTTATTTTAGAGGATAATGCAAAACTATGCCATTTTCGAATTGAAGAGGATGACGCGCTAGCAAATCATATCGCCTCAACAAATTATATTCTTAATTCTGATAGCCAACTAAATTCAGTATCTACATCATCTGGAAGTAAATTATTTCGCCATAATATAAATTTAGCTTTTAATAATAAGGGTGGTTATGCAACTATTAATGGCCTCTCAACAATTAAAAATGACCAACATCATGATCAACATATAATTATTGATCATTTTCATAATGCTTGCCAAAGCGAGCAGTTATTTAAATATATCTTATCTGATAGATCGTCAGGTGTATTCAATGGGAAAGTGGTCGTTAAAGAAAACACACAGCATACTGATGCTGATCAAGCAAATAAAAACCTTCTATTGAGTTCCGATGCAATTATGAATACCAACCCTCAACTTGAGATATATTCTGAAGATGTAAAATGTTCACATGGATCCACCACTGGTCAAATTGACTCTGAAGCACTATTCTATCTGCAATCAAGGGGAATAAGCAAATCAAAATCTATTGAGTTAATTATCAACGGGTTTGCAAAAGATATTGTTGAACAAATAAATAATGAAGATGTAAAAAATTATATTAATACTAAAGTTACAAATTGGATCGAGGAAGTTCTAATTGATGCCTAGTATAGTTGAAACACTTAATATTATAAAAGATGAATTTTCCGTATTTAGTGACCCTAGAGATAAATACGTATTTTTGGTTGATCTCGCAAAAGATCTAGAGGGTTTAGATGATCAAGAAAAAAATGAGATCAATCGTATCCATGGATGTACTTCTCAAGCTTGGGTTACTCGCAAAATAAATGGTGAAAAATATTTTTTTAGAACAGATTCGGATGCAATGATAGTAAGAGGTCTTTTATCTTTAATAGAGAGGTCATTTAATAATCACACAAAAGAGGAAATATTAGAAATAGATGGTAGCCAATTTCTTGACTCTGTTGGTTTAGGGCGTTCTATAAGCAGTCAAAGAACAAATGGCTTCAGTAATGCTATAAGTAAAATTCAAAGTGAGCTATTGGATTAAAATATGTATTCAGATATTGATGAACAAGTAATCTTAGAACGCGATTGCGAAGCAACACTTATTCCTTTTGGAAATAAAATTACCCTGAAAAAAGGTGAAGAAGGACATATAACCCAAGCTCTAGGTGGAAGTTATACTATCATGATTCGTGGAAATTTAGTGCGAATTGAAGGTAGCGATGCAGATGCAATAGGAAAAATACCTGAAGTTCAACCTTGGCTAGAAGAAACAAATACGGATGGAAGTATCAATGAAAAAGCAGTATGGGAAGCAATGAAAACTTGCTATGATCCAGAAATCCCTGTTAATGTGGTTGACCTTGGTCTTATATATTCCTGTAAAATAACTGAAAATAAGGATGGTGGGGCTGACGTAGATGTGAAAATGACACTTACTGCCCCAGGCTGTGGTATGGGAGATATGATAGCAACAGAAGTAAAACAAAAAATTGAAGGTGTACCTGGATCAAATAAAGTTACTGTAGAACTTGTTTGGGATCCACCATGGGATCGTGAAATGATCAATGAAGCGGCTCGACTCCAATTAGGTATGCTATAGTGCTAGATGTAAAAAATATTAAAAATGACTTTCCCATCTTTAAGTCAAAAGAAAAAAACTTTATTTATCTTGATTCTGCCTCCACTAGTCAAAAGCCACAATCAGTAATTGATTCCGTTTCATCATATTATGATTCATATTCAGCTAATATTCATCGCGCGCTTTACGAAATAGGAGAAAAAGCCACAGACAAATATGAAAGTGTCCGTGAAAAAGTAAGGAAATTCATGAATGTCCCTGATTCTCATAGTATTATTTTCTCAAGCGGTACAACAGAGTCAATTAATTTGATTGCTTATGCCTGGGGCACAAAAAATCTTAACAACGATGATCATATACTTATAACAGAAATGGAACATCATAGTAATCTTATTCCTTGGCAATTGTTGAGTCCTAGATCAAACGCTTCACTTGATTATATCTTGTTAAATAATGATGGAACACTTGAATTGGAATCATTAGAAAAGAAGATTTTATCTAAAACAAAAATTATTAGTGTATCACATCAGTCAAATGTTTTTGGAACAATCAATCCAATAAATAAAATTATTGATGGCGCTAAAAACGTTGGTGCCATTACAGTTATTGATGGCGCACAAGCTGTTCCACATATGAAAGTAGATATTGAAAATTTAGGATGTGACTTCTATGCATTTTCAGGACATAAAATGCTAGGACCAACTGGTGTAGGTGTATTAATAGGTAGAAAAACTATCTTGGAAAAAATGGATCCATTCATGGGTGGCGGTGAAATGATCAATACCGTAACTATGGAGAAATCTACATGGAATGATGTTCCCTGGAAATTTGAGGCAGGAACTCCAAATATCGCGCAGGTAATTGGCTTAGGCGCTGCAATTGATTATATAGAGAAAATTGGCATTGAAAATATTCATCAACATGAACAAGCATTACTTAAGTATGGATTAGAAATTCTTTCTCAAAATGAGAATATAGTTTTATATGGTAATCCAGAAATACGCGGTGCGGTTATTCCATTTAATGTTAAAAATGTTCATCCGCATGATCTCGCAAAATTCTTGGATACAGATGGTATCTGTATCCGTGCTGGCCATCACTGTACACAGCCAATTATGAATAGATTAGGAATCAATGCTACAGCACGTGCAAGCTTCTACATTTATAATACGAAAAATGATATTGAAAAACTTGCAGAAAGCATCAAAAAAACAGCGGACATCTTCAAGTAATTTTTGCTTACTTTTAACCCATTAATTAAAGTCTATAAAGGAGGTTGATAATGAGTGATAATGGAAATGAACAAAAAAAATATAGATATCTGGTAACTATGAGATGGTATGTTGAAACAGATGAAGAGCTAGTTGCCGGAGCAACTGAAACTGATGAAAAATTATTAGATATGGTTCGTCACCAAAGTAATGGGAAACCCTGCCTTCCTGATTGTCCAACCAGAAATATTGAAGGGTACGGCATTTTAGACTACCACTACTTCATGGGTGATAATAAAACGGTGTATATGTCTACAGATAAGATTAAAAATTAAATGGAAACTATTTTTCTTAATGATTTTTTAGACGATGGAATCCTTAGGGAAAAGATTTTTCGCCAGAAGGTCGCTGACATAGATTGGTCACAATATAGTGATAAACGAGTCCTTATAAAGGGTTGCTCGGAAGTCCCAATTCCAACTTGGGCATATCTAATTTTAACTGCAGAGTTATCTCAATACGTTCAAAGAATTTATTTTGGTGAATTACGATCTGCTGTAAAAATATTTGTAAGAGAGGATAAATAATTTTGACAAAAGACCGAGTCAGTTGGGAAAAATATTTTATGAATATTGCTGAAGAGGTTGCAACCCGATCTACATGCGATAGAAAACATGTTGGGGCTGTAATTGTTCGTGAAAAAACGATTTTATCTACTGGCTACAACGGGTCAATCAAAGGATTGGATCACTGCGATGATGTTGGGCATGAAATGGAAAACACACATTGTGTTAAAACGATACATGCGGAAGCAAACGCAATTGTTCAAGCTGCACGCCATGGAATTCGTATTGATGATAGTGAAATTTTTGTAACAGCTTCTCCCTGCTATGATTGTTTTAAAATGATTGCAAATTCAGGAATCAACAAAATTTATTTTGGAGAATTCTATCGGGACGAAAGAATCCTAACCCACGCTTCTGCTTTAGGTATTGAACTTATAGATTTATCAAATTAGTTTATCTGTATGCCAAAATTTAAAATAACTGTTAATGGTAAAACTCATAAAGTCAATGTTGATGGCGATATGCCATTACTTTGGGTTTTAAGAGATGAATTGGGATATACAGGTACAAAGTATGGCTGTGGTCGTGGATTATGTGGTTCATGTACTATCCATTTAGATGGAGATCCCACACGTGCATGTATGACTCCTATTGAGAATGCTGATGATGGTACTATTGTTACCATTGAAGGCTTATCAGATGATAACTCACATCCTATTCAGAAATGCTGGATAAAGCATGAAGTTGCACAATGTGGTTATTGTCAACCTGGACAAATGATGACTGCTGCCGCATTATTAGATAGAAATCCTTCTCCAGATGATGAAGATATTGATAATGCTATGAAAATGAACCTTTGCAGATGTGGCACATATGATAGAATTCGTAAGGCAATCCATTCAGCTAGTAAAGATAAATAATAATTATGACATACAATCGTAGAGAGTTTTTAAAAGTTTCTTCATCAGCCAGTGTCGGATTAATGATTGGTGTAGCTCTACCTTATAAGGAAAGATTAATTGCTTCTGGAATCATCAGAGATTCTTTTGAACCTAATGTATGGATTAAAATTCTACCAAATAATAAAATTAATATTGTTACTGCAAAATCAGAGATGGGTCAGCATATACGTACTTCAATACCTATGATAATAGCTGAAGAACTTGAAGCTGATTGGTCTCATGTCAATGTAGTGCAAGCTGATACACATCCTGATAAGTATGGAAGTCAAAGCACTGGAGGTAGTGGGTCAATAAGAAGATCTTATATGCGCCTTAGAAAAGCAGGTGCTACGGCAAGAGAGATGCTTATTAAAGCTGCTTCAATCAAATGGAATGTTCCCATTGATGAATGCAAAGCACATATGAGCAAAGTAATTCATAGTAAATCAAAAAGAGTCTTCAATTTTGGGGATCTTGTATCTCTAGCAGGAACACTTGATCCGCCTGATGAACCAAAATTAAAAAATGAAAAAGATTTTAAAATAATTGGCAATTCCATGCCTGGATTAGATACGCATTCTCGCGTTAATGGATCTGCAAAATTTGGCCTAGATATCAGATTGCCAAATATGTTATATGCTACTGTACTTAAATGTGAAACATTTGGTGGATCAGTAAAGTCTTTTAATTCAAAAAAGGCAAAAAGAATAAATGGTGTAAAAGATGTTTTTGAAGTTGAAGGTGGTATAGCAGTAGTAGCTACTAACACATGGTCAGCAATTAAAGGACAAAGAGCGCTTGAAGTTGATTGGGACCATGGAGAATTCCATTCATGGGATAGTAAAAAAATTAAAAATATGATGGAAAAGAAATCTCAAGGTAAAGCTGCAATTGCTAAAGATGATGGCAATGTGAATAATGTAAATAATGATTTATCAATCGAATCTAAATATGAAGTCTCATTTACATCTCATGCGACTATGGAACCTATGAATTGTGTTGCGCATGTAAAAAGTAATTCAGCTGAACTATGGGTACCAACCCAATCTCCTCAACGTATTCAAAGCTCTACCGCTGAAAA
>MDSY01135517.1_pt1 | contig 10441 bp, 8 predicted proteins | sample 811131 | NCBI WGS metagenome assembly MDSY01 (sample SAMN05326643, study PRJNA326480) | marine metagenome | isolation source: seawater | place: Atlantic Ocean: South West | collected 2010
AGAGGAAAGAGAATTACAATTAGAAGAGTGTTTTATAAAACCCCACACGCTATGTGGCGTTTTTATGGATATTATGGTGGAATAAATGTTGTTGGTAATCTTCATCAATATGGTCAGTTTGCTGACGATTCAAGTTTTGAATTGATACCCTCTTGGCACAACAAGCTACAAGCTATGGCATTTGAGGACAGCATCTATACGAGAATATCTCACTTTTCTTATGAAATTAAAAACAATCGATTGAGGTTGTTTCCAGATGTAACGACATCCCATCCAGGGAAGATGTGGGTTGAGTTTTCGGTAGATGAGGACTCTTGGGAAGAAGAGGAAGATAGACCAGATGGTGTTGGTGGTATTAACAATATGAATACTCTACCATTTGAAAATATACCATATAGAAATATCAACTCAATGGGTAAACAATGGATTAGAAGGTTCGCTCTTGCCTTAACAAAAGAGATGTTGGGACAAGTAAGAGGTAAGTTTGGCAACATCCCAATACCAGGAGAATCAGTTACTTTGAACGCTGATGCCTTACTATCTCAAGGACAAGCAGAACAAGATAAATTAAGAGAGGAATTGAAGACGGTCCTTGATGAGTTGACATATGCCAGAGTATCAGAGACAGAAGCTACGATAATGGATAACACCAATAGAGTCCAAGCCAATGTCCCGGCTGGCATATTTGTGGGGTAATAGAGAATGTCACGAAATAAGTGGTCACAACCAGAGGCTCCTCCTCCACCATTATTTACTGGTAAAAAGGAGCGAGACCTTGTTAAGCAAGTTAATGACGAGCTTATTGAGCGAGTTATTGGCCAGCAAGTTCTTTATTATCCAATAAGTTTGGAGCACACCAACTTTCACTCACTTTATGGCGAGGCAATAAAGAAAACTTTTCTTCCTCCTATTAGGGTTTATGCTCTTGTTGAGTGGGAAGGACACGAGACAACAACAACTAATTACGGTGTTGATCGTCGGTCGAGCTTAACTGTTCATTTCCACAAGAGAAGGTTAACAGAGGATCAAGATTTGTTTGTAAGAGAGGGGGATTTTCTTCTTTACGGTTCTTTTCATTATGAGATTGTAACTTTAAACGAGCCAAGACAAATCTTTGGTCAAGTAGATCACAAGATGGAAATTACAGCGAAATGTATTAGAGCACGTAAGGGACTGTTTGATGCCAGCTAAAACACAAGAAATACCATTTATGCCCTCTACCTTAGAGACTGTTGATTTTGCAATCTATCATTGGTTGCGAGATGAGTTAGATTTGCACACAACAACACAAGAGGGGTTTAAAAAGGTTCCTGTTATCTGGACATCTGCAGAGCGCTCTTTCCAAGTTAAAAGAAGAAAAGAAATTAGAGACCAGGATGGTACCTTGGTGCTTCCATTAATAACAATTGAAAGAACAAACGTTGTAAAGGATCCAGCAAGAAAAGGAACTGCTTGGGCAAACATCCCACCGGTCAATGACGAGAAGGGCGGTTCAGTAACCATTGCACGAAGAATAAAACAAGACAAGACGGCTAATTTTGCCAACGCTGATACTTTTAGAAGACACGGTGATGTTGGAATTGATCAAAGAAACTTTCCAAAGAAAGATGCATTTGGAAGAAGAATAGAAAATAAAAAAACTGTATATCAAACTGTTACTATTCCTATGCCCGTGTATCTTGACATAACTTATTCAATAAACATTAAAACAGAATATCAAGAGCAGATGAACGATCTTGTTATACCATTTATGACAAGGACTGGTGGTATCAACTACTTTATCGCTCGTCACGATGGCCACAGGTTTGAGTCCTTTATACAATCGGACTTTACTCAGAACAACAATGTATCTTCACTCGATACAGAACATCGAATGTACGAAACAAAAATAGATATAAAAACACTTGGTTATATTGTCGGAGAAGGCAAAAATCAAGAAAAACCAAAAATTGTTTATCGTGAGAACGCCGTCGATGTTAAATTGCCAAGAGAGAAAGTTATTTTTGGCGACATACCACAACACATAGATAAAAGAGGATTTTACAAAGAGTAATACTTTTGAAGTATCATAACACTATTTATTAGAGACAAATACCATTATCTAACAAGGAGACTGTAGCATATGTCAGTATTAAAATATAAGTTTGTATCACCTGGAGTTTTTGTTAACGAAATCGATAACTCACAAATTCCTGCAGCGACCCCCGCAAGAGGTCCGGTGGTCATAGGTAGAACAGCAAGAGGTCCAAGTATGAGACCTGTTACTGTTAATTCATTTTCTGAATACATTGAAACTTTTGGCGACCCTGTTCCTGGTGGACAAGGTGGCGATGTTTGGCGAGATGGTAACTTTACCTCTCCTATGTATGCTACTTATGCAGCACAAGCTTGGTTGAAAAACGGCGAAAGTGCAACGATTATTCGTCTCTTAGGTCAAGAGCACACAAATAAGACGGCTGGTGGTTCTGCTGGTTGGCAACTTGGTTCAACAAGCGCAAGTTACGGTCTTTTCTTGATTGATTCAGGTTCTGCAAATGCAGACGGTGCGACTTCTGATGTTACTGGAACACTTGCAGCAGTTTGGTACCTCCCAAGTGATTCAAATGCTAATAGCATTACACTTTCTGGAACAATAAGGGGCGTTGGTGATTTGGGAGGAGCACAACTTACTGCTTCAAATGCCACATTTATTGAGTCAGTTGGTGCTAATAGTGAGTTCACTGCCATTATTACTAGTGGGACCAATGTGGACAATGTAGCTGGAGACCCATTACCATCGGGTGCGAAAAAAGTTACGTTCAATTTTGATCATACTTCTGATAAATACATTAGAAAGGTGTTTAACACTAATCCGATTCTAACCAACTCAACCTTTACGGAAGCTGGTAATCTTGAATCACACTGGTTGGCTCACACGTTCGATAGGTCGGTAAAAACTCACGTATCTGGAGGGGCCGGTAACGTATACGGTATTATATTAGGGCTGGGTAGTAATAGTAATTACTCTGACAATTTTGCTAATTTTAACTTCCCTGCTAAGTCTGCTACTAGCGGCTGGGTCATTTCTCAAGATCTAAGAGGTTTGTCCGGGTCGATGACGTTTGATCCGACAAATCCAGATTTTGTCACGCAACTTTTTAAATTTCACGCCCGCGATGGTGGTGATTGGGAAAATAGAAACATTAAGATTTCCATTATAGATGTTAAATCTTCCAATAACGAAGATGTTAATCCATATGGAAGCTTCACGGTTCAACTTAGAAGAGCCTATGACCACGATGCAGTGCCTCAAATTATTGAGCAATATACAAACTGTAATCTAAATCCCCAATCAGAAAATTACATTGCCAAGAAGATTGGCGATCAGTTTGCCCAATGGGATGATACGGAGAGAAGGTTTAGAGTCTATGGGGAGCATCCCAATATTTCTAGATTTGTTAGAGTTGAGATGAACAATGAGGTAGCTCAAGGCTCAACAGATACGCGACTCCTTCCTTTTGGTTTCTGGGGACCGACTCGACCAAAATCTTTCACGATTAGTGGTAAAGAAGAAAAGGCAAGGGCTACTGTCACGATTACGTCTTTTGGTAATATACCCACGACGTCACCCCACAATATTGTATTTACTACAACCAAGGGCACAGTGGTGTCTGCGTCCGTCGCTGGCACTACAACATCAACTAACACGGATAGCCCAACTTTTGTAGCCGCTACGAGTAACGCTCAGACAGCAACTAACTTAGCTAGTTGTCTAGACGCTCACGACGAATTGCACGCATCTGCTGCTGGGGCTGTTGTTACGGTTATTCAAGCAATTCCAGGTCCAGATGGAAACACAGACCTCGAAGCCGCCGACCCAGACGCTGCTGGATTTAGCCATACAGGCTTTACTGGAGGCTCGTTAACACTTGGTGCTACTGATCTTGCAACTTTTGCATCTTCAAGTGGTCCGAAGAACCTTCCGCAAGAAGATCCAAACTTAATGCTCGGTGGTGGATATTTCGCTACTAGCTCTTTTATCTACCCAGCGATTGCCTTGAGAGGTGATTCATCAGATTCGTTGTTGTCGGCTGACACAAAAGCATATTTTGGTTATGATTCAACAAGAAGTGATAGTGAGTCAGAATTTGATCTTAGCAACATCGATGTGCTAAGAGCCCTGCCAAACAATGCATCGTTAGGTGGTACAACCACTGGCCCAACAGAGATTTCAGTTGGGTTCACGCTTGACGATCTTATCGTTGATGCGGATCTTGGAGTTGCAACTTATAGCTCCGGGTCACACGCTGCAGGAACTTCAGCAACTTCGCTTAGTGGAACATACACCTCTGTTATTGAAACCCACGGGTTTAATAGATTCACAATGCCAATGTATGGTGGTTGGGATGGATGGAACCAAAGAGTTCCCGACCCCGTTGCAAATGTGCTCCTTGCCGATGGAACCCCTAAAGGAAACTACGCTTTTAACACGGTTCGAAGAGCTATTGACACTTGCACGGATCCTGAGCAAATTGATTACAACCTGATGGTTGTTCCAGGTGTCACGAACAGTTCTTTAACTGACTTGATGATTAGTACTTGTGAGGATCGAGGAGATGCATTTGCGATTATTGATCTTCCAGAAGTTTACCAAGGCCCACAAGAAGGCAAAGAATATGCAAGCTTCACTAGTCGCGTTGGAACTTTGTCTAGCGTAGTATCGACGTTCGAAGCTAGAAGGAAAAATTCCTCTTACGCAGCAACTTACTATCCTTGGGTTCAAATCCGAGACTCGCTGAACAATGCTGCCTTGTGGGTTCCGCCTTCGGTTGTGGCTCTTGGGACTTTCTCAAGTTCCGATAGAACTTCCGAAATCTGGTTCGCACCGGCTGGTTTTAATCGAGGCGGGTTGAGCCAAGGCTCTGCTGGTCTTACTGTTACCAACGTTTCTGAAAGATTAACGTCAGATAACAGAGACGATCTGTACGAGGCTAACATTAATCCGATTGCCTCCTTCCCCAACGAAGGAATTGTAATTTTCGGTCAGAAGACACTTGATGCTTCGACTTCGGCACTTAATAGAATTAATGTTCGAAGACTACTCATCTTCTTGAAGAAGGAAATTTCAAGATTGTCTAACCAGGTATTGTTTGACCAAAACGTACCAGCAACTTGGGGCCGGTTCAAGGGATTGGTTACGCCCCTGTTGGAAAGTGTTAAGATTAGATTTGGCTTGACTGACTATCGCTTGCTTCTGGATGAGACAACTACTACTCCAGACTTAGTTGATAGAAACATCTTGTACGCCAAGATTTTCTTGAAGCCTGCAAGAGCTATCGAGTTTATTGCTCTTGATTTTATTATCACAAGAACTGGAGCGGCTTTTGAGGATTAAAAAAAGAATTTTGAGATACTAAACTATTTAGAACAAGGAGACAACGTATATGGCCAATCCAACATTATTTTGGGCAAACCCAGGAACCGAACCAAAAAGAGCATATCGATGGATTATGCGATTCAACATTAACAACGAGAACGCTCTTGATGAGTTTTTGATTAAAAAGGTTTCAAGACCTTCGTGGGACGTTTCGGAAACCGAACACGCATTCTTGAATCACACATTTTATTACCCAGGAAGAGTAACTTACAAAGAGGTAAGTGTTACTCTTGTTGATTCGATTACTCCGAACGCTGGTGTTAATATGCAAAATCTTTTGGTTAGGTCTGGATATGTTGTTCCTGATGCGGTTGCTCAAGGAGATTTTAGAACGATTTCAAAATCGGGCTGGGTCTCTGAGGGTGGCGCTGGATTGGGTCGAGTAGAGATTGTCCAGATTGATCCTGACAATCGTGAGTTAGAAACTTGGTCTCTTTACAATACTTGGGTTAAGAGTTGTGACCTTGGAGAATTAAGCTACGAAAGTAATGAATTACTTAACGTTGAGCTAGTTTTAAGGTATGATTACTTCAAGATTGGCGAAGGCCCTCGATTGGCGAGAGCAGATATCGAACCCTTATTCCGATCATAACAATCAACTATGAGGTGATAGGTGAGAAACAATCAAGATCGTCTAGGTAATCTAAACAAAGGCGACCAACCCCCTGTGCAACAAGCACACACAGAACAACCATTACAATTTGTCACACCAACAGAGTTTGTCGAACTCCCATCTCAGGGAGTTTTCTATCCAGAAAATCACCCTTTGCATAATGTTGGTGTAATCGAAATTCGCCATATGACGGCGAAAGACGAGGACACTCTAACATCTGTTGCTCTCCTAAGAAAAGGAATTGCAATTGAACGGCTCATAGAAAATATTATTATTGATAAGAAAATTAGAGCTAATGATTTACTTATTGGTGATAAAAATGCAATTATTGTAGCTGCAAGGATTAGTGGGTATGGGCAAGAGTATCAGGCTGTCGTTGAGTGCCCTTCTTGTGGGGCCTCTGTTGATTATAGTTTTGATTTAACAGAGTGCGGTGTTGTTCCATACAACGCCTATGAGAGCCAAGGTCTGGAATTAACTGATAACAAGACACTTGTGATTCATCTTAGTAAGTCTAAAGTGGATGTTGAGGTTAGATTTTTGACTGGTGGCGATGAGATGGAGTTGACAAAGCTTGCTGCAAAGAAAAGAAAAAATAAACTTCCCGAATCAGCGTTGACTGATCAACTTAAAAAACTAATCGTCTCAGTTAATGGCGTTAGTGATGCTACATACATTGATTCGTTTATTCAAAATATGCCAGCCATTGATTCTAGAAGACTGAGGTCAACTTATCAAAAAATAGTTCCTAACATTGATATGCGTCAAAACTTCGTTTGTTCCAATTGTGGACACGAAGGGGAGGTAAATGTGCCATTTGGCGCAAACTTTTTTTGGCCTCAGTAGCGAGTATATGAAAGATGTATATGAGCAATTCTTTTTGCTTAAATATCACGGTGGGTGGAGTTTCTTTGAAGCCTACAACCTTCCAGTCGGATTAAGACACTGGTTCGTTAAAAGACTAGTTAAGCAATTTGAAGACGAAAGAAAACAAATAGAAAAAGCATCGAAAAAGTAATTTAAGAAGAAGCTAGATCATTGATCTGGCTTTTTTTTATCGCGCTTTACTAATTATCGTTGGAGGATAATATAATGGATGAACTATCTCCGATTGTTATTGATCTAGAACAAGTAAAAAAAAATATGATGAACGAAAGCTTTTTAGTTAGTTTTGGTTTTGCTATGAAGAAGCTATTGAGAGCGGTCCTTGGTGATTTATCAATTCCAGTTCGTTTGAAAGGAAACCCGGCAGATGTTCGCTCCTTCCTCTCAACTGTTGGAGCAGAAAAGAACTATATTAAAGATTTTAAAAAGTTTGGCTTAAATGATCCAAGAACATACAGAAGTAAGTCTAAGCTTGATTCGGCAGTTAAAGGTTTTGAAAGAAAAACTGGCATTAACTGGCCGTTTAAGTAGGAAGTAATTAAATGGAGTTGTTGTTAACAACAGGTATATTATTTATAATTTCTATAATCTTGCCAGCTTTTGCAAGCCAGGATGAGGACGATCCACGCCCAACCGGTGCTCAAGGACGCCGAGCTAGAGCCCAAGCAGAAAGGCAAGTTGCAAGAGAGGCATTAGAAGCCTTAGACGCAACTCCAGAGAACCTACAAAAGATAGTTGAATTAAAACAAAAAGAATTACAACTTACAATTGATTTACAAAAAGCAGAAGCTGATCTTGCACAGGCAAGAGGTACTTTTTCCATTGAAAATGCCAGAAGAATTCAAGAAGCTACTGATGCTTTAGAAGACTTTAAAGAGATTTCGTCTGAGGCTTTAGAAGATCAAGCCAATAAGGCCAGAATTAGTGATGCTGCTGTTCAAGAAATTGTTGAGTCGTTAGGAATATTAACCGGTGTTTCTAGGGAAGCTGGTGGCTCAATAGTTGGAAGTTTCGCTCAGGCCGCAACTTCTGGTGAGGGTCTTGCTGCAACTCTAAAAAAGGTTGGTAAAAATTTAAAAGAGACTTATACGTTTACCAACATAGCAACTTCAATATTTAGAAAGTTCACAGAACAATCTGTGTCATTGTTTTCAGCACAAGATGAAGCTATTTCATCTTTTGTGCGAGCTACTGGTGCTAGTCGTGATTATGGGCAACAAATCACAGACGTTTTTATGCGAAATAGGGAGTTCGGTGTATCTGTCGAAGAAGCTGGCAGTGCATTCGAAGCCTTATTCACTGGAATGGCTTCCTTTACACTTCAATCGACGGAAGCACAACAAACATTAGCCACACAGGTGGCATTGATGGGAGAATTTGGCATCTCAAACGAGATAGCGGCTGAATCATTAGATACTATGGTCAGAGTTTTGGGTATGACTGCCACACAAGCAGCTGAAACGTCTGACGAGTTAGCAAATTTTGCTGTAAGTATCGGAGTCCCACCAGCGAGATTGATGCAGGAGTTATCTGCAACAGCGCCAATGTTAGCTCAATGGGGGAGCCAAACAACAGACGTCTTAATGGACCTAACAGAGGTTTCTAAGGCGACAAACATTGAGATGGGTTCTTTAATAGGGATTGCGTCTCAATTTGATACATTTGAAGGCGCTGCAGAGGCTGCTGGTCGGTTAAACTCAATGCTGGGTGGTCCATTTTTAAATTCAGTCGAATTGTTAAATGCCAATGAAGCTGATAGAATTAGATTGCTTCAAGAATCCTTGTCACTTTCGGGAAGAAGTTTTAGTGATATGGATCGCTTTACGCGAATGTCCATTGCTCGTACTGTTGGGATAACCGATATGACACAAGCAGAGGCAATATTTGGTGGAACACTAGAACAAAACATTGCAACTCTCCGAGAGCGAGAACAAGCAGAACGCGAAGCGGAAGAAAGAGCAGCTGAAGCACAAAGCATACGAGATCAGTATGCATCATTGCTACAGGCTTTTGCGGTTTCATTTTTGCCCATACTGGAAGGTGTAAGGGATGCCTTGCCACAGATAACAGCGGCTGTTGGTGGAATATCAGAATCAATTACTAACTTTATCAACACTGGTTTTGGACAATTTTTAGGCTCAGTAATCGCAAGGTTCGGTCCTTTAGCACTTGGTATTGGTTTGGCAAGTTCTGCTATGCTTAGTTTGTTGCGACCGTTTAGGATGATTACTCGTCTTTTTGGTGGCAGTGTTGGTCGTATTGGCCGCAGCGCGGCAGCTTACGGAACAGAGACAGCAGCCATTACAGCAAACACGGCAGCGCTTAGGGCAAACAATGCCGCACGAATGGGTGGCGGTATTGGAATGGGTCCAGGTATGGGAAGAGGTCGCCGTGGAGGTGGTGGTGGCGTTTCTGCGATTCCAACTGGCCAAGGGATACGCGGTCGAGCCGCCCGAGCAGGAGCAGGTCGTACAGCGGCCCGAGTCGGAGGCGGGCTCGCACTTCGAGGAGCGGGTAGGGCTGCTCTTGGCTTTCTTGGGCCAATTGGGTTGGGGATTGGGGGTGCTCTTTTGGCGTATGATGTTTTCACTCTCGCCAGGGGAGCGATCTCGGACACAAATGACGCCTTGAACGAAAGAAGGTCTCCACCAATAACCGAGTCGTTACCAGCGTTGGCAGGCACCGCTGCCGCTGCTGCCGGTAATTTACAAGCGGTATCTTCAAACATACGTGGTCCTGGGGCTGGAATAGGAGATGCCGCAGCGGGCCTAGCAATGGCTAGAGCAGGTAACTCAACAAGAGCGATAGAAGAAAATACAAGGTCAAATAGAGAAATGGTTAGGGCTATGGAAGGCGTTATTAACAGAGATATTGTTCTTACGATGAATGGTCGAGAATTTGATAGAGCATCTAGGAACTCCATAAATAGAGGAGTTAGGATAGCTCGCGAGAACTTGTAAGGGGAGGAGGATAGGATGCCAAGTTTTAATATAGCCAACGATGCATCAACAGCATACGCTAATAATCATAACTATTTTATTTATTTTCAACATATTCCAACTGGAATGGTTTCGCAATTCAAAGCGTTTATAACTGATTTTGAAGACACATATGAATCTACTTGGAATGACGTTTCTGTTTATGGTCGAATGGATCCAATTTGTACTTTTGAAGGTACAAAAAGAGAAATAAATCTTAGTTTTGATGTTGTTGCTGGGGATTTAAGAGAGGCAAAATACAATCTAGAACATAGTAGGAGATTGATTAAAAGCCTTTATCCAGTTTATGAGGAGATTGGAAGTGGGGTTTATTCTGCTACTTCTATTCAGGCTCCACCTTTGGTCAGGATACGACTTGCTAACTTAATTGTTGGTAATACTGGGCCTGGTCTAGCCGGTGGCTTAGTTGGAAAACTTGGCCCACTAAGTTATAAGCCTGATTTTGAAGCTGGAGTGTTTCAGGGAATCGATCAAATACTACCTAAAGTTAATAAGTTTTCTTGCACGTTTACAGTTCTTCACACAGAA
>MDSY01006156.1_pt1 | contig 10438 bp, 8 predicted proteins | sample 811131 | NCBI WGS metagenome assembly MDSY01 (sample SAMN05326643, study PRJNA326480) | marine metagenome | isolation source: seawater | place: Atlantic Ocean: South West | collected 2010
CCGAGGAGCGTGAGGAGGGGGGGGGGGGGGGGAGGGCTACGGCCGAGATGATCGACTCAAGGGCGATTGGCGCGACTGCAGTCTCGGCAAAAAGGGATGTAGGGTGGGCTCGAATCGCGGAGCAGGCGCCCTCGGTGCAGGCGCCATCGGTGCAGGCGCCCTCGGTGCAGGCGCCCTCGGTGCAGGCGCCCTCGGTGCAGGCGCCCTCGGTGCGGCGGCCGCGGGCGTCTCGCTCGCGAGTGCTAGCCTCTGTGGGCTCGCATTCTACAGGGGGCGTGCGCTCGACGCGATGAGGGCAGCTGCGCGGCGCGACGGCAGGAGAGGCGTCGGCGCCACGCCAGGGTGGGCCGAATGTGCTATTGCTGACAGCCGGACGCAAAATGTCATGTCCGCATGATCAAATTACCGATGAGAGGCGAGCTTTGACGCGTACCTATAACTACGGTCTACATTGATGTTGATGTCGTGTGGGCATGCTAATGGTTACTGATAGCGCCCGCCTTGTTGTAACACAAATGGAAATGTTGATGTTTCATGTTCATATTAACATCTAAATTAATATAAATATAAAATAATAATATTTATATAATATATTTATATACCGGTATGTGCATATAGATACTAAGACTTCGATTTTCGATGTCGAGATATGCCATAAGCTGAAGCTTGCGCTCAACGGCCTCAGACTCAGCTAGTCAGAGCAATGCTTAGAGATTACGTTCAATTTCACAAATACTATCAAGTGAACTGCTAGAACTCGACAATGATCCAACAAGGCTGAGTTGGTGCCCAGCATTGACTACTAACGTACTAAGCTGAATGCTGAAGCAGGAAGCACCAACCATACGATCATATACTGTGAGCGTACGTACTCATTCGGCGGTTCCGCTCTCGCTTTCAGCTGGTGGGAGGCCGGCGATGAATGCTTTGCGTCCGCCTTCGACCAGCGGCGGCTGCTGCGTGGACGCCTGAGGTGCTTTGCCGTCCAAGAGCTCCTGAGTGTATCCTAGCTTTGTCAGCTTCTCGCCTGCCATGAGCTTCCTGCGATGGGATTCAAATGGTCACACTCGTCAGCAGCTTTGAGGTCACATTCAGGTGTGGATACATAATACTCATCATAAGGCAGTTTCAGCTCGAGAAGGCTATCGAACGGCTCGAGGCGGTTGACGCGTGAGTGGGCGGCGGCGAGGCGTGTAGCGGTCTAGGGCGTGTGCAGAGAGCCATGTGCGGCTGGGAAGAGCGCGTCGGCGGCCGGCGCACGTGTCCATGCGGCACTGCAAGTAGGCAGCCGAGAGCTTCCTGCACTCATCAGCCTGTGCTTGCATGCCGTGCTGCTTGAGGCACTGCACGTATACGTCCTTTGCGGCGGAACATTCGCGCCCGTGGTCCAACGGGAAGCTCCCCTTGTCCGGCGGCCGCGGCGGCGGCGCCTTCGGCGGCACCGAGGCGAAGGACATCCGCGAGGTTTTGCGGAAGACTGAAGATCCTAGTTTTCCTTCCACGGTTCACATTTTAACATAAACTCCCTCTTTTTCAGCCCTCGCGCCACCCCGCGGCCTCCAATGGGCAAGCAGCTGCGGCGGAAGCGCACCGATGAGGAAGAGGGCGCGGATGCGGGTGGCACGGCAGCTGCACCGTGCGCCGCACCCACCGCACTTGCCGCACTTGCCGCACCCGCCAAACCCGCCAAACCCGCCAAACCCGCCAAACCCGCCTCAGCAGCTCCAAAGGTGTCGTTGTCCTTCGACCCCGACGAAGAAGGCCCTCTCGTCAAGCTCAAGAAGAAGAAGAAGAAGAGCCACGCGGTGCGGGAGCGTGGGAGCGATGCGGAGCAGCCACTCGGCCTCGCCACCGGCTGCTCCTACTCCGCAGAGTACCTCCAGGCGCTCCGCGGACAGCAGCTCCGCAGCACGCCGACAGCTGCCATCGCCGCGGCGCCCTCTCCGGAAGCCGACGGGTACGAGGCGGCGGCGAGGGGCGCGGACGAGGTGGGGCCGGCCTCGGTTGGGGCCGGAGTGGTCGAGGCGGCTGAACCTCCCGATGACGCCACCATCCGCGCCGCACGAGCCCAGCGCGAGCGATTGCGTCGCTCTGCAGAGGACCCGATGGCGGATGAGGTAAGTAACGCATGCGGCGCGCTGAGTGGCGGCGGTACCAAGGACAATTACGATGGTAGGACGGTGGACGATTACATCGCGCTGGAAGGCGCCAAGGAGAGGCGCCAAGGGGGCGGCGGTGGCCACCACCTTGACTCGGACGATGAGGAGTACCTCGAAGGTTGTTTTTTTTCGCCCACCGCACCCATTCCTCCCATATGTCGCACCCCACTTTTCCCATATCTCACATTTTATTATTTTTCAGCTTTCGCCCACCCACCCATTCCTCCCATATGGCGCACCCCACTTTTCCCATATCTCACCTTTTATTCTTGTTTTGAAGGGCCGTCTTCGGGCCAGACTCGCAGCGCTGACCAGCGGCTCTTTACGACTCAGCCTAGCGGGCGGCTCTTCACCCAGCCTCTGAGCGAGCGGAGCGAGCGTGCCGACGCCTCCCGCTTCGCCTCGACCGTCGTCGAGGTCGAGGAGGAGGAGGAGGGGCGCGCGCGAGGCGCCGGTGTGGGGGGCGGAGGTGGTGGTGGAGGCGGTGGTGGAGGCGGTGGTGGAGGCGGCGGTGGAGGCGGCGGTGGAGGCGGTGATGGAGGGGATGGCTCGAGCGCGCAGTTCGCGTCGGTGGCCTCGCGTCTCTCCAAGGGTTCGCTCAAGGACGAAACGTCTTTGCCGAACCGTCTGGCTGCCGAGGTGCGCCGGCTCGAGGAGCACCTCCTCGAGCAGCAGCGCGAGGGGACGCGCGTGCACGCGCAGCTTGAGGAGAGCGGCCGTGCGTGCGGCGATCTCGAGGAGGCGCTCAGGAAGAGCTCCCGACACTACGAGCTCCTCCAGCGACTCCAGGCGTACACGGAGGACCTACTCGGATGCCTCTCGGCAAAGGCGGCTCTCATTGAGGAGGTCGAGCAGCAGCTCAAGATGGCCTACACGGACGTCTCGCGGCGGCGGCAGCGCGCGCTCGAGGCGCTCGCCGCCGCCGAGCGCGCGCGCGCGCAGGCGGCGCTCGCGGGGACGAGCGGCTGGCTGGCGCCGCCGGTGGTGCGCTCGCGGGTCGCCGAGGCTCACGCGGGCGCCACCGAGGCGGGCGGTAGCGAAGGCGTCGCTGGCGAAGGCGTCGCTGGCGAAGGCGTCGCTGGCGAAGGGGTCGCGCTGCTTCTCGGCACGGAGGCGATCCGGAGGGAGAGGCGAGCCGCACGGCGAGCGGAGCGCGCGGAGGCGGCAAGAGAGGAGGGATGGTCGAGCGAAGAGGAAGAGGACCTCGAGGGTGCACTCGTCCGCGCAGAGGGTGGCGCGGAGGGTGGCGCAGAGGGTGGCGCAGCCGGCGGCGGAGGCCTCGAGCCGCTCTGGGCACGCGTGCGCGCCGTGCAGCATCAGGCGGCCGAGCTCCTCTCCGACGCTTCGAGCGAGTTCACGCAAGTGCAGACGGTGCGCAGGCGCTTCGCGCAGTGGAAGGAGGCGCACTCCGCGTCATATTCGGAGGCATTCGTCGACTTTTGCCTACCCACTCTCCTTGCGCCCCTCGTCAGGCTCGAGCTCATCGAGTGGGACCCACTGCGGGCCGGTTCGATTCAGGCGCTCGGTTGGCACCGCGACATTTTGAGCGCGAGCGCCCAATTCGAGCCGGATGGGGATGGGGAGGCGGAGGCGGCGCTTCTCTCTTCTCTCGCATGTAAGCTCGCGCTCCCGCGACTCAAGCACGCCCTCACGCACATGTGGGACGTGCACTCGTATGCGCAGGGCGCCGAGCTCGTCGAGGGCGTGCGCGAGCTCTCGGCCGCTGCGCACTCGCTCCGCCGCGCCGCATTGGCAGCTGGCGACGACGGCGGCGACGAGGCCGCCGAAGAGGCGCAGGCGGCCACCGCCGCTCTTCGGCAGCTCCTCATGCAGGCGGCCATGCGGCTCGAGCGGGCGGTGGACGAGACGTGTATACCGCCGTGCCTCGCGGATCCGGCGGCGGCCGATCCGGCGGCGGCGGCGGCGGCGGCGGCTGCGGCGGCGCGGCGGCAGCTGTGGCGCGCACTCAAGCTCGTGCGCAACGTGGGCGAGTGGTCCGATCTGCTCGCGCACGGCGCGCTCCAAGAGCTGATCGGCACGCTGCTCACGCGGCACGCGCTCCCATTCCTACGCTCGCATCTCGCTTGCCGGCCGCCGCGCTGGCAGCTCGCGCTCGCTGCGTGCGATCTCGCGGCGGGAGCTATCCCCGTGGACTGGCGGCGGCGCGATGGCACCGGCGCCCACGCCATCTGCACTGCACCCCTCCACGACTTTGTCGCCAACGAGCTCCTGCGCGCGTTGCCACCCTCACTCGCAGGTGGGCTCGACACGCCCGCCAAGCAGCTCGGCCGTGTCAAGGTGTTGCTCGGGATACAGTAGTGGGCTCGTTCCGCGTAGGCTGCGTGGTGTGTCCAATTCGAGTTCATGGCAAGCACTCATCTCAGTCATCATCTAGATTCAATGATGTTCGAGCTTGAGCTCGTTTGCTCTAAGCTTGGCCATTGCCATTGCAGCACGGACTCCGATGGAGCATATCATATTCGATATTGATATATTATTATAAATATAAATATATATCGTCACAGCATTTTCATTTTGCGATTTCATCGTGTAACTTACACATGACCACGATGTTAATATTCGACGTACCATGTACGAATACGTGTGCAGCAATATATATATACACTCAAAAGTATCAATGAGTATAATCTAAAAAATCTGTTAATATAAATAAGAATATTATCTATTATGATTATCATCAGCGTATAATTCAGAATTCGCACGCATAGAACTCGGTTCCTATCGAGAACATTCCGTACCTACTTTGCGCGTCATGTCAGTATACGTAGTCGGGTATACTCACCCCTAGAGTGCACGTCGGAGAGACTAGATCACTTCGGTCACGTGGACCGTCAATCAGCTCGTCAGGCCCACCGACCTACGCTTCGATCAATCTAAGCCCTCTGGACGAGCTCATCACGGTCCTCCGGAGCGTAGATGAGTGCGCCATCGTCGAGCTTGATCTGGTACGGTGCCACCATGCCCGGCGGCATGTACTCCCCGCGGTACATGAGCGCCACGATCTCGCCCACCTTCCATGCGGCGCCTGTATTGCACTTGACCCTGTCTCCGATGGCGAAGCGCAAGAGCTTCATCCGCTTCTCGAGCACCTCCGGCGTCTCGAGGCATGCGCGGAACTTGGCCTTGAGCTCATCATGGTCGAGGTTCTTGCCGATGAAGACCAGCTTCGACTCGCGCACCTCATCCTTGGCCCACTTGTCCTGGAAGTTGCCGTCGAAGATCATGTGGACGGCCTGGTAGACGAACTTCGCCTCCGAGTGCGAGATGGAGAGGATGCCCTTCATGCGGTAGATGTCGGCGCCCTTGTTCTGGAGGATGTCGCCGACGAACTCCTGCACCATGTCAAGGTCCACGCTCCCCTTCTCCACAATGCTCAGGCTCGAGACCGTGTCGTCATGCTCGTGCTCACCCTCCGTGTTGAGAAACTCGGAGTCCATCTCGAGAGTACGCTTCAGGTCGAAGGCGCCAATGTTGAGGACGCTCTCGGCGGAGACGGCGGACTGCTGGGTTTGGATGATCGGAGCGAACGCATTGATCGCCTTGATCCGCCCCGTGACGCGCTCGAGGTCCGCCTCGGTGACGAGGTCGATCTTGTTGAGCAGGATGCGGTCGGCGAACGCGAGCTGCTCGACCGCCTCGTTCTCGGCGCCCTCGGGCTTCTCGTCGTCGAGGTGCTGCTCGATGTGCTTGGCGTCGACGAGCGTGATGATCCCGTCCAGACGCGCGAACTCCTTCATGTCTTCGTCGACGAAGAAGGTCTGCGCGACAGGCGCCGGGTCGGCCATACCCGTTGTCTCGATCACGATACCGTCGAGTTTGAGGGTGCCCGCCTTGACACGCTTGGCGAGCTTGTTGAGGACGACGATAAGGTCCTGGCGGACGGTGCAGCAGATGCACCCGTTCATCATCTCGATGATCTCCTCCTCCGCCTGCATCTTCGTGTTGGCCTTGAGAAGACCGTCGTCGATGCCAACGTCGCCAAACTCGTTCTCGATCACCGCGAGCTTCTTGCCGTGGGAGGCGGTGAGGATGTGGTTGAGCAGGGTGGTCTTGCCGGAGCCCAGGAAGCCCGTGAGCACCGTCACCGGCACGCGATCGTCGTTGGCCTGCGCCGAGAGGGAGAGCGACAGGGTGGGCGGAGGCCGGCTTCAACAGGCGCACGAGACGCACTCCTGCTGTGAGCGATGCGTCGAGACAGTGCGTGTGCGCAGTCGCGTGATGGTGGGTGTGCTCCTCTGCTCCTCTGCTGTGTGCGTGTGTGCCCTCCTCCATGACCCGCGGGAGCCACGTCACCTTAGCTGGCATGTCGTCGTCGGCGATGTCGATGATGTCTGGATTCCCCACGTTATTTACTCAAAGTGTGCTCAACAAGTCTTACCCGAAGTGTGCTTAAGTCTCACACGGAGGTGTGCTCAAGTCTCACACTCACACTGTTTTGGGCGACCTCACTGATGAGGAGCCGTCGGGAAACAAAAAAACACCAGCCCCCAGAAACAATGCTCGGCAAGCTCCTCCTCGTCTCGCTCTCGCTCTCCTCCGCGCTCACCGTCAAGGAGCAGGTGGCGGCACCTGCGCTCCGCCTCCGCGGTGGAAGCGCCCTCACCCCCGCCGCCGCTGGCGCACTCTACCACGGCTTCTTTGGCGCCGGCCTCTACATCAGCCCCGACATGTTCGGCGACAAGTCTGTCCTCAGCTACGCCAAGGACGTCGAGGGCCCCGTCGGCGGTTTCTTCGGCCGTGGCTTCGGATCCATGCTGCTCGGAGCTGGTCTCGCCTACCTCGTCGAGCCCGAGGCCACCGTGCTCACCCCGCTCTACGCCATCATGATGACGCTCTTCACGCCGATCCTCGCCAAGAACATCAAGGACGGCGACGAGGGCGGATTCAAGCGCAAGATGTGGATCCCCCAGGCGTTCGTGCACATCCCCTTCACCGTCTTCATGCTCCTCAAGGCCTTCAAGTGAGATCAACCGCTGGAGGCTCTTCTGGCTCTGGTCGTCGCTCCAAGAGCATGAATAAATCGAAATCCAAATATTAATATATATGCACTGCTGTCAGTCGATAGCAATCAGCAACGTCGCGAATGTATTAGATTGAGCACTCTGAGCAGTAGCCGGTAGTCGCCAGAACGGTGTCAAGGCCTCGTATATACCACATACTGATACTCAGATTCAAGGCTCATAGTCATACGTTATCGGTTATATTTATAATATATACGACTCTATCTCTACTGATACTCATACTGGATACTCATACTGATGATACTGCTTACTGGATACTCATACTGACAGTGTACTTTTACTTCTAGTTAGTAGTTGAAGTTGTAGTTCTACTACGTAGTACCTGTTTTTGTTATTAGTGTCTGTGTGCGTTCTGCGTTGTGCTTGTGCCCCGGTCTTTCGTCTTTCCCCTAATGTTTACTAATGTATTTTTCCTTCCCGGCCGTTGTTAACCTCAATGATCATAATCATATATATACTGATATAGCTGTTTTTGACCATGCTTACCTCTACCTGTTACCATGCACGTAACTTACTCCGGAGTACATCATTTGCTAGCGCTGTGACATGCAGTTAAATTGATATTGATTACTCCCACTTGATCACGACTTCTTGCCAATGTCGGTGGTTCCAAAGACCGTGTTGAGCTGCTGGCCGCCGCTCACTCGAACAAAGGTGCATCGCCTCGGGAGCTCCTTGAGTTTTGCAGCGCCCACATACGTGCACGCCGAGCGGAGACCGCCGTAGAGGTCGAGGACGATCCGCGACACTGGGCCCGTGTACGGTACCTCGACAGTCTTACCCTCACTCGAACGGTACTCTGCAACGCCGCCCGAGTGTTTGGACATTGCCGTGTTGGAGCTCATGCCGTAGAAGGTCTTATACTTCTTCCCGGCGCGCTCCACGAGCTCTCCCGCGGCCTCGTCGGTGCCTGCAAATAGGCCACCGCACATGATGAAATCCGCGCCCGCTCCGAATGCCTTTGCCGCGTCGCCCGGGTTGGTGATGCCGCCATCTGCGAGAATGTGTCCGCCGAGCCCGTGCGCCGCGTCGGCACATTCGATGATGGCCGAGAGCTGCGGGTATCCGACGCCCGTCTGCTTGCGCGTCGTGCAGACCGATCCAGGGCCGATGCCAACTTTGACCACATCGACCCCTGTGAAAAAAAGAAGAAAAGAGAATCCGGTATAACCCAGTATATATATATGATGTGGCTTCCCCCCCCCTCATACATAGGGGGGAAAGGGCGTGTGGAATGTGGGAAGAATGGGTCCCTCGGAAGAATGGGTGCAGTGAGACTCACCATTCAGGATGAGCTCCTCCGTCATCTCGTTGCTCACCACATTGCCAGCGATTATCGTGTGCTGCTTGTCAAATTGATCATCAAAGAAAGCACCCGGTGATTTGTAGGGGGAAATGGGAGTGTGCCATGTGGGCAAAATTGAGTACGTGCCAGGTGGGCAAAATCGGGTCCGTGACACATATGGGCAAAATGGGGTACGTGACATATATATATGGGCAAAATGGGACGTGTGAGACTTGCCTCCGGGTACTTTTTGCGGACGGACGCACAAGTCTTCACAAATGCTTCCGTGTATCCATTCGCAACGTCGATGCAGATGGTGGTGACGCCGGGACAGCTGGTGAGGATCTCGTCCAGCTTGGCCAGGTCCGCCACACTCGTCCCCGCGCTCGCAGCCACGTATGGCAGGCACTCGGGTGATGCGCTCGCAAAGTCCTTCCATTGGTCGATCGAGTAGTGCTTGTGTACAGTGACGATGGCGCTGTGTGCCGTGAGCGCCTTGGCCATCTCGAAGGTGCCGACCGTGTCCATGTTGGCCACCATCAGCGGCACGCCCGTCCACGAACGACCAGAGTGCTTGAAACGGACGCCGCGCGAGAGCTCGACCTCCGCGCGCGAAGTGAGCGTTGAGCGCTTCGGCCTGATGAGCACGTCCTTGAAGTCGAGCTTGACGTCCTCCTCGATGCGTAGCGCGTACGCCTTCTGCGCGCCCACCGACACGAATGAGGCGCACGCCGCACCCGCGGCGAGCGGACCCAGCCGAGAACGCAAAGCGCCGATCATCATCCGACGGAAGTTTGAGAGTGACGAACCGCGCTTGGTGGCATTTCTGCTCGAAGCTTTCAGTGCGGATGGCCTCGGCGTCGGCGCCTCGGCTGTCGCCAATCCTCATCGTGTACCTGCTGGTGGTGATCTACGCGCTGTGCTACCAGCTGCAATCGCCTCTCGAGCCATTCCTCGTCGAAAAGCTCGTCAACTCCGAATCGGCCGCCACCGAGTATGCCAAGCTGCAGGGCTTCTTTTCGCTCGTGCAGCTGGTGGGCTCCTTTGCGATGGGTTTCCTCATCGACCGCGTGGGGCTGCGGGCCATGTTCGCGCTCAATTTTCTCGCCTGTGCCCTCTGCTATGCCATCCTCGCCAACACCACCACCATCGAGCTCCTCTACGTTTCCAAGCTTCCGGCAGTTTTCCAGGCGGGCTTTCTCTGCGCTCAGACCGCGGCAGCCAAGCTGACGGCGCCGGGTGCGGAGCGTGCGAGCGCGCTGGGCCGCTTGACTAGTAGCTACACCATCGGTGCCACCGTCGGCCCGACGCTCGGAGGCTTTCTCGGCGTCACCGCATCGGCGTGGCTCGCTGTCGTCGGCTCGATTGTGGCCATTTTTCTCGTCTGCCTGCTTCCCGTTCCAGAGGAAGAGGTGGCGCCCAAGGCAGCCCCCGCGGGATCACCGGCGAGCATCGCACGGAAAGCTGCGGCCGCTAAAATGCCCAATGGAACTGCCACCGGAAACGGCCGATCCGCGCTCTCGCGCGTGGGGGAGGCGCTCTCTTTAACGTGGCCATTGGTCCTCTCAAAGATGACGAGTGGATTCGTCAATTCTGCGCACGGTGCGTTGCTGATGCGTCGAGTAGTGCTGCGCACATGGAGCTCTTCTCTTGAGAGGACCGGGAGCCAATTGACGTGTGCTTCCTCTCACCGCGTACGTGCATTTCTTTTTACAGGTTCTGTGCGCCCTCTCATATTAAAGGACACGTTCGGTCTCGACGCCAAACGGCTCGGCGGTTTCATGTCGGCCATGTTGTGCGTGGCCTGCCCGTTTTTTGGATCTGCATGCGTCAGTGCCGCCTTGTGCGATGCGAGCTACTGCCCGTCACCCCCACCGCCATATGGTGCCGCGATCGCCAGCCCAAGCTCGCTCTCCGATGGTTGCCTCCACACGCACAACGAACCCCCCCCC
>MDSY01034734.1_pt1 | contig 10437 bp, 12 predicted proteins | sample 811131 | NCBI WGS metagenome assembly MDSY01 (sample SAMN05326643, study PRJNA326480) | marine metagenome | isolation source: seawater | place: Atlantic Ocean: South West | collected 2010
GTCTTTTATTTCCAATTAGAATGTTTGTTTTTTCATTGTTCATATAAAGATAAGGATAATCAGCAGGACACATAAATATATCTTTATTAACCTGTGAAGCAATTCTTTCATATGATGCAATCATCTCTTCCATCATAGGTTCAAAATGCAAATAATCATCCTCTACAAAGAAAATTAAATCTTCACCATATTCTTTTCCTAACTCAAAAGATTGAAGCAAACTTGCTAAATTTGAAAAAGTTTGATCATTCTTTTGCTGCTTAATTGTTTCTTTATATTTGTCATGGTTTAAAGTAGTAATGTTTATATCTAAACCACTTCCATCAATTAGTTTTTTAATCTTACTTAAATTCTCTTCTTTAGATTTGTCATCAACGACTATGGTCTTAAATTTAATATTTGGGTATTTGCTTTTAGAAAAATTTATTGATTTAACCAGCGAATTAAAAGCTCTTAAAGAATATTCAACTTTTGGCTCTTCAAACAATCTTTTTTTATTTTGATCCCATATCTCTACATCTGTATTAGTTCTAAAAATAATCAATACAGAGTTAACTTTTTTTGTAATTTTAACTTCACCCAATGGCAAAACAATTGATTTTTTATTTATGAACGAAAGATCTTTATTTAAACTTTTTCCCAATGTAGGTGAAACAAAATTATTTTGATCAATAATCTCATAACCCAATAATTTTGCAAATTTTATGAAGAGTTTTTTCATTTTTATAATTTCCTTAATTTATAATTTCATCAATTGCGTATTCCAAACGATCTTGACCCCAAAAAATTTTATTATTTACAGCAAAAGTTGGAGCACCAAAAATTTCTTTGCTAAAAGCTTCTTTTGTTAATTTCTTAAGTTCGTCTTTAATTTTTTTATTATCTATTCCATCAAAAAAAAATTTTTGATCTATTTTCAACTGATCTAAAATAAAAATAATATTTTCTTTTTTTGTCATATCTTTATTATCTACCCAGTAAGCGTTAAAAATTTTATTAATATAATCATATCTTAATTTCTTTTCTATTAACAGATAACCCCTCATCATATAAAGAGAGTTAATAGGAAAATTATCATTCCATTTAAATTTTATATCATTTTTTTTTGATACTAAATCACAATCATTTCTCATATTATTCATTTTGAATTTATTGAAAGCGGGAGCTGTTATACTCGCCAGATTATGAAGACCACCTAGTAAAATAGGCATATAGTTAAATAAGATTTCTTTACTTTCATTTAATTTTACAATCTTCTTATGTGCAATAAATGCATAAGGACTTATTACATCAAAATAAAAATCTATATATTTACTCATATAAATTTAAGCGTTTTGCATAAAAAATTCTAATTATCCAATAAACAAACAAACCTATTGGTCCAATTAAATAAGTAACAATTAAAGGCAAAGCTATAATAAATTTATTAATAAAAAACTTTTGTGAGTCCCTTAAAATCCATCCACCAACAAACAAATTTACAGATACAAAGTGTATCCAAAATAATAATAAGTAAAAATTATCTTTAAATAAATCAGAAACATAATTTATACCAAAATACAAACTGAAGTTTCCTAAAAAATCATAAGAATTTAAATATGATTTATAAAGAACAAAACAATAAACTGCACCAAGCAAAAATATTGGAAATATAGAGATAGCCAGATATTTACATAATTGTGATTGAGGAAAGAATATAATTAAAAACCAAAATGGCAGAGCTCCAAGGTTTACCCAGAAGTAGAGCATTTCGATAGTAAAGTAATTATAAATTTGTTCGATCATTATTAAATGTATTATATTAGATCTTATTATGATTCCTATAAGAAACAAAAAAAAAACATTACAAGTAACAGTGGAAGAAATGCGCAATTTTGCTTTTGCCTATGTTGAAAAGTATGCTCCATCAAAGCAACAGCTCAAAACCTATCTTTTAAAAAAATATTTAAAATTTTCAGTACCAAATGTTAAAAAACAAGATGTTACTAACCTGATAGATATTGTTTTGACTGATTTAGAAAAAAGTAAATTTATAAATGATAAATTTTATTCTGAAAGCAAAGCAAAAAGCATGATTCAAAGAGGTAGTTCAATCAATAAAATCAGAAGCTATTTATTTACAAAAGGAATTAATGATAAATTCATTAAAGAAACTGTAGAGAAAATCAACGATGAAAATTCAGATCAAGATTTTTTTTCTGCTATTAAATTATGCAAAAAGAAAAGAATAGGTCCAGCAAGAACATTGGATAATAGACCATTGTTTTATAAAAAAGATATATCTTTATTAGCAAGAAATGGTTTTGATTTTGAGACTTCCAAAAAGGTAATGGACATTGAAAAAGAAGATTATTTAAAAATAATAAATTTACTTTAATTTCTTTTTTTCTTCTTTAACCAGATAATTAATTTTACTTCTTATATAATTTCTTACAAAAACAAATACTAGAAGACCAAAAATAGAAACAGAAATAATAATAATTAATATGATTCTTAATTGTTCATCCATTAGACTAAATTTTTACTTTTTAATATTAGACTCGGATTTTTAAAATCCTTTTTTCCATATAAGATTTCTTTATTTTCAAAATTAGTTACTGAGCCACCTGAATGTTTTAAAATAGCGTGACCAGCTGCAATATCCCATTCACAAGCTCTTGGTTCGGCAACATAGCCATCATACTCCCCAGCAGCAATTACACAAAATTTTAAAGAACTCTTCATTCTGGTGTGTTCCTTTACATTAAATCTTTTATAGATTTCAACAATTTCAGGCTTTATCTTATTTGAATAAGAAACAAATTTAATTTGATTTTTATTAAATTTTTTTGATCCTTCTAATTTGGTCCTATTTCCATTAGTTATTTCAAATGCTTGATCATCACCATATGAAAAAAACATTCTTTTTTTAGCAGGTGCATATATTAATCCGGCAACTGGTTTTTTATCTAAAATTAATCCTGCATTAATAGTGAATTCATCCAGATCATTTATGTAGTCGTAAGTTCCATCAATAGGATCAACTAGCCAAAAATCTTTCAGATCTTCTATTGATCTATTATCAGAGGACTCTTCTGATACAATGGGTATCTTGGGAGTTAACTTTTGTAATTCTAGTGTTATGATTTTGTTAACTTCCAAATCTCCATTACTAACCGGGGTATTGTCAGACTTAATTTTTTTAATAAGGCCAATTTTTCTTAAATTAATAGATATCTCACCAGCTTTCAAAAATACATCAACTAAATTTTCTACAACTTTTTTTATATTGGGCTTAATCATAGATTTTTTTTAATTCAAGATTATTGGCGTTTATTACTTTTTTGCCAACATTTTGGAAATTAACAGTAATTTTTTCATTAATTATTGATTGAACTTGTCCAACACCCCATCCTTTATTACTTGGATTGTAAACTTTATCACCAGGTTCAAAATCTAATATCATTTATTTAACTTATATTAGAAATAAGTATAAATACCAATGAATGAACAAAGAGTTAAATTCTATAGGGTTGTTAAAAAAACCATCTAAGACAACAGTTGTTGTTGCAATGTCTGGAGGTGTTGATTCTTCAACTGTTGCTGGAATGATGAAAAAGGATGGCTATAATGTAATTGGAATTACACTTAAACTCTATAATGACAGTAAAGAGGTTGCTTCTTCCAAGCAATGCTGTTCAGGACAAGATATTATGGACGCAAAAAGGGTTGCACACAAACTTGGTATCGAACATAAAATTTTATATTATCAAGATAAATTTAAACAAGGTGTGATTGATAATTTTGTAGAAAGTTATTTAAATGGAGAAACACCAATACCCTGCGTTCAGTGCAATCAAACTGTAAAATTTAAAGATTTATTTGAAGTGTCAAAAGAACTTAAAGCAGATGCTTTAATTACAGGGCATTATGTAAAAAGTATTACATCAGGAACTGAAACCAATATGTATCGTGCAATTGATGAAAACCGTGATCAAAGTTATTTTTTATTTAATACCACAAGAGAACAATTAAATTATTTAAGATTTCCTCTAGGAGGAATGCTTAAAGATGAAACAAGGTCTATTGCAAAAAAACTAGACTTAAATGTTGCAGATAAACCAGATAGTCAAGACATATGTTTTGTTCCAAATGGAGATTATGCATCAGTCATTAGAAAATTTAGACCAGACTCTTTTAAAAAAGGAAACATAAAAAATTTAGATGGAAAAGTAATTGGTGTTCATGATGGAATAATTAATTTTACTATTGGCCAAAGAAAAGGAATTAAAGTTTCTGACAAAGAACCTTTGTATGTTCTTAAAATTAATTCTGATAAAAATGAAATTATAGTTGGATCTAAGAAAAAACTTGGTAAAAAAAAAATTAATATTAAAAACTTAAATTTACTAGTAAATAAAAATGATTTAAATAAAGAAATTTTAGTTAAGGTAAGGTCTACAGGAAAACTTTTAAATGCTAGTATAAATTTAAAAGAAAATAATTCAGCAGAAGTTAATTTAAAAAAACTTGAAGATGGAATTTCTCCAGGTCAAGCATGTGTTTTTTATAATCTTGAAAAAAAAGGCTATAAGGTTTTAGGCGGGGGATGGATCGTAGAATAAATTCTATTTATATCTATTTATAAAAATAGTATTGTTATTTATAGGTTCTTTAAATTCTTTAAATTTTGTATCACCATCTCTATATGCATAAATAGTCGAAAGATGACTATTATTTTTTTTAGTTATTCGTGAACCGTGATCTGACATTATTGTAATATTTATTTTATTCAAAAATTTTTTTTTATCAAGATTAGCAAAAAAATTATCAAGAAACTTCACTACGCAAATTCTTTCTATATTATGTTGATTAATACTTTCGTTTTTTGAAAGGAAAATATTCCCAATGGACAATCTTCCATCATAATTACAATTAACATCATATCCATAAGGCTTGTGTGGAACTAAAAGATGAGCAAATATCAAATTAAACTTTTTAGATAAAATATCTTTTTCTATTTTAGAAAAAAAATTATTTATTGCTGCTTTTTCTCCTTCAGGTTCTAAATTGCTATCTATAAAGTCTAGTTCTCTCATTAATCTCCAAATTAAAGCTGAAGTTATTGAACCATTAATTTTCCACAATGATAAATGTTTAGAAAAAAAACTCTCATTAAATCCAGTGAGATATTTTTGCTTTTTAAAAGGGCTATATGTGGTGCATTTAGATACTTGTGGTGAATTACAATAATCAATATGAATATTTTGATAAACACTAATATTATTAAATTTTTCGAAAAATAAATTTTGTTTTAATTCATACTCTTGAAAATAATTCTTTGATTTTTTTAGTACTTTATTTCTTAAATTTTTATCTTCTGTAAAATTTAATAATGTAGTTAAAGATGTACCAGTATTATCTGTTATAGATTTTGATTTAAAATAAAACTCAAAATCATATTTTTTAAAAAAATTTATTATATTTTCATTAAAAACTTTACCTGTTTTTGAATAACTTGCTTCGCTATCAAGTCCTGACATTTCATCAAAAACAAAGATTACATCAGTAGCCTCATAATTCTTAACTAAACTTTTATCAAAATTTTTTATATTTTCATGAGATTTTGTTTGATCAAAAACATTAAAAATAAATATTGTAATTAAAAAAACTAATATAAAATTTTCAATTTTTTTTTTATCTAATATTAATAAAAAATAGATAAGAAAAACCAATGTTAAAAGAAAAAAAAATGCAGGATAGTAAATTACTTGAAAAAATTTAAATAGTTCAAAACGTATTGGCTGTATGATACCATTCCATAAACCAATGTTATTATCAATCCCAAATGCAATTAGAATAGAAATATAAAAATATAATATTTTACTTCTAGTTTTTATTATTGAGTAAAATAACTTATTAAATAATAATATAGGAACAATAAATATTAAAATTAAAAAAAATATTTCATTGACTAAAAAATTTGACCTAAATATATAAGCTGGGAAAAAAGAAAAAAAAATAATTAGGTTAATTTTTGTTGAATTCATAAATTATTCTAGTTTTACTTACTCTAGTTTTGTTAACAATTTTTGAGTTAAGTAAAATATTTTCCTCAAAACTATCAATGGAGTAATTAGGAAAAATATCACCTTTTATTGATAACATTCTTTTAATTGTTTCATCTTCTTTGTCCACAAATTCTATCAATCCCTTAGGGGCGATATCTGTTAACCATTTAATTGTTTGGTCTAGTGGAACATTATTAGCTAACGCTAAATGATGTTCAAATGCCAATGCAATTACTGCATCAAAGTTTAATCTTTTGCTAAAGCTTGATCTTTCTGATTCATTCCAACCAAGATTGCAACTGGGGTTCATGGCATCAAAAAATAAAGGAAGAAAATTCAAATTTTCTTTTTTAGATTTTAAGTAAGCTCTATTAATTGTATTTAAATCAATATCGAATCCAATTATTTTTTTTGCACCAGCTTTCAAACATTCAAAACTGTATAAACCATCATTACAACCTACATCTGCCATCATATATGGCTTTATTGTTTTTGAGAAATTGTTGACTAATCTTAATTTTGCATTTTCTTCATCTTTTTCATAGGTATTGTCTGATGAGTAAGTATCCCATATTGTCTTGTTTTTTAATGGTTCAAGCTTTTCTATCCAATTCTTTAATTGCAGAAGAATTGATTTGTAAGAATTTTTAGATAATGATTTTTTATTTTTTAATAAATTTAAAGCTTTTTTTGGATTTTCTTTATTTTTTACTTCTAGTCTAGCAAGTAGAGTAACAGAAAAAAAAACATTCAAAGAAAATTTATCTTTTAAGTTTAATAATTTGTTTAATTCAATAGTTTCAATTCCATTTAAATTACCTTTGTACCAATTGTTATAATCAATTCCTTTTAAAGAACTTAATAGCAAAGGATTTAAAAATTGTTGTAAAAATTGAGAATGACCTTTCCAATAATCACCTTCGTTATATTCATCAATAGATAATAAATCTATAAATATTGGTTTATTATTATAAAATTGCACATTGTATGCCGAACTATCAATTAGAACAGCATTCTTTTCTAGTAAGAATAACTGAAAATTTAAATGAAGAAGTGCAGCATCTTTTAATTGATAAAATCCCCACTCATATGGGTATGAAATATAATCAATTTTTTTATGTTCTATATAAATATTGTCTTGATTTTTTGTATCTTTAAATTCGTTAGTAACATTTTTAGATTCAATAAGAAAATTATTTTGTATACTTTCTTCAATAAGTTTAGAAGTTTCTAAAAATTGAAACCTTTTTTTTCCATATTTTTTTACTACTCTAATTATTCTGTTTTCAAAATTATATACCTGACCAGACGGATCTCTAAAAGAGCCTGGATTTTTAATTAACTTCACTTTTTTAAATTTTTCTTTTTAAATATATTTTTAAAAAAAATTTTAACTTTAATCCAAAAATTTGTAAAAAAAGTTAAACCTGCTGCTATTACACCAAGTATAGCCTGTAAAATTATACTACCTGTACCAGGATCTAAATAAGCAAATGCATTATTTAAAAAAATAAGATTAAACAATATAAAAAAATAAATCGATTTAAGCATGCTTATTTAATATAATATATTATTCCTTTTATCTATCTATTTTTTTTTCCACATCATAAAGGTTAAAAGATAAAAAGTTATTATACTTATAAAATAGTTCCACTCTAATGCATGTTTAAAAAACTTTAGATTATATCCAAAAAAATTATTATTTGGCATAGCTAATATTGGTATACTTATGACAGCAACAATTATTAAAATGCTTACTAAATATATTTTTAAAGTTAAATATTTTTTATTTATATATTTTGAGAGCTTGTCTTTAAAGGAATACAAAGTTGCGACCAAGTATGCTTGAGCTGCAATTTCAAATATTATAAATAAAAACATAATAACCCTTCTAAATAATTTATAAAAATCATTATCAAATTTAATTCCTAAAAATATTGAGTGTACGGTTAAAGCAATAGCTGAAGCAATTCCAAAATATACTACTTTATTAATATTTTTATTATTTTTATCAAAAAAAGAAATTATACTTTTATTATAAAGCCAATATTTTATTAAAAGAAATGATGTTAAAAACATTCCAGTTTTAAAAATCAACCATGATGGAAAGGGTCTTGCAGTTCTGCTAATAGAAGCCTTGCCATCAAAATATGGAATCGTATTATGAATTATATCTTCTTGATTTGGAAAAATTCCCTGAAATTGAGTTATTAATATTAAACAAGTATTAACCACAACAAATGGCACAATAAAGATCCATATACTGATGGATTTAACCTTATTGATTTGTTCCATTGGAAAATTACTTCTTTTTATTTTTTCTTTTAGCTCTTCGTTTTTTAGACCCTTGTTTTCTTCGGCCTCTGTGTTTTTTTGGGTAACCCATCTTTTCCTTTAGTTATAATTTAATTGAAATTATCAGCCGGATATAGCATTGTCTTTTATAGTTATCAAATTTTTTTATGTCAAATTCATTTAAAACCTTTTTAAAACATACAGCTAAAGACTTTCATAATCAGTCTGTAAATCCTCCAGTTGTAAGGGCTTCAACGATTATTTTTAAGTCAATGCAACACATTAGAAAAACTCAAGCTAAAGCCAAAAAAAACCCAACAGGTGGTCATTACGACTATGGAAGACAAGGGACCTCTACAACACATATATTACAAAAGATTTTAACAAAACTTGAAGAAAGCTATCATGTATTTACAACGCCAACAGGCTTCGGTGCAGTCTTTTTATCAATTTTTAGTGTTGTAAGACCAGGTGATGAAATTATAGTTGCTGACCCCGTTTATCATCCAACCAGATTATTAACTCAAGACTTTCTTAAAGATTTTAATATTAAAACAGTTTTCTACGATCCCCATGATTTAAAATCTCTAGAAAAAAATATTACAAAAAAAACAAAATTAATTTTTGTTGAAAACCCAGGTAGTAATTCTTTTGAATTTCAGGATTTAGGTAAAATTATTTCAATTGCAAAAAAAAATAAAATTCTAACAGCAATTGATAATACATGGGCCACACCTTACTATTTTAAACCAATTAAATTTGGTTTTGATATGTCAATTGTTTCTGCTACAAAATATTATTCTGGTCATTCTGATGTTATGGGAGGTAGTTTAGCAGTAAATAAAAAAGTTTTTAAAAAAGTTCAAGAAGCAGAAAAAATAACAGGTTTAAGGTTAGGACCTGATGATGCATATCTAATTACACGAGGTTTAAGAACGCTTGATGTTAGATTAGATAGACACAGAGAGAATGCTAAAAAAGTTGCAGCGTTTTTATCTAGAAATAAAAAAATTAGATTATTATATCCATATAAAAAAGATTCTTATAATTTCAGAATGTGGAAAAAGTATTACTCAGGTGCATCAGGGTTAATGGGTTTAAAAATTAAATCTAAAAATATTAGATCAGTTAGGAAGTTTGTTAACTCACTAAAATTATTTGGGTATGGTTATAGCTGGGGAGGCTTTGAAAGTTTAGCTTTGCATCAAGAATTTAGAGAAACTGGTAAAAGAAAATATATGAATTTAGCAAAAGATGAGCATCTTGTAAGATTTCATATTGGTCTTGAAGATCCAAATGATTTAATTTCAGACATTAAACAAGCTTTAAAACATTTAAAGTAATTTAAAATGACATCTGACAAATTTATTAGAAACAAAACTGCATTAATTACTTTGATTGCAGCATGTTTAGTAGTTCTAATTTCATTAGGAGTGAGACAAGTATTTGGTTTATTTTTTATGGATTTTAAAAATGACTTGGGAGTTTCATTAACTCAAGCTGGTTTATCAATAGGATTACAGATGCTAATGTGGGGATTAACTGGCCCAATATTTGGAGCTATGGCTGATAAATACGGAGGTCATAAAGCTGTTGCATTAGCTTTTCTATTTTTTATAGCGGGTATTTATTTTTTATATGCAGGTCCAAATACAGGAATATTTTTTCAAATTGATATGGGAATTTTAATTGGAATTGGATTAGGAGGGACCGCAATTAGTATTCCGATGTCTATAGTAGGGAAACATTTTCCATTATCCAACAGAACTATAGCGATGAGTATAGTGACAGCTGTTGGTTCATTTGGATATTTTATTTCGCCCATGTTTACTGTTTATTCCTTAGAGAATAATGGTTGGACTTATACTTTGTTTATTTTTTTAATAGTATTAATTATAGGTTTTTTCATATCATGGTTTGTTAGATCTCCTTCTTTGGAACAAAGTATTGAAAAGCCTAGCACTCAAGGATTAACAGAAGCACTTAAGGAAGCCTCTAAATCAAAAAGCTATAAATTTTTAGTAGCTGGTTTTTTTGTATGTGGGTTTCATATTACTTTAGTTGGCACTCATATTCCAACTTATGTAATAGA
>MDSY01094468.1_pt1 | contig 10437 bp, 7 predicted proteins | sample 811131 | NCBI WGS metagenome assembly MDSY01 (sample SAMN05326643, study PRJNA326480) | marine metagenome | isolation source: seawater | place: Atlantic Ocean: South West | collected 2010
AATTTCTGATTTTGAAAATAGTCATCTTAATACAACACTTTTAAATCGTTTCCAAATCTCACTTTAAGGTAAAAAAATGTTTAAATTTAATAAAGCAAGTTGGTTCGGTGAAATTCTTATCGATAACAAAGGTATCTATTATCAAATTTTATTAGCATCGTTGTTTATAAACTTTTTTGCATTAATGAGTGCTTTCTTTGTGATGACTGTATATGACAAAGTTGTTCCTAATTCAGCTATCAGCTCATTAATTGCACTTACAATTGGTATGGTAGTTGTTCATATATTTGATTTCATTCTAAAAATGCTTAGAGCTTACTTTATTGATATTGCAGGACAAAAACTTGACGATGTTGTAGCAGAAAGACTTTATTCTAAAATTTCAAAGCATGATCAAAAAGTTTTAGGTGGATCAAGCGCTTCAACAGTAAGCACAATAAGGGAGTTTGATACGTTCAGAGATTTCTTTACTTCCTCATCAATGGTTCTCTTTATTGATGTTCCATTTATGTTAGTTTTTATTGTTATTCTTTGGTTTATAGGTGGTTGGGTGGCTTTAGTTCCTACACTGATAGCTCCTATTGTAATAGGAGGCGCACTTTTAATTCAACCAAATCTAAAAGGTATGGCTAATAGTGAACTTTTATCTAAACAAGGAAAATTATCTGTTTTATTAGAGTTACTAACTGGCCACGAAACTATAAGAACAGTTGCAGGAGGTAATTTTCTTAAGAAAAAATGGCTTACTGCAGTTTCAGATCAGAATAAAATTGGGGTTATTTCAAAAGTTTTTGCAAACTTTGCAACTACTTTTGCTCAAACAGCCGTAGCTTCAAGCCAAACTTTTATTATTTTCTTTGGTGTGTTTTTAATTGCATCAACAGATTTAACAATGGGTGCTTTAGTTGCTTGCGTTATACTATCAGGAAGAACATTATCGCCCCTTGTAGCTGTAGGTGGAATTTTAACTAAAATAAATTCAGCGTTAGCTTCATTTAAAAAAATTGATGCTTTGATGACAGCTGAAGCTAAAGATGAAAATTTTTCTGATGATAATGTAATTGCATTAAACAAAGGTAATATTGAAGTTCAAAACTTTACTTATGAAAATGGAGATAAATCTGTATTAGATAGCGTTAATATAAAAATATCACATGGTGAAAAAGTTGGAATTATTGGTCCAGTTGGCGGAGGAAAATCAACTTTTCTTAAAGCTCTAGTTGGTTATCATAGTGTAGGGTTAGGAAATATAAAAATTGACTCTTTTGATATAAATAATATTGATTCTGAAACATTAAGAAAGGCTATAGCGTATGTACCACAGACAATTCAACTTTTTTCAGGGAGAATTCAAGACAATATAACTGCTGGAATGGAGGGTTGTAGCAACGAAGATATAATTAGGGCTGCAAAAATGGCAAATGCTCACGACTTTATAAGCTCACTTCCAGGAGGGTATGACTGTGTTCTCCAAGAAGGTGGTAATAATTTATCTGGTGGGCAAAGACAAAAAATTGCTTTGGCTAGGGCTTTTTTAAGAAAACCCCTTATTGCTATTTTTGATGAACCTACGAATTCTTTAGATGGTGAAACTGAAAGCTTAATGAATCAATTTATTCAAGAAGAATATAAAGATACTACATTAATTCTTGCTACTCATAAGCTAAGTTTATTACAGTTGGTTGATAGAGTTATTGTTATTCAGGATGGTAAGATTGTAGCTGATGGACCAAAAGAAAAAATAGTACAACAGTCTCAAGCCAATCAAAAAAGCCAAAAAGAAGAGGGCTAAATAATGAAAAAATTAATTAAAATCACACAAGATTACTTTATGAAAATATATCTTCAGAAACTTCCAATTTTTAGGGAAAGTTTTACTAAGAGTATAGATAATATGATCCCTGATAAAGATATAACTAAAACCTCAATACTTTTTTGGTTCATTATTGGATTCACCTCTATTGCTATTATATGGGGTTTATTGGCTAAACTTGATATGGTTGTAAGAGCTAATGGTACAGTCACACCCGCCTCTAAAGTTCAAGTTGCCCAAGCAGTTTTTGGCGGAGTTATTGAAGAAATATCAGTTAAACGTGGAGATAATGTTAAAAAAGGTGATGTTTTATTTATTATAGATGCTAAGAATTCTGAAGCAGAATATACTAGCAATGAACAAGGTTTCGAATCTACAGCTCTTGAGGTCGAAACCAGACAAGAAAGAGTTTTACTTATAGAAGATCTTGTTAATGAAGGTGCCGAGTCTAAAATGAGACTATTGGATGAAAAATTAAACCTTGTTGATGCGCAGAGAAGGTTGTCACAATTATCTGCAAAAAGAGAAGCTTTAAAATTCAAAAGAGACCAAAGCACAGTTCGTTCACCAGTTGACGGCATAGTTGGTTCAGTTGATGTGTCAACAAAAGGACAGGTCCTGCAAGCAGGCCAATTATTAGCTAATATAGTCCCTAAAGATGAAAAGCTTATAATAGAACTTATGGTTTTAACAAAAGATATATCTTTTGTTAGAAATGGGCAAACAGCTAGAATAAATTTTTCAGCTTACGACCCTGGTGTTTATGGTTCCTATGAGGGAAAGGTAATAAATGTCGCTGCAACTACTACCGCACCCCCTCCCGAGAGTAGCGATCAGATGTCATATTATAAAGCGCTTGTAGAAATAACAGACGAAAAAATATTAGAAGATGAATTATCTATCCAATCAGGAATGACTGTTGACGTTTCGATTATTGGTCAGAAAAGAACTGTAATAGGTTATATCTTTAATCCTGTTACAAAACTCAAAAGAAAAGCTTTTAGAGAAAAATAGTCTCAAATAAGAGGAAAATTTAACTATTCTTGAATTTTAAAAAAATTTTAGAAATTACCTAATCCAATTCTCTTTCCATTTTCTCCAGGTAACAAGTCAAAAGCTAAAGATATCCTTTCATCATCCGATCGAAAAGGTATTGTGCTATGGTATAGTGAAGAAGGAAAAAGTATAATAGAACCAGTGATTGGCTCTAATATTTTATGTGGGATAGTTTTTTTTTGAAAAGGATAATCATAACCGTGCAAACTAAATTTTATAGATCCATTATCATAGCTACATACCTTAGGAATTTTCAAGTAGATAACTCCACTTAACCAACCAGAAAGATGATTATGAGAATTTTGCAATCCTTGGTCTTTTAAAAAAACAGTCCAACCCTGCAAATAGCTTTGTTTAGGCCACTGCTGAATAAATAAATCATTATAATCCTTATAGAAATCTTTATAGTCAAAAATACATTTTATTAAAATATCATTGAGAGAAGTAACACAAGGATTATTCCTCTCAAAAATGATAGGAAGTGTTTGCAGACCTTTAACAGTTGTTTTTCCAATAGGATCTTCTTCACTTGGTAAGTTTCTTGAAAGGTCTATTAAATCATCTAAAAGGTCTTCAGAATCCTTTGTATAATCTTTAATATTATATTGTTTTAAATACCCCAGAGGATTTTTTATAAAATTTGATTTGTTAATTTTACCTTGATCATAGCTAAAAAGGGGATCTAGAGAAGCAAGTAAAGGGTTGCAAGCATCAACCTCTCTTAATTTATTCATATATAAATCAAGAGCTAGCCAGTCTTTAGAAAAATAGTAAGCATTTATAATATTCATTAAAGCATGTAAGTTTAATGGCTCAAGCTCTAATACTTTTAATGATTTAACAATTGAGTCCTGATAATTTTTTAATTCATACAAAGAAGCAGCATAAATATTCAACGCTTCTATATTTGAAGTATCAAGTGAGACTGCTTTTTTAATAAATCTTATTGCCTCATTAAAATCTTTTAATTTAAATAAAATATTAGAATAATCTATTAAGCATCTAAGGTTGTTAGGTGATAAACTAAGAATTTCTTTATAACTAATTTTTGCTTTCAGGTATTCCGTATTCATTGTTTGAATTATAGCTATATTCATAAGAGAGTTTAAATGGTCGGGATTTTTAAGTAAAATTTGAGATAATATAATTTTTGCATCCTTAAAATTTCTTAAGGAAATAAAAGATGAGGATGTATTAAAAAGGGAGTCAACATTATCTGGAAATAAAATATTAAATTTTTTGTAATACTTTATTGCTATTCGATGCTTTCCTATTGAGCTTAAAAAAGTAGCGTAATTATAAAAAATATTTTCTATAGATACACCAGATCTTAAAACTTTAATGAAATAAGTAAGCGCTAAGGAATTAATTTTAAGACCTTTATAGGTAAGAGCATAAACATTGGAAATTTCTGGATAATCTTTGTCATCATTAAGATTTTTTAAAGACGTTAGCGAATCTTCGAAGAGAGATTGATCGATACAGTTTAAACAATAAGCAACGATTAGATTTATACTTTGAGAATTTATACTTAACCCTTTTTTAAGGCAAACTGAAGCTGATGAAATATCACCCTTTCCTCTACAAGAAATACCCATTAAATACCAAGTTTCATGATCAATAATATTTGAGCCAATATTTTTTAAAGTAAATTTATAAGCATCATCAAACCTTTTTTTTGATAATAAAAGCAACAATTTTTTCTTATTGAATCTAGCTTTATCTTCTTCTATAGAAGGAAAAGTATCTAAGATAAGATTATTCAAAGGTTTTTTAAGAAATTGACTACTACGCTTTTTCATATTCTCTAAATTCATAAGGTCTAAATATAATATTAATGAAATAATTAATTCTTAACTATAGTGCCAAAGTATAATAATTTAATAAAATAAAAAAATAAATAAATAAATTTTAATTAAAAAAATTTTCAAGGAAAAATCATGCAACAGGAAGATACTCAATTTCAAATAATTTTAAACGAATTAATTGCATCATATAAGAAGAATGAACCTATGGAAACAATTAAAAAATGCTTAAAGGCATTAAATGAATACGATAAGAGGTACGAAATACATAATATAATAGCAGCTTCATATGAAAAAGAAGATAATAATGATAAAGCTGAGTTTCATTATCAACAATCTTTAAAATTAAGACAACTTCACCTAACGTATATAAATTATGCAAAATTACTAAATAAAATAGAGAAGTATAAACTATCACTTATTAATTATCAAAAAGCATTAGATTTAAGTCCTAAAAATTATGTAGCTCATAATAATATGGCTATGGTATACGAAAAATTAGGTAATAATGCTGAAGCAATAGAAAAATATAATAGCGCAATAGAAATAGATCCAAAAAAATTTTTAGCGTATTTCAATATTGGTAATACTTATCGAAATTTGGGTAAATTTTCTGATGCTTTGATTTATTATAAAAAAGCAGAAAATTTGGAAGGAGAAAATTTAGATATTAAAAATAATATTGGTATAACTTTATATGACTTAAAAAAATATGATGAATCCCTAAAAAAATATAATTATGTCTTAGAAAAAGATTCAGAAAATTTTACTGCAAACATTAATATAACAACAATATATAGAATATTAGGAAAATTAAAAAAGGCAAGAGAATCTACATTAAAAGCACTAAAGTTAAATAAAAATAAGGATTTAGAAGGGACCATTTATGCTAATTTAGCAGCAATTGAATTAGATGCTGGTGAATATAACAAATCTATTAAATATAGCGAAAAAAGTATTGCTTTAGATCCAAAACTTTTTTTTTCTTATGATAATGCCTGCCTTGCATGTCAGAAAATAGGAGAATATTCAAAGCTAAATGACTTATTTGATCTTTTATATAGAAACTTAACTCAATCCAATGAAATAAAATCAAAAAATACTTTATTAAATAAAAAATTATCAGAAATGAATAATATTGTAGCTTTAGTAAAAAATAGCGGTAGAACTGGTTCAATTTTCTTACATTCACTTCTGGATGGACATCCTGAAGTTATGACAATACCTGGAGTTTTTTTAAAAGGATATTTTAATCCTGATGTTTGGTCAAAACTTTATCAGGGAAATCAAGATAACAACTGGCGCATAAGTTTAATCAAAAACTTCTTTGTATTATATGAGCCAATGTTTGATGCAAGCTCTCTATCAGATGTTCCAGGGAGTCCAATGGCTGGTCCTCCTGGACACGGATCTGGTTTAGCAAACCTTGGTGAAAAAAAAGATATAGTTTTTAAAATAGATAAAAAAATATTTAGTTCTTATCTTTTTACTTATTTAGAAAATTTTGATTCTATGGAGAGATCAACTTTTTTTAAATTAATTCATTTGGCATATGACTCTTCAATACAAAAAAATACTAAGCCAGGTATAGTTTTTTTTCATATCCATAATCCAACATTTGTTGAATCAGCACAATTTTTAAAAGATTTTCCAGCTACAAGATTTTTACAAATAATAAGAGATCCAATTCAAGCACTAGAAAGCTGGTGTAGAATAAATAAAAAAGAAGGTGAAAACCAAGTCATAATTAATCATGATTATATTGAAGATAATAAATATTATAATAAATTCGCTCTTGTCCTTAACTATTATAATGATCAGGTAATTAGATATGCCAATGATAAAATAGTAATTCGATTAGAAGATATAAAATTAGAAACAGAAAATACTCTAAAAAAACTATCTGAATGGTTAGGAATTAATTTTTCAAATACTATGATGAAACCAAGTTTTAATGATGATTTTTATTGGGGGAAATCAAAATCCAGTCCAAAAATAAAAGGATTTTCAAGAGAGAGTATAAATAGGAAACTTGGAATTTTTTTTTCAGAAAGCGATCAAGAGAGAATACTCCCACTTTTATACCCATATAGAAAAAATTTTCATTATACAGATACTTCCAATGAAGACTTTTCTGAAAGCTTAGAAAAAATAAGAAAAAAAATAAATGAACCATTTGATTTTGAAAAGAAAATTATTCAGCAAGCTGTACCAGACGATGAAAGTATTGCTAATCAGACAAAAGGGCTTAGAGTTCTAATGTTAAAAGTTATTAAAAATCTTAAAAAAAATAAAAAAAATAATTTGCCTCCTCTTTTATAGAGTTTCGTGAAAGAAAAATAATATTAGATTAGAGTTAGCTTTAGAAAAGATAACAAAATAATCTCAATATTAAATATTAAAATTAAAAATCATTTTTTTTGATAACAGTAATAGTATTCGCTCTTGAACCTGGCTTAGGATTTGAAATATAGAGAACTATCGCATTTTTATTACTTTTAAAGATCTCATTTTTATATTTTTTTATTGTACTAAAAACAAAGTTGTTACCTTTCGAATTATCAAATTTCTTTAAATAAAAACAAGATACGTTAGACCATAGCTTGCTTAGTTTTAAAGTACGTATTTTATCTGTAAAAGAAATAATTCTTGCAGAGGGATTAATAGATTTAGCTTTCTGAATAGCGGCACCACTCCTAGAGAAAACAATAATTGGTGTATCATTAGTATTTTTTATAGTTTTCCAAATTATATCACTAATTTCAGTATCAAGTCTGTTGTCAGTAGTATCTCTATGATTTTGAGGTAAAATAGAAACTGTTGTAAAAAAACGATTTAACCATTTCAAAGTCTGAAGCCAATTAGAAGAAACTGCAGTTTCTTCACTAAGCATAATTTTATCTGCACCCAACGATAGACTATGCCCTAATGACATTATTTCACTTTTTGTAGGCGTTGAACGAACTTGCATTGACTCAAGATTTTCAGTAGCCATTATTAGAGGCTTTCCAATCTTTTTAATTTCATTTGCAATTTTATTTACCGAAGAATATAGGTTAATATCTCCTATTTCTGCAGATAAATCACCTCTATCAATCATAACAGCATCTGAAGAAAGGCATATAGATTTGAGATTCTTTAGACCTTCTGAATTTTCAATTTTTGCAACTATAATTAATTTTGGAAACAATTTCTTAAGAGCATCTAGCATATTACTATTCTGAATAAAACTAACTCCAACAGCATCATAACCAATATTTTGTGTTTTACTAATAAAGGATTTATAAACTGCGAATTGCAGTTTATCGCTATAAATACTACTTTCTATATTTAGGCCTTTTTTAGGATAAAGAATAAAATTTGATAATGATTTACCTATTATAAAACCCTTACCATATTTTTTTATTTCAAAATTATATTGACCATCAGATATTGTAAAATATTTTGTCGAAGAATTAATTTTTGGAATAGGGTTTGATAAAGCTATCGTATCTTTTTTACTTCCATTGTGAGTTTTATCAATAAACTTTATGGTTTGATTATTTTTAATTATTATTTCTTTTTCATTTAAAGTTCTTGGTTTGACACCAGGTATGTCAAATAAAATAGTACAATCAGGGTTTATCTTCTTAACTTTTAAAATAATATTTTTATGCCATTTAACGCTATTATGGCTTCCATTGAGCCGTATAACATTTGAAAAGGTTAATATGCTCTTCAAGGAAGAAATAGACTCTGTTTGGGGCCCTATTGTAGCTAAGGTAAAATTATCTTCTTTTTTCATTCAAATATATCCCAACCTAATGATTTGATGTATTTTTGTAATTCTGGTCTACAAAAATCGTATAACTGACCTTTAATTAAACAATTACGAAAGTCTGATCCTGAAATCTCAATTAGATCATCATATTGTTCTCCATCTAAACCTTTAATAACAGCTTTATTAGCTTTTTTGGAATAAAAGGCACCTTCTATAGCAATAATATTAATACCGAGGTTTTTTGAGGATACTAATTTAACTGCCTCATTACCATTATATATACCTTCAGCACCAGCATGATCTCTTCCAACTATAAAATGAGTAAATCCGAGGTTTTTTCTTAATGTAGAATGGTGGCAAGCCTCTCTTGGGCCAGCATAAAACATATTAGCAATTACAGGAAAATATTTAACTCTTTCATCATAAAAATTATCGATTAAAAATGAAAAAGCTTTATCTACTATTTCTGATTTAAAATCACCTTCTTTTTTTAATCCTATAATTGGATTTATAAATACAAAATCACATCTTTTTAAACCCTCTTCAATAATTCTTTCATGACCAAAATGAGGAATATTTCTAGTTTGAAAAGAACAAACAGTCTTGCCTTTTATTGTTAATTTATTGACTTCCTCTTTACATTGGTTATTTATTTCACTCATCCAATCAATAAAAGGAATATATTCCTCTTTAGGAACGCCATTCGAATTAAAATTTATTCCATTGTAAGTATATAACTTAACCCCAATATAATTTTTATCATTAGTAGAAAAAATATTTTGTGCAATTTTTTTCTTACTAACTGAAAAAAATGAAACATCACTATAATAGAATGTATCCAAATTATTAGGCAGAAGAAACGGTACGCCAAGGGAGGGATCATTTGCGTAATTAAAAAAATCTACTTCAGTAGAAAATAAACTATTCTCATTCTTAAAGAAACCATCACGCAGATTAGAATAATCAATTAAATAGCGATTATTATGATTTATATGATAATTCTGTCTAATGTTTTGCAAAATTCAACTCCACCAGTATTTGTAATTGTTTCATGCAAAAAATTATCATATAAAATATCAATACCGACAACATTTTCATTATCTAAATATGTTGGATTATTAATTTTAGCATCAGATAAAGTTCTTTCAATTTTAATAAGTAAAAATTTATTATTTGTTAAAATTTTTTGAATATTCTTTGTCATGTATACAGTCGAAACAATAGAAAAGTAATTATTTAGAGTAACTAAACTAGATAGCCCTAGAACTCTATTAAGTTGTATAATTCTAGATTCCAGACTGTAATCAAGATCGTTACTAATTAAATCCCTAACCTTATCACCATCAATTATAAAGCTATTAATAATTTTATTAGAAAGGTAATTAGATGCAAAAGTCTTACCAGAACCAGATAAACCAAAAAACCATAATCCATTATACGTCATAAAAACTCTCTAAATTAGCCTGATAAATTAAACTCAACATAGCCATAAGTTAAATCAATTTTACTTTTACTAATTATTTTATATTTAAGGAAGCTTGGAAATACAAGAAAGCAATATGTATCTACAACAATATTTTTAGTAAAAGTATTATTATATGTATCGTCATTATTAATATATTTAAAGGTGAAATTTAATTCTAAATTTTGCTTAATAGGACTGTAGTTATCCAAAAAAAAGAAAATACCTTTTAAAAAGGAGTGATGAGAAGAATACTCATCAATATAATTAGAATTTAATGATTTAATGATATCTAAATTAGGAATTAAATTACAACTTAAGTCTTTTGTAATATTTTTAAAATAAGAATCGTTAGTATTAATATCATTTAAATAAATATCAGAAAAATTCAGAAAATATTTCCTGATGATACTTTTATCTCCAAATTTGAATCCTTTTGAACTTATTGATGGAAGATCCGAAGATATATCAAAATCTTCTAAAGTTGAAAGCTTATCAACAGTTTCAATAAAGGCATTATTTGAAGGATTAATATCATAAA
>MDSY01112986.1_pt1 | contig 10433 bp, 11 predicted proteins | sample 811131 | NCBI WGS metagenome assembly MDSY01 (sample SAMN05326643, study PRJNA326480) | marine metagenome | isolation source: seawater | place: Atlantic Ocean: South West | collected 2010
CGGGGCGGCAGGATTTGAACCTGCGACCCTCTGGTCCCAAACCAGATGCGCTACCAGGCTGCGCTACGCCCCGATTGTGGTACTAATACATTAGATATTAATAATATCAAAGGATAAATAGTATCTAATACAAGGTATTTTTATAAGAATCTGATATATAGCTCTATATGATAATTAGTTGTAATAGTTGTTTTATAAAATTTGAAATTAATTCAGATTTAATTCCTCCTGAAGGAAGATTACTACAGTGTAGTAAGTGTAATAATCAGTGGTTTTTTAAAAAAGATAAATCACAAGTAGATTTACCAACCATTTTGGATAAAGATAATACTGATATAAGTGACAATCTCACTAAAGACTCTTCCTCAGATAAAAATAAAGAAATAACTGTAGATAAAATTAAACCAACAAATATGGAAAATAAAGATATTGAAATAAAAAAAATTGATGTACTGGAAGATAAAAAAAATGATATAAAAAAATTTAAAACTAAGTCTCAAATTAATATATTAAACTTTATTATAATTTTTATTATATCAATAATATCTTTAATAATTCTCACCGATACATTTAAATCACCCATAAGTTTGGCTATTCCAAATATTGATTTTTTGCTCTACAATCTTTATGAAAGTGTTAAAGATATATTATTATTTTTTAAAGATTTAGTTTAACTTAATATGATACAAAATTTGTCTAAACCATTTAAGTGGTTCTTTAAATTAGAAGCAGCAAGTGGATTAGTGCTATTAGTTGCAGCAATAATTGCTCTAATTATAAGTAATTCAACCTTGAGTGACCTTTACTTCCATACGTTGGAAAAGTACTTGTTTATTGGTATAAATAATTTTGGATTGAAACTATCCATTCATCATTGGATTAATGATGCTCTAATGGCTATTTTTTTCTTTTTTGTGACACTGGAAATTAAGAGGGAATTTATTCAAGGAGAACTTTCTAATTTAAAAAAAGCAATGTTACCAATTATAGCTGCTGTAGGTGGAATGGTTATTCCTGCTCTTTTTTATATAGTTATTAATTATGGAAATTCAGAAACATTAAATGGTTGGGCCATTCCATCAGCTACTGACATTGCATTTTCCTTAGGTATTTTATCATTACTCGGGTCTAGAGTCCCTATCTCTTTAAAAATTTTTTTAACAGCATTAGCTATTATTGATGACCTCGGTGCGATTTTGATTATTGCTTTTTTTTATTCAGGGGATCTTAGTGTCACTTATTTAAGTTTAATTTTAACCTCATATTTATTTCTATTAATTCTAAATAAATTTGGTATTAAAAAATTTATACCTTACTTATTAGTTGGAATTTTTATGTGGTATTTTACATACAAATCTGGAATACATGCAACAATAGCTGGAGTACTTCTTGCTTCAACAATACCACACACAAAAAAAAGTAATGCCTTTTCATTGCTATTAAAAATAGAACACTTAATAAGTCCTTATGTTGCGTTTATGATTATGCCTTTATTTGCTTTTGCTAATGCTGGGGTTTCTTTAGTTGGTTTATCATTATCTTCCTTGTTGATGCCTGTGCCTCTTGGAATATTATTAGGATTATTTATTGGAAAACAGGTTGGTGTTATGCTTTTCTCATTTATTGCTGTTAGATTTAAAATTGCACAAATGCCAGACAAAACCAACTGGTTCAGCCTATACGGTGTTTCTATTTTAACTGGAATTGGTTTTACAATGAGTTTATTTGTTGGTAACTTAGCATTTGCCGAAAGTACTCAATATATAGATGGTGTTAAAATTGGTGTTTTAGCTGGATCATTATTGTCAACTATATTTGGATATTTAGCACTGACAATTGCTACAAAAAAATAAGTTATGTTATATAAAAATTATTTAATATTAATAATATTTACAATTATGTTTTCTTTTTTCAATAAAGTAAGTGCACAGTACGAAAAATTATTCTTTGAAATGAATATTAAGAGTATAAATGGTGAAGAATTAAATTTAAATCAATTTAAGGGCAAAACAATTCTTTTAGTAAACGTTGCAAGTAAATGTGGGTTTACCAAACAATATTCAGGTCTACAGTCTTTATATGAAAATTATAAAGACCAAGGTCTAGTAGTTGTAGGAATACCATCAAATCAATTTGGAGGACAGGAGGCTGGCTCAAATAAAGAGATTAAAGATTTTTGTGAAACAAATTTTAATATTACATTTCCTATGACAAACAAAGTTGAAGTTAAAGGTGACAATGCTCATGAAATATATATATGGGCAAAAAAAAATTATGGAAATTCTACAATCCCAAAATGGAACTTTCATAAAATATTGATTAATAAAGAAGGAAAAATACAAAATACATACAACTCATTTGTAGCACCCCTTTCAAAAAAAATAGTTAGCGAAATTGAAAGTATTTTATAAGTTAACTTTCATACCATCATATCCTGGTACAATGTTCTTAGGTAAAATTTTTTTAAGCTCATCATAGTCTAAATCACTATGCATATTTGTTAAAATAGTTTTTTTGGGTTTTAAGATTTTAACAATATTAAAGACTTGATTTAAACTAAAATGAGCATAATGATCCTTATACCAAAGACAATCAATAATTAGGTAATCTAGTTTTATTAATTTCTTTAAATCTTTCTTATAAAATAAACTTATATCACTTGCATAGGCAAGTTTTTTATTAACTATATAACATATACTATCAATTTTACCATGCTTAACAAAAATAGATTCAATTGTAATTTTTTTTTTTTTATTTTTAAATACATGACTTTTTTTTAAATTATTTAATTTTAAAGTTGAAGGGTATTCGTAAGAACTTTGAAAACAATATCTAAATGTATTGTATAAATATTTTGACGTTTCTTTGTCTGCATAGACAGGTATTTGTTTTTTATTAATCAAAAAAAAGGGACGTAAATCATTTATACCATGAGTTTGATCAGCATGAAAATGTGTATAAAAAACTTTAGAAATTGATTTAATCTTATTGCTTAATAACTGTTGTCTTAAATCTGGAGATGTATCTATTAAAATATTTTCATTATCAAATTGAATTAACCCAGAGCATCTAGATCTGTAGTTTTTTTTATTATTCAAATTACAAAATCCAGAAAAACCATCAGCCCTAGGTACGCCCATTGAACTACCACTTCCTAGAATAATAAATTTGATTGGCATATAAAAATAATTTTAGAAATTAAATAATAAATTAAAGTTATTGCTAGTCAAGATGCTCATTTTTTCAGGAGATATTTCTTTAATGTTAGATAATTTTTCCAGTGTATGTTTAATAAAACTTGGTTCATTTTTTTTCCCACGTAATGGGATTGGAGCTAAATAAGGGCTATCGGTCTCGATAAGTAACCTATCTAGTGGGATTGTCTTAAATGTTCTTTGAAGCTCAATACTATTTTTAAAAGTAATTATTCCACTGGCAGAAAAATAAGCACCTAAGGATAATAGTTTTTTTGAAAACTCATAAGATCCAGTAAAACAATGCATTAATATTTTTAAATCTTTATTTTTATATAAATTAAGTATGTTGAAAGTTTCATTTTCAGCATTTCTTGAGTGTACAATTACAGGTATTTTGAGTTCAATCGCAGCCTCTATATGATCTTTAAAACTAATTATTTGTCTTTCTTTGTTGCTGTGATTGTAAAAAAAATCTAAGCCAGTTTCCCCCACACCAATTATTTTTTTAAATTTATGTATAGTTTTAACTAGAGTTTCTTTATCAACTATATTAGATTCTGTTTCATGGGGATGAATTCCAAATGTGCCAAAAATTATTGGATCTATATCAACTAATTTTTTTATTTTGTCAAAACTAGCTAATGTAGTGCTAATAGTTAATAGTTTTTGAAGGCCTATATCTTTAGACCTTTTGATAACATCATAGATATTTTCAAATAAAGGTTCATGATCTAAATGACAATGAGAATCAATCATTATTTTTCTCTATTTTTTTGAATAAGATACTGATTTTATTAATATCATCCCCGGTTTTTAAGTAGTTGTGAGCTGCTATTGTCTCAAAAACTATATCAGCAGGTTTAAGATTGAAAATCTTAAGAGCTTTTTCAATTGAATCTGGAATAACAGGATAAAGCATGATTGTTATTTTTCTAATAATTTCTAATGCTGTATAAACTATGGCCTCTAGTCTCATTTTGTCATTTTTTTTTTTCCATGGTTCTTGATCATTAAAGTATTTATTAGCTTCAAATAGAGCATTAACAATAAAATCCATATAAAAATTAATATTTTGTTTATCAATTTCGTTTCTTAATTTTGGTAAATTTTCAGTAAATTTATTTAATATTTTCAAATCTTCATTATTAAGCTTCTTATTTGAAGGTATTTTCATTGAGCAGTTTTTTTCAGCAAAAGCAGTAACTCTTTGACATAAATTTCCATAATTATTAGCAAGATCACTATTGATACAATCCTCCAACTTATCTATTGATATATTACCGTCATTACCGAATGAAACTTCTTTTATTAAATAATATCTCAAAGGATCAAGACCATATATTTTAATTATATCCAAAGGATCTAAAATATTTCCTTTAGATTTAGACATTTTTTCATCTCCCGATAATATCCAACCATGACCAAAAATTTTTTCTGGTAAAGGAATGTTTGCAGCCATTAAAAATGCTGGCCAATAAACAGCATGAAACCTTAAAATGTCTTTGCCAATTAAATGTACAGAAGCCGGCCAATATTTTTTATATAATTCATCATTAGTATCAGGGTAATTGAGGGCACTTATATAATTTGTTAAAGCATCAAGCCAAACATAAATGACATGTTTAGTGTTATTCGGAACTTTAATACCCCACGAAAACGCCATTCTACTAATAGATAAATCTTTTAAACCACTTTTTACAAAATTAACCACTTCATTTTTTTTAGATTTGGGAGAAATAAAATCTGAATTCTTATCATAATAGTCTAATAGTTTTTCTTCCCAATTTGATAATTTAAAAAAATATGATTCTTCTTCAATCCATTCCACGACAGATCCAGATGTTATAGCTATTTTATTACCTTCTTTGTCAGTAATTTCATCTTCACTATAAAAAGCTTCATCTGAAACAGAATACCATCCAGAATATTTTGATAAATAAATATTCCCATTTTTTTCTAATTGAGACCATATATGTTGTACAGTTTTTTTATGCCTATCTTCTGTTGTTCTTATAAAGTCAGTATTAGATAAATTTAAGGTTTTTGATAAATTTCTGAATGTTTCACTAATTTCATTACAAAAAAGAAGAGGATCAGTATTATTTTTTTCAGCTGCTCTTTGAATTTTCAAGCCATGTTCATCTGTGCCAGTTAAAAAATGTACATTAAATCCATCAATTCGTTTAAATCTTGCAAAAAAATCAGCGACTATACTAGTATAAGCATGACCCATATGTGGTTTTGCAGAAGGATAATAAATAGGTGTTGTTATATAATAATTTTTATTCATTTAATAGTTTTGATCTAAATTCCATAAACAAACTTTCCTCATCTAAATTAAATTGGTAAGTATTATAAATTTTATTAACAAAATTATAATAATAATTTAAAATATTTTTTTTAGCTTTTGAATGACAATATGTTTTTAGAAAATAGAGCTCAATTAAATCAATTAATACATTTTTAACAAAAATATTTTTTTTATAATAGCAATTATCGATTAATAAGCATAAAAAATTAATTAAATTATAATTATTAAGATTAATTTTTTTTTCTAAAGCAAAATTAACTAAATTAATAAAATCTCCAGGTGTGTTATAATAATTAATTAAATCAATATTGATTATTTCTAAAAAATCAGTTTTTAATAAAGAATTTGTAATACTTATTGTCTCATTAAAAGATAGGTTTATTTTAAAAGTCAAACATCTAGATTTTAAAGTAGGTAAAATAATTTTTTTATCATTGTGAATTAATATAAAAAAATTATTATCATTAGGCTCCTCTATTATCTTAAGCAAAGCGCTTGCAGAATTTTTATTTAGGTATTCTAAATTGTCAATTAAGATAAATCGCGACATTCCATTAAAACTTAATTTGTTTATATTTAAAATCATTTCACGAATTTGATCTATTTCTATATTTTTTTTTCCTTCTTTTATATTTATTAGATAAAAATTTGGATGTGAATTTTTTGTTAATAATTTAAAAGATTTATTGTTAATATTAATCATAAAATTTTCTAAATCATATTTATCACTTTCATTTTCTGACAGTATATAATTTATTATGTGATATGCCATAGTGGCTTTTCCAGAACCTTTTTTTCCACTAAGTAAAATTTTATTTGGCATTTTTTTATTACTATGAAGTTTTAAAATTTCATGAAAATATTTTTCTAGACCATAAAGTTTAATTTGTTCTGAAGATTTCATTATATTATCTTATCAATTTATTAATTTTGCTAAGTATTATTTTTTTATTATCTTGGATATCTATATTTGAGTTAATTATCATATATTTTTTAAGGTTTCTTTTTGCAATTTTAACAAAACCATTTTGTACTTTATTATAAAATTTAAAACTAAATTTATCATATCGATTTAATTTTTTTCTTTTTGATAGTCTTAATAATAAATTCTTTTTATTAACAATATTCAAAAAAGTAAAATTAACTTTAATTTTTTTAAGTAAAAATTTATTTATTGAATTTATAAATTTTAAATCAAGTTTCATACCATAGTGTTGGTAGGCAATAGTTGAGTCAATAAATCGATCAATTAAAATAATCTTTTTTTCATAATTTTTTTTTATTAAATCTATATTTTCACTTCTGCTAGACATATAAAGCAACAAATCAGTATTGTTATTAAAGTTGGATTTATTATTTAAAATAAGTTTTCTAATTTTTTCTGAATTTTTTGAACCACCTGGTTCTCTAATTTTGATAAACTTGATCTTATTTTTTTTTAAATAGTTGGCTACGTTATTAATATGATAAGTTTTACCCGTACCTTCTATGCCTTCAAATACTATGATTGGTTTTTTATACATCGCCCCAAATTAAAAAATTAATAGATTTCAGTAATCTTGAAAACATATTTAATTTCTTAATATTTTCATAAGCTAATAAATCATACTCCTCTACAAGCTCATCTTTATAAGTAATTTTCAGTTTACCAATTAGATCATCTTTTTTAATGGGTGCTTTAATTGGACCACTATATATCATAGTTGCTTTCAAATATTTCTTTCTAGCTTTTGGGATTGTTTTATAAATGTCTTCTTTTACATAGACGTTAACGTGAGTTTTTGCACCAAGCCAAACTTCTGCTTTTTCCAAGGGTGTATTTGCTTTTGCTATTTCTATTAAACTTGTTGTGGTCATACCCCATGTTAATAGCTTTGAACTTTCCCAAGATCTTGATTTTTTGGTTTCAAAACCACTACCTACTGCAATTAATCTTCTATTATTTCTAAATATTGAGGACGCTAAAGAGTATTTTTCAACAGCTAAGTAACCAGTTTTAATACCATCTGCTCCCAAGTTTTTATAAAGTAAAGGGTTTCTGTTACCTTGTTTAATTGGATCACCACCAGTTCTATCCCAAGTAAAATCTATTTCACTAAAATATTTGTAATATTCAGGATAAGTTTTTATCAAATAATTAGACATAATCATTATATCTCTTACGGTTGAGTTATTATCAACATTATTAATGCCAGACGCGTTAGCAAAATTTGTATTTTCCATACCTATTTCATATGCTTTAGCTGTCATCATTAAAGCAAACTCTTCTTCTGATCCTGCAATACCTTCTGCTAATGCTACACACGCATCATTACCCGAAGCAATTATAATTCCCTTCAGAAGATTTTCTACTGAAACCTCATCCCCAACCATGATAAACATAGACGAATAACCAGCAGTAGAAAGCCTCCAAGCATTTTCGGAAATAATAAATTTATCATTCAAATTTAATTCATTTTTTGTTAATAAATCAAACGTAACAATAGCAGTCATAATTTTAGTCATAGATGCTGGATAAATTCTAATATCGGCATCTTTTTCATATAAAATTTCCCCAGATAAAAAATCTTGAAGAATTACAGTCCTCGCCTTAATATCAAAATCTGCTTGTGCATTGAAGCAAATAATCAGTGAGACAAATAAAGATATAAATTTACGTTTAATCATTTTTTATAATTTCTAAATTATCAAATAGTAATATCTTTATATCATTATATGATTTTTGTAGAGAATTAATGTTGTCAAAAGGACCAAGGTATACTCTATATTGTTTATCTGTTATTTTTTTTATCTTAGGATTTTTTATCAATGTTTCTTTTTTAATTCTATCAATCATTGATAATGCAGTTTTATTAAAGTAAAAATCAGCAATCTTTATAGTATAAGAAAATTTTATACTGAAATCTTTTTTTTTACTTATTTGAGTTACATTTAAATCGCTAATATTGACATTATTAACTGGTGCTTTGATAGCAACACTTTTTTCTTCTTCAAAAGTTTTTGCTTTTTGTGCTACAAAAATTGAATTTTCAAGTATCTCTAAAACTTCAACATAAGGTTGATCAAGATCTAATTCTAACTCTTCAGCAATTCTTAAAGATATTACAGAGTTATTAAAAGAAGGATATTTAGAATTTTTTCCAACAATTGCTATTAATGATTTATTATTCAAAATATTAGTAATTTTAACAGAAGTTTTAGCTTTTAAATTTTTTTGAAATATAATTAGACTTCGTTCATCAATTCTCTTATCTATTATTTTTTGACTATAAAGATCATCATTATAAACTAATGCAAAACCTTTGTTGGAATAACCATTAACCAGTGTTTTGTTAGGCTTGTTGTTAATTAAAGTTGATGTTGTGCAATTTGATAAAAGCACACAAATAATCAAAAATAAAATATTTTTATAAAACATTTTCAAACTTACTTTTTAATGTACATACAGCTAAACCAAACCTAAGAGATCTATTCCATTGAAGAATTTTTTCATAATTTTCAAAAACTATATAAGCTGGCTCTAAATTTTCTGCATCTGGTATAATATCTTTGTCTGGAGTGATAATAGCACCAATTAAATTGGTATCTATTAAATAGCTACTCTCATCTTTTATATATTGTCTCAGAAACTCAAATTTATTTTTATTGTGAAGTTTTTTTGCAGAGGTATTTAATAATTTTTTAGGTACATCTTTATTTAATTTGACTTTTACAAAACATGGTTGATTTTTTTTCCATCCAATTTTGTTGATATAGTTGGCTGCAGATGCAAAAGAATCTTTTGTTGATTTAAGTTCAATAATATTATTTTTGTCATAATCAATAGCATAGTTTTCTATTGTTGATGGCATAAATTGAAAGTTACCAAAAGCACCAGCCCAAGATCCATATAAAATTTTATGATCAATTTTTTTTGATTCAACAAGTTGAAGTATTGTAATAAGTTCTTTTGTAAAAAATTCTGATCTTCTTTTGTCAAAACTTAATGTGGCTAGTGATGATAAAATATCCATTTTGCCAACATAGGTTCCAAAATTTGTTTCAATGCCCATTAAAGCAAGTAGTAAGCTTTTTTCTACAGAAAATTTATTATCAATTGAATTAATAAAAATTTGATTTGATTTGTATAATTTATTACCCTTTTTAATTTTTTGATCTGACGATCTTTTGGATATATAAGTTTTTGTGTCTTCATAAAATTCTGGTTGAAAACGATCGTACTTTATGACCTTGGGTAAAAATACAACATCAGACATAGCCATATCAAAAGTTAATTCAGAAATATTATTTTCTAAAGCATATGTTTTAAAATTTTTTAACCATTCTTTAAAGAGGGCATCATTCGCATATGAAGTATTATTTGTGAGGAATAAAAATAAAATTATAAATTTTTTAATTATTTTCATATAAATCTTTTAAATAAATAATTACAGCAATCCAGATTAAAATGAAACTTACTAACTTTGTGATAGAAAAAGGCTCATTATAATAAAAAAACCCTAATATAAATTGAAAAGTAGGAGTAATATAGAAAATCATGCCTGTTGGACCCAAACCACACAATTCAACGCCCCTAACATATAGAAATAAAGGTATCACTGTCATTGGACCAGCTAATAATAATAACAACATCAGTGGTGGGTTTGAAAAAGAAAAATCATTTAATCCATCTTGAACTATTAAATAAAAGGCAACCAAAGCAAATGGTAAAATAAATAAGCTCTCAATTAAAAGACCAACATCAGTGTCGACATTAATTTTTTTTCTTAATAAGTTATAAAAACCCCAACTTAAAGCAACTACAAGACCAACCCAAGGTATAGATTTGAAGCTTACAATAAGTAAAAATGATAATGCAATAAGAACTAAAATTATAGAAACTTTTCTTTTTGTATTTAAAATTTCTTTAAAAAAAATATTTCCCA
>MDSY01037541.1_pt1 | contig 10432 bp, 5 predicted proteins | sample 811131 | NCBI WGS metagenome assembly MDSY01 (sample SAMN05326643, study PRJNA326480) | marine metagenome | isolation source: seawater | place: Atlantic Ocean: South West | collected 2010
AATGCAGGACTCCCCGTGGAGGCGGACCAAACCCATATTCATACGCAAGTTTGGCCTTAATTTGGGCACGCGCTCCTTTTCGCAGGAGGTGGCCATGCTGCTCGTCGCCGCGAGCGCCACGCAGGGTCTGACCGGCGAAACATCGTCCCAAACCACGCTTACGCCTCCTCCGAACTCCGCTGCCGACCTGCGACCTCGTCTGATCATGTCGCGGGACTGCTCTGGTTCCACCTTTGTCGCCGATTGGACAAAGCACTTCTTGAGGCTCCATGGCATTCCGGCAAGCTTTGGCATCGGGCGCAGCGGGGATGAAATCGACGATTCTGAAATGTTGGGGACGATGCATAATCCTTTCTTCGACCCCGACTCCGGCGCGTCGATAGCCACCGCCTTGGACGAGCTCATCCGCACAGCTCAATCGCATGGCTATGCGCCGCTGATCAAATCGACCCGCGTAGACCAACTAAAGCCGAAAGTGAACGAGGTGCTTCGTCGATATGACACGCAGGTCGCCATCGTATTGCGTGCCAACGCGCTCGATCGCGTAATCTGCCAGATCAAAGACTGCCTTCAGTACCCAGGCTGCCTTGGCCGTTTGCTCGCCGCTGGCGCCTGCTCCTCCGAGGCCGACTGTGTCCAGAGCATGGGCACGGTCGTCAACGCCACGACGGGCGCACAGAGCAGCCTCTGCTTTGCGCGCCGGTCGCTGTCTCAGGAGGAGCAGCAAAAGCAGCTGCGCGTTCACCTCAACGTTCAGCCCAGTGGTTCGCCCTCTGCCGCTTGCCTCGCCATGCGCGCACAGACGTTGCCAGAGGAGGAGCCGCCCATGCAGCGGGCGAGGGCGAAGCTCGTCCCCAGCGCGAAGCCGATGACTGCGTTGCTTTTTGAACAACTGTCAGCGTACGAGTGGGACGCTACAGCTGCGAAAGGGCAGAGCAGCCGGGCCTGGCAGCAGCTGCTCGCGGCCCTTGGCGTAGCTGCCAACTCGACGCTCTTGGAGGGCGCGCTCGCCCGCCGTGACGCGACACTTTTGCAAGGGAGGGTCGACTTGAGCAACAGCACACTGCCCAGTTACGGGGCCCCGCCTCCGCACGACACCGTCCTGCACAACGCCGAGGAGGTGCGCCAGTCGCTCAGAGCTTGTGCGGTCGACCTTTCGTGGATGTGGCGGTTAGCACCTAGTACCGGTCAGGTGATGTCCGCTCAATAACAAAAAAATGAGATGATACACAACTTCGTACGTGCTACTAACGTAACGCCTCTCGTGGTCTCGACACTCGAGACCGTAATGCGTGGGTAGGTACAAAGCTGTGTACCGCTACCGGCTTTAGCGCGCGGAAGCGCGCCAGCCCCCCCGCCCCCCGGGGCCGGCCCCGCGGCGCGCGGCGCGTGCGGCGCGCTCTGTTGTCTGTGTGTAGTTCTGTTAAAAAAAGGGGCCCGCGCGCCGCGCCCGGCCAGCGCACTTGCGCAGGGCCCACTGTTATCTGTTTTACAAGACCACAATTTATATTTTTGTGGTGTTCAAAGCGCAAAGCATGACGAAAACCCACGCACAGCCGCGAGACGGAGCGTCTCGGGCGTCGGGGGGTACCCTGGTATGCATGGCAACGTCTCGAACATGTGCAACAACCATCGATCATGGTCGAGCAAACGAGAGCCCATGCGAAACTATCTCTGCGTGCGCACTTGCAACTGCCTCCAAGGGAAATCAAGCGACGGGGCTCTCCGGAATACCCACAACGTCGGCGATGACAATCGGCGCGGAGTCCTGCTCCAAGTGGCCCGGCGTGACGATGTGGTTCATCCACAGCGCAATCTCAGGGAACTTGAGCGCGAGAAATACCCCCAGGACAACCTCGAACCAATGCAGCGTAGTGGCCGGTGGTGGCACAGCCAGCGAGGGAGGCACAGCGGGCGCGGGACCGGCGGCGGGCGTGGCCATTGAGCCCAGGCACAGCAGCAGCGCGAAGAGCAACGCGAAGACAACCTGCGAGCACGATGGGATCACGCGTCGGCGTGCGAGCGTGACAGGTGTGCGGGGTGGGAGAACGGTTGGTAGTCAAGCGTCGGGGCCACACCTGCAAGCCCACTCCACCGACGTGCAACCGGAGCTTCGCCCGCGTGCACGTCGTGTTGCGCAGCGCTGCCTCGGCGACCTCCGCCAGGCGCGCGCGCAAGGCGCCGAAACGAGGCGGCGCAGGCGCTGTGACATGCACCTGCGCCTGCGCCTGCGCCTGCGCCTGCGCCTGGCTAGCATAGGAAGCAGCAGCCACCGGCGCGACGACTGCCGGCGTAGCCGGCGGGGCGATCGGTTGCACCGGCGGTGGCGCGCACGCTCGGACGGCCGCTGGCCGGCTCTTCTCCTGCTGCTTGTCAGCTTTGGAGAGGCCCGACTTGGCGCTCGCCGGCTTGGCGTTCGCGCGCTTCCGAGGGGCGGAAGCTTGCAAGCGTTTCGTCGCTTTAGACGAGGCGCCACCTGAAGCGGAGGCGTGCAGAGAGGCGTTCGAAACCGAGCTCTCGTGCGTGTGTGGGCAGCGGGAATGCAGCGGCGGGCCGGGCGCGCGGGCAGCGTGCAGGGGCGCAGCGCACCCGCTGCGGCGAAGCTCGTGCTCGGCTTGCTGTCCGCCCTGTCCGCTCTGTCGTCGGGGCTAGAGAGCTCTGGCAACATGTCCTCCGGCAGCAGCCCGCTGCCGGAGCTCGAGGAGAAGTCAGAGATGACGCGTGTCTCGGTCGACTCCTCCGAGGTCGCGTCGGACGAGGCGATGGAGGTGTCCGCTTGCGACGGCCGCGCGCTACCGACGCACGTGGGCGCGGTGACCAGGTGCAGGAGCGAGAGGTCGAGCTCGCCCGTGGAGAGCGAGGCGGTGGGGTGCGCCATCGCTGCGGGCATCGCGGTGAGCTGCGGTGAGCCGAGGGCCATCGGCTTGGCAGTCTGCGCCTTGCCTCCGTGGCCCCGGTTGCGCTTCCGCTTGGCCGGTGTGCTCACCTCTGAGCCAGTGCTAGTGTTAGTGCCGCCTCGCGCTGCAGGTGACACCTCGCCGCCTGTGTCGGACTGCGACTGCGGCGGCAGTGGCGGCGCCACGGCCGCTGGCGGCTCGACGAGCAAACGCAGCCCAGCAGAGGCAGAAGAGGCGGCGGAGGAGCAGGCGGCAGACGGCTTCTTCTTCTTCTCCTTCCCCTGCTTGGACGCCGCGCGCGCCCATGTCGAGTCCTGCGGCGGCTGCGGCGGCTGCGGCGGCGGCACTGAGTGATGGCTCGAGTGGTGGCCCTCGTCGACGTCGCGGTGCTGCCTGTGCGTTCGAAAAGGTTAAAGGTCAGCCTGTGCCGGTGCTAGCCGGTGCCGGTGGTTAGCGCTTGAGTTAGCCTGTGCCGTGCGTTATCGAGGTGTGGCCTCGGCCGGCTCCGCCTAACCAGCCGCTCTGGGGCCACTTCTGCAACTCATTGCGCTGCATGTCACCAGTCGTCTCGCCAGTGCTCGGCTCGCCCACTGGAGTCGAGCGACCCAACACCTTGGAGGTGGACAAGACCCAACGCTCCCAATCGACGCGCTTGCGCACGTGTGTGAAGCCCTCCTTGATCTCCAGCTCAGGCGAGTAAGACATTGCCTGCGGACACAGGACACGCTGGCGGTGACGGTGGTGTGTGGTGTGCAGGAGCTGGCAGGCAGTGGGGTCGCGCGCCTCAGTCAATATCGCGAGATCTGTTGTCAGGCGGCGCAAACGGGCGAACGAGGCGAGCAGCGGGATCGGAACCCAGCCTTCACCATCCATGTGCACACGCAAGAACTCGTCCTTGCACAGGTTCTCCGTGCTGAAGTAGTAGTTGACCTGGTTCAGAACCAGCTCCTGCACACGTCTCACGTACATCGCGTCCTGTGTCCACTGCTGCATGGGAGCGCCGTAGGCCACGTTGACGACATCAGACGCCACAGCATTTGCGGCCACCATGAGCTCACACCGGAGCAGGGTCGCCACCAGGAGATCGCTTACCACAATCCGTATGAAAACCTCGTAAGTTGAGATTAAAGAGTTCAGATTTTCTGAAACAAGTTTGGGAGGGATTAAGGCAGCGGGTCTGCTATTTAAGAAGAAAGATGGACTGTTCCGTACGACGGTAGAGGATCGCACACTGCTACTGCTGTTTGTCTGTTGCCGGGCCGCGGCTGGCGTGCTGGTTGGTTGCCTGCTGGCTGGTGCTGGTGCGGCTGCTGCAGCCTTGATCGCCATCCGAGACCGTACGTACGGGCCGGCGGCCGGTCGGTACGGCAGGCAGGCCGTGATCGCGTAGATAGAGAGATCCCACGGGCCCCACGCCACTTTTTAAAATTCAACACAATAAACAAACGGACGCCCAGCAGGAGGCCACCATGGTCAAGCGCACACAGGCTGCCGGGAAACTTGACTAATTAAGGCCGAGAGGAGGGAGTTGGCAGTTTTTCACCCCAAACTTATTCGCGCGGCACTCGCGACGGAGGTCGCAGGGAAGCGTGCGCTTCAACGAGCCGACCGTGATGTCGACCGAAGACATCAACTCGCTCAACCTCGCAGAAGCACTCGCTGTGCTGCAGAAGCTCAAGGCGGTCTCTCCGGCGCTCGCGCGGCTCGTCCAGGACGCCGTGGGCTCTGAGACCCAGGCTCGCCCTGCAGAAATGCGCGTCCGCCTTGATGGCCTAACGTCCACGCACCCGCTCGGCGCCACTGGTCTGGTCGAGACCATTGAGGTTGAGCCTGCCGACACGTACTCGACATTGCGGCAGAAGTATGAGGAGCAGCTAGACGTGGACTTTCCCAGCGGTGCCATGTGCTTCACAGTAGTGCCTCCGGCCTCAAGCGTAATGATGTACACACACGGTCGGCTCTTGGCGGACAAGACGCTGGCGGAGCTTGGCGTCCATAACGACGCCACACTCTACCTGATCAAGAACTGCTTCTCCAGAGAGCGTCGCTTGCGTGAGATGTGCGATCTCGTCGACGCCTCAGCTCCAGCACAGGCAGCGCGCGGTGTCGCCCTCGCGCCGCGCGTGCTGGTTACGTTGCGCCCGGATGTCAGCCTGCAGCAGTTTGTCGGCGCCAGCAGCCTCTCGCACCTCGAGCATATCTGCTCGAGCCACAGCAGCAGGTCCAGCCTGACGGCTCCGCCTCAAGCGCTGAACGAGTACGAGCGGGAGCATAACTTCCGGCGGTGGACCAACGAAGTGTACCGGGAGCGTGTCATGCTTCTGCGCCTAAGAGACAAGCTACGACCGCGCGATGACGAGGCGGCCACGCGCCTATCCCAATGTCTTTACAACGTGAAGGGGCCGGCCAACGCACGCTGCGGCTACTATGGCTGCGATGTGGACAGCTGGCAGGTGAGAAGTTGAGAGGTTCGAACCCCAACCGCCGGAGCTGCCAACCTCTCAACTCGAACCTCTCAACTCGAACCCCAACCCTCTGAGCTGTGTGGTTCATGTTCATGTTCATTGTGGGCCGTGCCCGCCCGCAGCGGTACACCAACGCCGCGCCCGTGGAGGTGGAGCTCCACGCTGACCAGCAGGTGGTGGTAGTAGTAGTAGTAGTAGCAGTAGTAGTAGGAGGAGTAGGAGTAGGAGTAGGAGTAGGAGTAGTAGGTTCATTCGTGGCGGCATCCCAGCGCGTCCGCTCGTCGGCCATACGTACAGGCCGCCACTAGCGACACGTCTCGCCCCCTCCTCTCTCAAAACATCCATTCTTTGCAGGCTGGCACCCTGGCGCTCACGCCGCTCCAGCCTCTCGAGGTAAGCAAGCAGTACGTGAGGGGCGCAGCGTCGCAGAGTTGTGCAGCGTGTGAGTCGTGTAGCGCCCACCTACCAAACCCACCTACCTACTTACTTACCCTCTCGAGGCCGACAGCTGGTACTGCATCGCGCTGCTGCACCTGCACGGGCCCTACGGGCCGGAGGACGAGGCGTACCGGCAGTACCCTCAAGCCGGTTGAGACGGCGGCCGCCCTCGGCAGCGGCAGCGCCCCCACGCCCACCTCTGCCACATCCACGGGCCAGGGCGCTCCCCCTCGGTCCTGGGCAGCGGCCTCAGGCCCTTCGAAGCCGCGAGGCCGCTCCAAGGCTGAGGACCTGCGCCTCAACCCGCTTGCAGGTATGTCCGGCGCGGGCGGAGGCAGGGGTTAATCTGCAGTGACCACCTGATCATGTTCAAGACGTGCGTCGATTGGCCGCGAGAGCGTCTGCTCTGGCTTGGCTCGGAGTGCGACGCGTCAGCCCTCTGGCTCCTGCGGGGCAAGTGGGACTGCTTGCAGCTCATCGTACACTTTTGGAATCACTCGGCAGAGGCGAATCAAGCGAAATCAGACGCGCCGCCGGGTCGGCAGACGCGCCGGCAGACGCGAGCTCAGACGCGCCGCAGGGCCGGCAGCGGCACGTCATGAGTGCGCGCGGCCGCGAAAGCAGCTACACTATACAGCAGCAGCGGGGACAAGGGCGTGCACCAACTTTGCAAAAGTGCCTACGCAGTGTCTACGTGAATTGAGGAGGCCAGCGTGGCCCAGTGTGCACAGTGACTGAGAGAACTTGGACTGAGTATATATAAAAGCACCCACTAAAGTTAGACTCCCGTCTGAACCTCTTGAAAGCATTTTATGTTTTTGAGATTTCCTCGGTACACGGTACTCTACTAATACAGTATATACTTTATCGCACACATAGACCCTCCCTTGAACTATTATAGTGGTGGCAACGAGTTGCCCGATTCCGCACCCCCTGGTCGATTCCGGGGCGAGGCGACACGCGCGTGCCGAGGCGAGGACGTTCCCGTGTCGACGACCGACCAGCTCTCCTGGACGGCGCCGGCCATCGCAGTCTCAACGTGCGCTGCGCGCCGAAGCGGAGGGGCGGCGGCCTCGCCCCACGCGGCCGGTGGTGGAGGCCGGTGGTGTCCCTTGAGCGGCGGCCCGCGGCGGCCCGCGTAGCCCGCCCTGAGTGCCTCCTCAGCGGCCGCCACCATCTCATCCGTGGAGAGGATGTTGACGAGGCCGTCGCCGCTCTTCTTGTTGTACGTGTCGACCTGCCCCTGGCGTGCCATGAAGCCCTTGGTCCGCGGCTCGAAGTCCACCAGCGGGCGGCTGCGCGGCGGCGGCACGGGGATGAGCTGCTGCAGCTGCCCCGCGGCGGCGGCGTCCGCCTCGAAGTCGGCGATCGACGGCTGTCGCGAGGCGGCCTTCTTCTCGTAGGCCAGGTGCTGCATGAGCAGCCCCTGCTGGAGCCTCTGCTCCGGCGGCCGCTGCCACACCGCCTGGCTCACCGGGTCGCGCAACGGCCCGGGGCGCGCGCGCGCCCCCTTGAGCCCCGGCAGCGAGCGAGGCGAGGGCTCGGCGGCACCCGCAGGGCGGCGGGTGGCGGGCGGGTGCGGCCCGGCGTCGCCCGCGCTGCGCGGCAGCGGGTGCGACGCGGCCCAGTCGACCGCGTCATGCGGCTGGCCCGGCAGCGGCGGCTCGCGCGCCGACGCGGGCTGCGGCCGCGGCGCCCCCGGCGGCGGCGGCAGCGGCAGCGACACGGCGGCGTGCAAAGGGTCTGCGCGCGGCGTGAGCGCAGCGTCCGTGTGCAGGCCTCGGCGCCGCATCTGCGTGCCGGGCCGCGTGGACACCTCGGCGTCGCGCAGCTCGCGCAGCAGGCTCGGCTGCGGCGGCGCCGCCGCCGCCCAGGCGCTCGCCGAGCTGGGGTGCGGCGCGTCGGGCGGGCGCGGCGCGTGCGGCGCGTGCGGCGCGTGCGCCACCAGCGGGCCGAGCGCGCGCTTCTGCTGCGCGAGTGACGCGAAGGCGGGCGGCGCGCCGATGAGGGTGCCCTGCTGCGCCTCGAGGTGGCCGCCTGGGGTGGCCGCCTGGGCCTCGGTGGCCGCCTTGCGCGCGTAGGCGCTCACCGGCACCGCGCGCGAGACGTCGCGCCGCCCGAGGTGGACCTGCAGCGTCGTCTCTCGCTTCTCCGCCTCACGCGCCGCCTTGCGCGCGTTGCGCGCCTGCCACTTGCGCATGCGCGCACGCGCGAGCAGCCCGCGGAAGGCCGCCTGCATCTGCCTCGCCGCCTCCGCCTGGTTGGTGAGCAGCTCGGCGGCCTTGGCGACCATGGTGCACGCGACGTCGAGGATGCGCGCCACCTCGCGATCGGTGTAGCCCTTCCAGTAGCCCTGCACGACGCGCGCCGCGTGGTTGTCAGTGAAGACGAGCCGCTTGAGCGACACGTCGTGCGCCTTCCTGCGCTCGGCCCGCGCCTGCCGCACTGTCCTCGTCGCGCGGAAGACTCGCTGGATGACCTGCACCGCCTCCTCGCGCGCCCACTCCCGATTGGCTCGGACGGAGACGCGCTCCGCCATAGGCATCTGGCGCGCACAGACTGGCGCCTCGAGGCGCCGCCGCAGCCCGCGCACGCACCGCAGCACCAAGGCCACGCGCGCGCGATGCCACTCTGCCTGCAGCGCCGTCGCCGCCTTGGTGCGCCGCGCCTGCCGCACCACCTCCGCAAGCCCCTTCCGCCGACGCCAGAAGCGCTGCATCAGCTCCGTTGCGCGCTTCTCCTTGCCAAACTGCTTCAGCTGCTTGTTCCCACGGATGTGCTTCTGCACCGCCACCGACGCCTCCTTCTTCTCGCGAAGGTCCTTCCGCGCCGCGCGGCCGCGCACGCCGGCCGCGAGCGTGCTCCCCGCCGAGTCGCGCTCCCCTTGCAGCTTCGCCTGGAGGAGCTCCTTGTCCTTGGCGAGCTTCTGCTGCTGCAGGTCGCGCCGCGTCGTGCGGCCCGTCTGGATGGCCTGCAGCTTGGCCGCCGCCGCGTCGAGCTCCTTCTGTTTGGCGCGCTCCGCCGCCTTTTGCTGCTTATCCGCCGCCACCTGCTCCCGCTGCTTCGCCGCCTTTTGCCGCCCATTCTTGCCGCGTATCGCCGCCTGCACCTTGGATGCCTCAACCTGCTGCTTGTCGAACTCCACCCGCGCGGCGCGCGCCTTGTTCTCCTTCACCTTGGCCTCGCGCTTCCCCCGCACCTCCACGCGCGCCTTCCGGCCGCGCACTCCCGCTCCCAGCTTCGCCATGGCATCGGCCTTCTCGAGCTCCGCCGACTTCGCCTGCATCCTGGCCTCGCGACTCGCCTTCACATCCTTGCGCGCCTGCTGGCCTCGAATATGCTTCTGCACCGAAGACGCCGCGGACTCCTCCTTGTACGCCAGCTGCTTCCCTTCCTTGGCCGCTGCCGCCTTCTTGCGCGCCGCGCGCCCGCGCGCCGCCGCCTGCAGCTTATTCCGCGCCTCCTTCTCCTCCTTGGCCCTCGTCGCCTTCTCCGCCGCCAACTGCTTCGCCGCCTTCGCCGCCTCCGCCTTCTTGCGCGCGTTGCGGCCGCGTATCTGCGCCTGGACCTTGCGGCTGGCCTCCGCCTTCTCCAGCTTCTCCGTCTCCGCGTCGGCCTCCGCCTTGACCAGGTTGGCGAGCCGTGCCGCCTCCTCGGTCAATTCCACCGCGGTCGCGATGTACTCGGCCATCAATGCATCCGCACTCATCTGCGCTCGTCGTGCTGCCTCATCTGCCTTCTCTTGCTCCCGCGCTGCCACGATTGCTGCCTTGGCGTCTGCCTTTGCTTTCTCCTCGGCTGCCACAGCTGCCACCGCTGCCGCCATCGCCTCTGCCTGCTCTCGCGCTGCCGCATCCGCCAGCGCCTGCGCTGACGCCGCCTCCCGCTCCGCCCTTGCGATCTCCTCCGCTATCGCCGCCGCCGCCGCCGCTTCAGCCGCCTCCACCTCCTCTCGTGCCTTAGCCTCCGCCAGCTCCCGTGCCTTAGCCTCCGCCAGTTCCTGCGCCGCTGCCGCTGCCGCCGCCGCTGCCGCCGCCTCCGCCAGTATCACAACCTGTGCCGCCTCTCGCGCCTGCTTAGCTGTATCAACTGCCTTCTTGCGCCACCTGCCCATCATCAACCCCCTCGCTGCCGTTGCTGCCTCCTCCGCCTCGCGTTTGACCTGCGCCAGCTTCTCCGCCGCTTCCTGCTGGGCCGCTGCAGCTGCCGCTGCCGCCTCCGCCTCGGCTGCCGCCAGTTTCTCCGCCGCTTCCTGCGCCGCCGCCGCCTCCGCCGCCTCCGCCTCGCGTCTGACCTCCGCGAGCCTTTCTGCTGCTTCCCGCTCTGCCGCCGCCGCTGCTGCCTCGGCTGCCGCAACCGCCTGCAACCTCGCAGCCTCCTGCGCCTCCTGGCGCGCCGTCTCTTCCGCCTCGGCGGCCGCCGCCGCCTGCACCCTGGCAGCCTCCTGTGCCTCCTGGCGCGCCGCCTCTTCCGCCTCGGCGGCGGCGGCCGCCTGCACCCTCGCCGCCTCCTGTGCCTCCTGGCGCGCCACCTCTTCCGCCTCAGCTGCCGCGGCTGCCGCCGCCGCCTGCACCCTCGCCGCCTCTTCTGCCACCTTGCGCGCCGCCTCTTCGGCCTCAAGCCGCTGCCTCT
>MDSY01087537.1_pt1 | contig 10431 bp, 8 predicted proteins | sample 811131 | NCBI WGS metagenome assembly MDSY01 (sample SAMN05326643, study PRJNA326480) | marine metagenome | isolation source: seawater | place: Atlantic Ocean: South West | collected 2010
TAAGTAATCCCCTACTTTCTTTTTGGTTATTTTGATTTTATCATTATTTTCTTCAACTAAATCTCTTGCTACCTTCCTTAAAACATTTGCTATCTCTCTTTCAAGATTCCTAACTCCAGCTTCTCTAGTATAAGACCTAATTAATTCTTTAATAGAATGGATATCAAATGAAACTTCATCCGTAGTAAGTCCATTTTCTTCAATCTGTTTTGGAAGTATATGACGTTTTGCAATTTGGACTTTTTCATCCTCAATATAACCAGTGAAATCAAGAATCTCCATTCTATCTCTAAGTGCAGGTGGAATCGCATCTTGGTAATTTGCTGTTGCGATAAACATAACATTACTCAGATCAAAATCAACTTCTAAATAATGATCACTAAATGAATGATTTTGCTCAGGGTCAAGTACCTCTAACAGGGCGGATGAAGGATCTCCTCTAAAATCTGAACCTAATTTATCAATTTCATCAAGCATGAATACAGGATTATTTGTTCCTGCCTTTTTTAAACTTTGTATAATTCTTCCCGGTAAAGCTCCTATATATGTTCTACGGTGGCCTCTAACTTCTGCCTCATCTCTAACCCCACCAAGAGATAATCGAACAAATTCTCGTCTCATTGATCTTGCGATAGATTTACCTAATGAAGTCTTACCAACACCAGGAGGACCTCCGAAACATAAGATTGGTCCCCTTAGGACTCCTTTTGGATCTTTTTTTTGTTTAAGATTTCTAACTGCCAAATATTCAATAATTCTATCTTTCACCTTATTTAATCCGAAATGATCTTCATCTAAAATTTTCATAGCTTCTTTAAGATCAATCCTATCTTTTGTTGATTTACTCCATGGTAGGTCTGTTAACCATTCAATATATGTTCTAGAAACATTATATTCGGGAGATTGTGTTGGGATTCTTGACAACCTATCCAACTCTTTCATACTAACTTTTTCTGCTGCATCTGGCATTTTTGCAGCTTTTATTTTCTCTTCAAGCTCTTTTGATTCAACTGTACCTTCATCTTCACCGAGCTCTTTTTTGATGGCCTTCATTTGTTCACGAAGATAGTATTCTCTTTGAGTTTTTGTAATCTCATCATGCACTTCTGATTGAATTTCTTCACCAAGCTTTATTCTTTGGATTTCTCTAGAAATTAAATTGAGAGCCTTCTCGAGCCTTGTTTTGATATTTAGTTCTTCTAATATTTCTTGCTTTTCTTGATTAGAAATAGTGATAACAGATATTGCACGATCTGTAAGCCTATTAGGTTTTTGAATATTTTTTAACATCCCAGAATGTTCTTCTGTTAAGTTTGGCGCAACCTTCATTAATTCTTCAAATGCCTGTCTAAGATTATTTGTTAATGCGTCCACCTCTAAAGGATCCGTTATCTTACCATCTTCAAGTAAATTGATAGAAACTGTAAAATATGGATCATTTTGAAGATATTCTAATATCTTTACCCTTGAAATACCTTGAACAATTGCAGATTTACTATTATCTGGCATATCAAAAACTTTGAGTACCTGAGCTAACGTACCGTATGAATAAAGATCCTCAGGTTTTGGATCTTCTATAGATCCATCCTCCTGGGCAACAACTACAATATATTTTGAATCTGGGGCAAGATCATTAATAAGTTTCAAACTTCTGTTTCTGCCAATATAAATAGGAATGACTTGCTGAGGAAATAAAACCGTATTCCTTAGTGGCATTACTGGATATTCCTCTGATTTTGTACCTTTAAATTCTTCTATTTCTTTTTCTGATAATTTTTCAGACATTTTCTTCCTTTAAACAATTTTACTATATATTAATTGACAATGATTATGCCAATTCTCCATACATGTTGATTAGTCTTAAAAATAATTTTTATCTGCCAATTTGACATTCATTAAAATAAAAATCTATTATAGGCATTCATCTGCCTGATAAGAACTTCTAACAAGCGAACTCGATTTTACAATATCAAATCCCATTTCTAAACCTATTTTTTCGTAATCCTTAAACTCAGTTTCTTTAACATATCTATCAACTGGGAGATGTGTTTTTGTCGGTTGCAAATACTGTCCTATAGTAAAAATTTTTACACCAATATTCACTATTTGCTTCATTGTCTCTATAACCTCTACGAAAGTCTCCCCTAGGCCAACCATTATTCCTGTTTTTGTTCTCATCTCGTTTTCTACAGAAAATTTTAATACATCAATACTGGTTTTCCAATTTGCTTGAGTTCGAACCTTTTTACTGACTCTCTCAACGCACTCAACATTATGGCTGAAAATTTCTGGCTTTGCATTGAAAACTTTAAGCAAAGCAAATTTGTTTCCTTTAAAATCTGGAGTTAAAACTTCCACATTGCATTCTGGGACATGATAGTGGATTTGATCGATAGTTTCTGCCCATATACTGGCTCCATAATCACTTTTTATATCATCTCTATCAACTGAAGTAATAACTACATGCTTAAGACCCATTTTTTTTACAGCTATTGCAGTGCGAAATGGTTCTAATGGATCATTCCAAACTGGTTTTCCAGTTTTGACAGCACAAAAACCACATGCCCTTGTACAAATATCACCTAAAATCATTATTGTTCCAGTACCTTTATCCCAGCATTCATAAATATTAGGACACCTTGCCTCTTCGCATACAGTATGCAAATTATTCTTCTGAACAATACTATTTGTATATTTATATCTTTCTGATATTCTCAAACGAACTTTTGGCTTGGGTGATTTTAATACAACTTCAGACATTATTTTTTTTGAAATAAATAAATCATATATTTCCTGTATTTTCTGAAAAGATCACTATTAATTAAATCTAATTGATTCTGTTTCTCATTCCATTTTTTCCCAATAAAGAGACCAATTAACTTCGCAAGTTTTGGGAAGTTTTTGTTTGATGAATATACACCATAATCTATTGCGGGATTAATAAACCGTCCAATAATGTAATTTGCATAATCAAGCGTTAACATCGTATTATTAGTTTGGTCATATTCTTCAACCAAATTGAAACCATGGTTATCAGCACTTTTTAAGTATATATTGATATCATGAGAAGATTTCAAATGTAGGTTTTTGGTCTGATCTCTAAAATAAACAAAATAATCTGAAGCTAATAAATAGCCTCCTTCTTTTAATATCTCCCTCGCTTTTTTAAATCCCTTATCAATATCAATATAACAGACACTTTCACTTTCCAATATAAGATCAAAAAATATTTCAGATTGAAAATCTTCAAATTTGCAGTGATGAAAAATAACTTTCCCACCAAATTTATTATTTATTACAGACTTTTGATAACTATCAGGAGATAGGGCCTCTAATGAATATCCTTTTTTTAATAAAAAATCAGTATTTCCTCCTATACCACACCCTACATCTAAAATAGAATTAGTTTCTTCTGGAATAAATGAGGCCAAATGATCAATATACCGAAATTGTGCATTTTTTATATCCTGCAAAGATAGAGAGTTTAAATCAACTTTTTCAGGATCATCCCAAAACCCATAATGCAAAAATGACGATTGAATTGTTTTTGAATATAGCTTTAAAACGTGATCTATTGGCATTAGAAATTTGACTCCAAAGGCATTGATTCAAGGTTTCTTTTTATAGCATTAATAAATTTTGACCCTTTTGCTCCATCGATTAATCTATGATCAAACCCAAGTGACAACATCATCATACTTTTAATTCCAATTGAGTCACCATTACTATGCTCAATAACTACTGGCTGTTTTTTCAGAGCACCAACACCCAATATCCCTATGTTTGGTTGATTTATAATAGGAGTACCTAATGTAACACCAAAAACACCAAAATTTGTGATACTAAAAGTTGATCCAGATAATTCATCAGGTTTTATTTTTCCTTCTTTTGTTCTTTTTGCGACATCATTTACTGAACGACAAAATCCTAAAAAGTTTTTTTCTTCACAATTTAATATAGATGGTACCATTAGACCTTCACCTACAGCTACAGCTAATCCTATATTTATATTCTTATGATATATTATAGTTGATTCTACAAGAGAAGAATTCATTATCGGAAACTCTAATAATGCTTTAACGGTCGCTTGAACAATAAATGGAGTATAAGTCAAATTAAAAGATTCCTGATCTTTAAAATTTTTTTCATTTAGAGCAACATAATCTACAATTCTTGACATGTCGACATCAGTCATAACATATACATGAGCCGAAGTGGAAAGACTATCGACCATATGTTTAGATATCATTTGCCTCATATGAGACATTTCTTCTTCACGAGGTGATATAACGTTAACCATCGGTTTTAAATCATCTTTGTTAACATTTTGATTATATGGTTCTCTTTGTTTTTTTTCATTAAGATATTGAATTATATCTTTTTTTGTTATGCGCCCTCCTCGCCCTGTACCACGAACTGAATCTAATTCATTTAGAGAGACCCCTTCTTCTGCCACTATTTTCATTACTACTGGAGAATAAAACTTTTTCTCTTTTATTTCCTCTTTTAATTCTTTATTATTTTCCGGAATTGTCTTATTACTGTTTTCCAAAGAATTTTGGACATCTTGCTGTGACGATTTATTTACTATTTGATTTTCATTATTTGAAAGTCCGGCATTACCCTCAACATTAATTTTTGCAATAGTTTTACCAACCTCAACCACATCATTTGGTTCTGCTAATAGTTCTACAATTACTCCTGCAGCAGATGATGGGATTTCAGAGTCCACCTTATCTGTTCCAATTTCTAATAAAATCTCATCTAATTCAATTTTATCTCCTACTTTTTTTCGCCACTCTAAAATAGTTCCCTCAGTAATTGATTCCCCCATTTTAGGCATAACTACATTAACAATCATTTAATACTCCAATAATTCTTCAATTGCATTTGAAATATCGCTTGTCTGTGGAAGTATTTTTTGCTCAAGAATCCAGCTATATGGTACAGGAGAATCCTTTGCCGCCACTCTTTTAATTGGCCCATCTAACAATTCAAAAAACTTGTCACCTATTATCGCAGAAATCTCCGCACCTGGCCCATTCGTGAGATTGTCTTCATGTACAACAAGAACCTTTCCCGTTTTTTTTATTGAAGCATTCAGAATATCCATATCAATTGGGTTAAGAGTTCTAAGGTCAATTATTTCAACAACATCATTATCTAAATCTAACTTCTGTATCGCTTCTATCGACTTTTGTACCATAGCACCCCATGTTATTATAGTTAAGTCGTTACCAATAGAAACTAAACGACCTTTTCCAAAAGGAAGCATGTAATTGGAATCAGGCTCATCAGTTGCAGCATATCCCTGCCGATATAATCCCTTGTGCTCCATAAAAAGGACAGGGTCATCCATCCTACAAGCCATTTTCAATAATCCTTTAGCATCAGCAGCATTTGATGGGTAGGCTATAAAGATACCAGGCATATGGATAAAATAACCATCTATGGATTGGCTATGGTAAATGGCACCATGAATATAACCACCTACGGGGACTCGTATAACCATTGGGCAAGTCCAATCATTGTTAGAACGATAGCGCATAGTCACTAATTCGTTTCTTATCTGCATCATAGCTGTCCATATATAATCACCAAATTGAATTTCCACCACTGGTTTATAACCAACGAGTGCCATGCCAATAGCTGTACCAATGATTGAGGATTCAGCCAAAGGCGAATTGAAAACTCTATTTGAGCCATAGGTATTGGTTAAACCTTTTGTTGCAGTAAACACACCTCCTTTAGGATCGGCGACATCTTGACCATAAATAATCATCTTTTCATTCAATTCCATTTCTTCAGAAAGTGCGTGGTTTATTGCATCAACAATCACTATTTTTTCAGAGATCGGTTGATAATTTTTCTCTTTAGGGAAAGAAAATTGGCTATAAATATGATCTAAAGCAGTTTGCGGTTCAGGATGTAACTGATCTTCAGCCCATTCCGCATCTTTATCAATTTGGGATGAAACTTCATCTTTTATTTTTTCAAATTCTTTGGGAATGATAAACTTTACTCGTTCACATTCCTTTTCCAATAATAAAAGAGGATCTTTCTTTCTATCTTCTTTAAGTGCTCTTTCGAGACGATATTTTCTTTGATCATCTGAACTTGAGTGAGGCAATAACCTAACGACATTTGAAATAACAACAGAAGGGCCTTTCCCTCTTCTAGCTCTTGCGATTGCTTGTTTAAAAGCAAGACTGGTTTCAAAAAAATCACTACCATTGACATTGTATCTCACTAAATTTTTATAACCTGCAGTCATCGCATAAATAGTATCAGCAGTTTGATCGGACCTATGCGTAGATATAGCATATTCATTATCTTGAATATGAAAAATAATAGGGGCCTTAGCATTACTTGCCCAATTTATTGCTTCATGAAAATCACCTTGACTAGTTGTACCCTCACCAGAAGAAACATATACAATATTTTTTGTTTTTCCCATCTTACTTGCCAATGCACAACCAACAGCTTGTAAAAATTGTGTACCAGTCGGACTTGATTGGCTAATTATCCTTAATTCTTTATGACCATAATGTTGGGGCATTTGGCGACCACCAGAATTAGGGTCATCAGCTCGAGCTAAAAAAGAGAGAAGTTGCTCTTTTGGTGTCATCCCAATTGCAATACAATATGCTCCATCTCGATAATAAGGAAAAGACCAATCTTGCCTGGGTCGCATCAAATTTGCTGCAGCTATTTGTGCAGCTTCATGACCAGATGCACCAATATGAAAAAAACTTTTGCCTTGTTTAAGTAAGACAAGCATTTTTTCATCTAACTTCCTAGATAAAGCCATTTTTCTATACAGATCTAAAATCTGTTTTTTTGTGTATCCGTTTAATCTAGCCATAATTAATCTAAATTAGTAAATAGCTGTAGAAAAATTTTAGTTACCCAGGCTTTTATTTTTTTCATATCTGGCTTTTCATCAAGCAACTCTTCCATTGAAGTAATCTCATAATCAAAAATACCACATGGAATGATACCATCATAATAAGCTAAGTCAGGATATATATTAATTGAAAAACCATGCATTGTTACCCATCTACTAATGTGAACACCTTGCGCTGATATTTTCTTATTATCAACCCAAACGCCTGTCAAACCTTTTAACCTATTAGCATTGATATCAAATTCTTTAAGCACCTTGATTACAAGTTCTTCCAAAGTCCTCATATACCAACTTACACTTTTTTTATAATTTGTTAAATCTAAAATTGGATATCCAACTAGCTGCCCAGGACCATGAAACGTGATATCACCACCTCGCTCAATATTATAAACGTTTATAGATTTATCCCTACTCTGCAATAAATGATGGCTACTAGCATTCTTTCCTAATGTATATACAGGTTCATGTTCCACTAAAATTAGGGTGTCATCTATTTCACCATTTATTCGTTGCTTTTGTAATTTTTTTTGGAAAAACAAAACACGTTCATAGTTTTCACAACCAAGATCTTTAATCAATATCTTTTGGCCTTCTACGGAATTCATTCTTACTATTGATGGATGGCGGTTCCAAAGGCATCTAACGCTGCTTCCATTACAGCTTCAGATAAACTAGGGTGCGCATGCATAGTCATAGCTATATCTTCCCATGTCGTTTCTAAAGATTTAGCTATGTTTAATTCAGCTATCATTTCAGTTGCGCCAGCACCTATAATATGAGCACCAAGTAATTCTCCATATTGAGCATCAAAAATTAATTTTACGAAACCAGTTGTATCACCTATGGCCATAGCTTTACCGCTAGAACGAAAAGCAAATTTACCAACTTTTATTTTATGGCCCAATTCTAATGCCTTAGATTCTGTTAATCCTAATGAGCCTATTTGAGGCTGACAATATGTACAGCTTGGGATATTAGAATAATCGATTGTATGGGTATTTTTACCTGATATAAAATCAGCAACCATGTGTCCTTGAGCTGATGATTTATGAGCCAACCATGGAGGGCCTGAAACATCACCAATTGCATAAATATTTGGTATATTTGTTCGACAATGACTATCAATTACAATTGCACCATTTTTTGTTGTAATTCCTAATTTATTTAGTCCAATGTTATTTAAATTACCTTCTACACCGATTGCTAATAATACTATATCGCTATCAATAGTGAAATAATCGGATTTTTTCTTAATACTTACTTTAATTTTGGTTTTTAATTTTTCTATTTTTTGGACCATTGAATTTGTTAAAATTTTGATTCCGGAAGTGACAAAACTTTCTTCAAGTGCTTTCGATATTTCAATATCCTCCATAGGTAGAATCTTATCCTGCATCTCAATCATTTGAACATCCGATCCAAAAGTATTAAAGTAAAAAGCAAATTCACTTCCAATTGCCCCTGACCCTATTATAATTATTTTTTTGGGGATAGTTTTTAAACTCAAAGCTTCTTTGGAACCAATTATACGCTTACCATCCATTTTCACATTTTGAAATGTTTTTGGTTTTGCACCAGTTGCAATAATAATATATTTTGCAAATACAGTCTTTTTTTCATGTCCATTAATTATTACTTGTAAACTATTTTCTGTATCTATACTTCCAAATCCTACTATATGAGTAACACCATTTTTTTTCATTAGGAATTCAACACCTTTACTCAACTGTTTGGCAACAGCCCTGCTCCTTTCCACGTTCTTTTTAAAATCTATGGAGACATCATTAATATTGATTCCATATAGATCTGCCTTTTTTACCATCTGGTATACTTCCGCATTTTTTAATAAAGCTTTGGTGGGGATACAACCCCAATTAAGACATATCCCTCCTAACTTATCCTTTTCAATAATACAAACTTTTTTTCCCAACTGCGCTGCGCGGATTGCTGCTACATATCCACCTGGACCACCGCCAAGAACTACTAAATCAAATTCAGACAATTAATCTATCCTTCTACTAATAATTGATAAAAATTCTGCTCTAGTTTGTGTCGATTTTTTAAATTGTCCAGACATTGCACTTGTAGAAGCAAAACTGTTTTGTTTCTCTACACCTCTCATCTGCATACACATATGGCGTCCTTCCATCACTACTGAAACACCTTTTGGATCTAATACGGTATTTAAAGCATCTGCGATTTGATGAGTGAGACGCTCTTGTACCTGTAATCTTCTAGAGAACATATCAATAATACGAGGTATTTTTGAAAGACCAATTACTTTTCCATTAGGAATATATCCAACATGTGCTTTACCAAAAAATGGTAATAGATGATGCTCACATAATGAAAAAAACTCTATGTCTCTAACAATTACCATATCCCTTGCATCTTCATTGAATATCGCCCCATTAATGATTTCATCAATATTTTGTTTATATCCCCTTGAAAAAAACTCCCAAGATTTGGCAACCCTATGAGGGGTTTTCAATAATCCCTCACGATCTGGGTTTTCACCAATTTCTTTTAATAGATCCTTTGTCAATTTTTTAATGATAAGATTATCACCCATTATATTTAATCCTCATCGTAGTGTGCTATTTCAATTTTACCCTTTAAAGCATAAATTACTGCATAAATGATCGGAGTATCTATTAAGGCTACCAATACCTTGAACAAAAATCCATTTTCTAATAATGGCAGGAACCGATCCCATCCAATTGCGCCTGTAACACACAATAGTGCTAATACAGCTGCAGTGTCAACAAACTGACTAACGATAGTTGAAGCATTATTCCTGAGCCACAAATGTTTTCCTTTAGTCAGCTTTTTCCAAAAATGAAATATCCTCACATCAATGAACTGAGCAGAAAGATAAGCAACCATAGATGCAAACACTGCTAGTCCCTGAAGTCCAAAAACTTTTTGGAAAAGGTCATCATTAACAGGTGACCATGGTGTACTAGGGACTGCATTTGCAACCAATACAACTATCATTATAAATACACTTGCTATTAAACCTGATATCACAACCTGATCAGCTTTTTTTTGTCCATAAAGTTCAGATATTAGATCAGTTACTAAAAAGGTTATAGGATAAGGTAATATCCCCACAGATATTTCAAAAGTATATAAACCAAAAGGACTCCAAGTAAAAAATTTTTGGAAGATCAGATTACAACTAACTAATGATGCAATGAAAATCCCTGCTAATATTAAATAAAATCTTTCCTTAAAATTCATTATTAATCTGGACCGTAATAATCTGTATAAATAGAATGTGTCTCAACAAGCCTTAAACGATATAAAACACCTTGATCTAATTCTTTTTCGATTTGATCCCAAGCCCATATTAGAATATTTTCTGATGAAGGTTGTTTCCCCTTGAACCATTTAACATCCTTCTCGATTTGAGAATGATCTAAAATATCTACAATCTTTGATTTTACAATAATATTTAGTTTTGTTAGATCGACTAACCAACCTGAATCAGGGTCAATAGGCCCAGTAATAGACACTTCTAA
>MDSY01107245.1_pt1 | contig 10431 bp, 7 predicted proteins | sample 811131 | NCBI WGS metagenome assembly MDSY01 (sample SAMN05326643, study PRJNA326480) | marine metagenome | isolation source: seawater | place: Atlantic Ocean: South West | collected 2010
ATTTTGGTCAATAAAAAAGATGGGAGGACTTCGTCCAATTGAATTACACTATTAACTTAAGTTTAGAAGTATTTGCTGAAAAAATAGATCTCTTTTTCGCTGGATTTAGAGAAAATGAAATAAATGAAGATGATACTTTTGATTTTCCAGAACTAGAAAATTTCAAAGAGTTAGGTTGGCCTGAATTAAATGTATTGATAAACAATCATAAGACCGTACTTAAGGATTTAATAATTTATACCGACTACGAGATTCTTCATGATATTATTATCAAACCTACTGTAAAAGCGGATTACTACTACTCACTTAATTCTAATAATGACGTGATTTTTGAAAAAGATACGATTTCACTAAGAGGCATTTGTTTTAAAAGTGACCATATTGAGCATACTTATAATTATGAGCTACTAATAAAACATGCACTATTGAAAGATTATTAGAAATGGTACACATAATTCAAATATTTGAATCCTTAGACAGTATGAATGAAAATTATACACTTCAATGATTCCAAGGAAACCCGTAATTTCATAGAGTAAAAAGAAATACGTACTTTTCGATATTGTGTATAATGTGGTCTACACCTATTTTTACTTAACTAAATTCGTTACACAGCGTTATTGGTTTCTTTTATTATTTAAACGCTATCGTTAAAACATGAGATATGAAAAATACTTTATTATTACTTGCTTCTTTAGTTCTATTTAATTGTGCGTCAGTAAAAAAAGCGAATGATTCAAATAAAAATGATTTAACTAAAGACAATCTTAATGGCAAAGTGAAATCCATAAAAGATTATGAATATTGGGCAGATGCGGAAGGCGAAATAACAAAGAGAGAAAAACAATTGCGTAAGGAGTTTTCATACAATAAAAAAGGAAACAAGATTGAATGGAATAGCTATGTAGATGGCAGTTTATATTTTAAATACACCTTGAAATATAATGATAAAGGAAATAAGATTGAACAGAACAAGTATAACTCAGATGGTAGTTTATATTCTAAAAACACCATCAAATATGATGATAAAGGAAATGTGATTGAAGGGAATAGTTATAACTCAGATGGTAGTTTAGATTCAAAATACACATCCAAATATGATGATAAAGGAAATGAGGTTGAAGGGAATAGTTATAACTCAGATGGTAGTTTAGATTTAAAACACACCTACAAATATGATGACAAAGGAAACCAGATTGAAGAGAATGAGTATAACTCAGATGGTAGTTTAGATTTAAAATACACCATCAAATATGATGTTAAAGGAAATAAGATTGAAGAGAATATAAAAGATAGAGATGGTAGTTTACATTTTACAAACATTTATAAATATGATGATAAAAGAAATGAGATTGAAAAGAATTATTATAAGTCAAATGACAGTTTAGATTCTAAATACACCTTCAAATATGATGACAAAGGAAACCAGGTTGAAGAGAATGAGTATAACTCAGATGGCAGTTTATATTCTAAAAACACCTACAAATATGATGAAAAAGCAAATATGATAGAATGGAATAAGTATAACTCAGATGGTAGTTTAGATTACAAATACACATCCAAATATGATGATAAAGGAAATGAGATTGAAGAGAATATGTATAACTCAGATGGTATTTTATCTTCTAAATACACTTATAAATTAGAATATGATAAATATGATAATTGGATTCAAAGAATAACCTTAAAATATGATATTCCAAAGATCATAGAAGAACGAAAAATAGAATATTACGATTAATACTCTTTTAGATTAGACACCTCATCAATACGGGCATATTTAAGCATAAATATAGTACCAATAATAAAGTTTTAATAAGCTCTTAGAAAAGCTCTAACTATCTTGTTCTTTGTCTTATTCGTTAATATCACTTCTGCCCAAATCATACTCTTCGACAGTATCTCTATTTGGCATTATACACTTCAATAATTCTAAGGAAACCCGTATTCTATGAAAGCACAAAAATACTAGTAAAGGAATAGTTATAATGATTAATTCAAATGAAGGAGAGAAAATTGTTGAAGAAATTTCGAATTCGGTTGCTAATTTTTAATAATAGTCTGGTTTTTTACCCAAAAAAGGAATATGCAGTATTAATGATTCAATAAAATCTGATACAGTAGATTATGGTGATTGCATATTAAAATTTGAAAATGAAAAGCTTTTTCTGTTATAACAAAATCAGGAACCTTTAGAATTAAAGAAAACAACTAATGGGATATATAAAAATGACTTTATGAACTTTGAAGTTAAAATAAAGAACAATCAATTAGAACTAACGCAAAATGGGCAGTCAAAAATTTTCGACAAAAAATAACGCAGCACAACAAAGTATATAATTAATGGCTATTTTGAGCTTGCTCACGAAAATTATTCCGAATTTTCTATTTGGTTTTTATTTGCTAAATTAGTTACTTACACATGCCACAAATCATATGCAATAACGTTACAACATTTTGACCCGTCCTGAATAAAGGCTACATAATTTTAAACATTATGTATAGAAATTTCAACACACCCATAACCTATTTGCTTGTATGTACTTTCTAAATACTTAACTTGAAGAAGCTTTTCATTGTTATATGTATCGATTTTATTAAACAATAAAATCGCTTCAACTGAATAAGCTTCGGCGGTGACCAAAAAGCGATCTATAAAACTTTTGAATGTAGGAGGGTTTTCTCTAGTGATAAATAAAAATACTTGATCTATATTGGAAGCAACTAGTATGAGTTTGTTTTGATAGGTTAACCAATTTTCTAACAATATAATTTTTACGTTCTTCAATTTGGTTGATAACTCCAGTCTGGGTATTATTTTTAGCTTCTAATTCAAAATTAACTTTATCACCAACAGCGATTGGGTTAGTACTTTTTATTCCTTGTAATCTAAACATACTTTTAATGCTGCAATCAAAAAATTTACCATTCAAAGTTTTAATGGTGAACCAACTCTGGGCAAATTTATATACTGTTCCTCTGATTAAGAAAAATTAGACTTCTCAAAGTACCAGTATTTAGAGAAGAAGTCTCTATTTTAAGTACATAAAACAAAAATCAATTGTTTGAAAATTTTCAATTAATTGCCTTTTAAGTGTAAAACAGAGTTTCATTTTCTTTTATCATTCAAAAAAATAAAACAATTAGGGAAAAGTAATGAGACAAAGCGTAATAAAAAAGAAGAGCGATGGAATTTGGCCATCGCTCTTGTTTTTCAACTAAATTAACTTTAAATCAACCACAATCTGAAGCTATATTAGTAATCCAGGGCTGATTGGCCACCACCGACAAGGGAAAAGGACCACCACAATTAAGAAAATACCAACCCACCGAAAAATTACCTGACTCTGTATTTATGTCAAGGAGGGTAACACCATCTGAATCGGTAGAAAAACTCCAAAAACCTGTCGTAATTACATTACCTGAGAGGTCAGTAACAATGACCGTACCATCATTTACACCGAAAGTATATGTATAAATTGAGCCACTCACATCTGCCGTCCAAATATTGCATTCTATTAGTTTGTCTATGATATCTTGTTCACTGCAAACAGGAGTATTGTTACAATCGTCAGATAACGTTTCTAGCTCCATTTGATTATTAATGGTTATGATGCTATTATCTTCAACTAAGGTCACTGAAAACGGATAGATAAAGGTAACAGCGTTTTGGTTGTAAACGCCATCGAGTAAATCTTCAAAAGTATTAACAGATAGCGTTGAACCACCCTCTAGAAGTAGACTTAGTGGGAAATTAAATCCAAAACAACCTGATTGGCCAATGTAAATAGTGAAGTCAAAGTCAAAGCAATCGTCTAAGAAATCTGCTTGGGTAAAACCATAGCAAAGAGCAAAACAAACATTTGGATAAGACTCTATCACCGTATTTCCTTCATTATCAATATATTGCACACACACTGGGACGTAGGGCTCTTGTTCGCATTGTTCACATCCATCACCAGGGTCAGAAAAACAGTCTTCTATAAGGTTTAGAAATTCTTCTTCATTAGTAATGTTTACAAAACTGCCATCTTCATCTAATTCCACGGTGAAAGGATATACAAAATCATAAAAGAAATTGTTATAGATCGTGTTTTCAAAATCTTCGTCATCAGTTATAGTTACAACAGAACCGTCCTCGAGAATTATATCTAAAGGATAGACAAAATTGAAACACATAAAATCATCGTAGTAGTTGTTATCATAACAGTCTTCAATAAAGTCGTTTTCATTAAATCCGTCGCATAAGGCATGACATTCGTTTTCGTAGGTTATTTGAAATACCTCACCATTTAAATCAGTTATCTCAACACATACAGGATCGTAAATATCAGGACAAACACAATCATCATTAAAAAAATCACAAGTCGAAATCAAGCTGAGAAATTCAGCTTCATTATTAATCGACTGAATAATAATAGAGTCTGTCGTATCATCGTAAACTTCAACGTCGAACGGAAATGCAATACCTGTAATATATAGGTCTTCCGTAGCATTAACAAGTACAGCTATAAGGTCATTTAAATCATCTACGGTTACAGTACTGTCATTGTTGTAGGATAAGGTTAGTGGGTAAACAAAATCGAAGCAGAAGTCAAAAATCAGGTTACCTGCTGCGCTATTGTTGGGTTCAATATTACCAGATTGATCAAAGTTTTCTGACATTCTGTCTAATGCCGTCACAATCGCGTCGCTTTGCTGTGTTACATTTTGTGGGTCTTCAATAATACCCTCTTCATTCTCACAAGACGTAACAAATAAAAGTCCTAAGAGTAAAGTCAGAAAAATAAATTTAAAATTTTTCATTTTGTATAAGTTTATAAATTAATAATTGTTTCTGAGGTTAACACTAATAAGACAACTCTCTTCTAATTTACCCTAACTAAATTATTAATATTTTTTAAAAACCTCGATATCGTTATGACAAAACTGACGAAAGATTTAAATTTTATGTTGGCACAATAGACAATGTGTTTTTATTTATGATTATTCTGTACATTTAAAGTTAATTGCAGATACATGGATAGAAAGGATTTAGAAAATATATGTCACGAAAATACATTTAAAAAATTATATCTCAAATATGCAAAAGAGATAAAGAGGTTCTTGTTTTTTAAAACACAGGATATTGATATAGCTGAAGATATTATGCAGGATGCTTTTATAAAACTGTGGGACAATTGTAGTGGTGTTAATGCATCAAAAGCAAAAAGTTATTTATTTACTACAGCTAACAATATGTTTATTAACAAGTACCGTCATGACAAAGTGGTTTTGAATTATAAAACTATGAACATTCATACTACAAGCAATATTGAAAATCCTGAATTTCTGATTATCGAGCAAGAGTTTTTAGAAAAAATTAATCGTACTATCGATTCATTACCAGAGAATCAAAAAGAGGTTTTTCTACTAAATAGGATTGAGAAAAAGAAATATAAAGAAATTGCAGAACAACTTGGTATATCTGTAAAAGCTGTAGAAAAAAGGATGCACAAGGCTCTATTGGTTATTCGAAAAGAAATTGGGAATGTTTAATGTATAACAAGGTAGGGTATTTTAATACTCGACTGTCTAAATTAAAGAAATGGATAAAGATATTAACAGCAAAGACACTTATTTAGCTAAATGGCTTATTGGAGATTTCTCTGATGAAGACTTGAAGTCGAATGTCGGAGAGCAAGATTATTTGATGTACTTAAAGATAAAGAGAGCTTTAGAAGTTTCTGAACAATTGGATGCTCCAATTGAAAATACCTTCCATAAATTAGAAGCGAGAATACAATCAAAAGGGAAGCCCGTTATTTCGCTTATGGTAAAAAGGGTTTTGGGTATTGCAGCTTCACTACTCATTCTTTTTGGTATTTTTAATCTTTTGAAATCCAACGACCATAATGTAGCTACTAGCATTGGCGAGCATAAATCTTATGTTTTAGAAGACGGCTCAGAAATCCTATTAAATTCAAAATCCACGATTACCTACAATCCCAAAGATTGGGAGTTTAATAGAGAATTAACGTTAAAAGGAGAGGCATATTTTAAAGTTGCGAAGGGTAAAACTTTTACAGTAATTACCCCCAATGGAACTGTAGAGGTCTTGGGGACAGAATTTGATGTGAACAGCACGAAGGATTTTTTTGATGTGGTATGTTATGAAGGCAAAGTAAAAGTTACTACAAATGACAATAGAAATCATATTCTCTTACCAGGCCAAACCGTCAGAAAAATTAATGGTTTTCAAACAGAAGCTAATAACACAAAAGACGATGCACCTTCATGGATATCTGGAGAAAGCACCTTCAAAAGGGTTCCCTTAATCTATGTTATTGAGGCGCTTCAAAAACAATTCGATATCACTATACAACATGATAAAATAGATACTTCCGTTTTATATTCAGGTGCATTTCCTCACGACAGTAAAAACATGGCCATGCAAATTGTATTTAGTTCTTTGAACATTAACAAGGAATATATATCTGAAAGTAATTTAAAGCTTAGCAATAGTAAATGAGGTTAACATTATTCTTAGCGATAATTTTACTTTTTACGAAAGCCTTTTCTCAAGAAGAGGCTTTTAACATGTCTTTTTCAAACCAAAGTCTTGGTATTGTTTTGGATACTATCGAAGAAAAATTTAACGTAATTTTTTCTTATGATTATTCAATTATTATTGAACATAAAAAAATTACACTCAAAAAAAAAACATATGATTTACAGAAGTTACTAATTCAATTAGAACGTCTTACAGATTTAAGTTTTAGCAAAATTAGTAAAAGGTATATCGTCATAAAGAAAAAAGACGACCCTGAAAAATACTTTAATATTTTAAATCTTGTTGTTGTAAGGAGCTACATCGCGACAGGAATTGAAAAAAACAACAATGGTAGCTATACAATTAATCCGGACAAACTTAAAATACTTCCTGGCTTAACCGAACCAGATGTCTTGGAAAGCATTCAGTTATTACCTGGTGTAATTAGTCCTAATGAAACTGCAACAGGCTTCTTTGTACGCGGTGGTTTTTCAGACCAAAATAGGCTAGTTTGGGATGGTATTAACCTGTACCATAAGGGACACTTATTTGGGATGATCTCGCCTATAAATCCAAACATAGCCTCTAATATTCAATTTATTAACAAAGGCTCACATCCTAAATATGGAGAACGCTTATCCAGTGTTATCGATATCACTTCTAAGTCTGAAATTCCCGACAAATTCAAAGCTGAAATTGGCCTTAATGGGTTGAATTTCGATGGACTGATTGAAGTTCCAATATTAAAAAACAAACTTAGCCTCATAGCATCTTTAAGGACAAGTTATACTGGAATTTTAGAGACGACTGCTTTTAATCAGCTTTCTAAGAAGGTATTCGAAAGTACTAAAATAAGTGAAAGTGAGCAGGGCGAAAATAAGTTTAACTTCAACGACTTTAACTTTAAAATGAATTTTAAGCCTAACAAGCATAATAGACTATATGCTAGCGTTATAGGTATTGAAAACACCTTAAACTATTTATTAGACGAGGTAGGACAAAATATGCGATTTAATGATATTCTAACAATTAGTAATTTTGGATACAGCGCTGGTTGGAAAAAGCAATGGACCCCTAAATTATCTCAAAATTTTCAGGCTTTCTTTTCAGACTATTCGTTGAACTACAATTTTATTACAGCTGAAGATGAAACTGTAGTCTCTGACTTTGAAAAGCGCAATACCATATTCGATTCTGGTGTTTCTTTAGAATTTGATTACCGGCCGTCCAAACGATTCGATCATTCTTTTGGCTATCAGTATACCTTGAAAGATGTAGCGTATGCTTTTATCAATACATCCGATTTGACGTTTGTTTTAGATACCGAAGATGAAACGGTTCAAACGCACAGTGCATTTTACAATTTAGGCTATAGTAATTCCAAACTATTCGATTTTTCTTTAGGCGTTAGAAGTACATATTTTAGGGAATTAGATGCGGTGAGATTCGAACCACGAGTTCAAATTTCAAAGCCTATCACAAGTAAAATAAGCATCAACTCTACTGTAGAGTTTAAAAATCAAATTATTAATGAGCTTGATGAAACAGTGTTTAGCGATTTGTCTTTAGAGAATAATGTTTGGCAACTAGCAAATGGAGATGATATTCCCATAAAGAATAGCTTGCAAACCTCCTTGGGAGGAATTTATACTGTTTCTGGTTTTAGTTTAGATGTAGATGCATATTATAAAAGGTTAAATAATGTGTCTGCATTAGCTCTAGGATTTTTAAACCCTGATAATGTTGGGTTTAATATTGGAGAACAATCCATCTTTGGTGTAGACGTATTTATGAAGAAAAGAATACATGCTTTTAATGCATGGGTGAGCTATTCTTTTAACAATGCAAGAAACAGATTTGAGAATATTAATAACGAAAAGTCATTTAGATCTAATTCTAATGTTACACATGCAGTATCAACCTCCCTTAGTTATTCTGTATCAGATTTTAATTTCTCTATGGGCTGGCGTTGGCAAACCGGAAGACCCTATACAGTTGCTGATTCTAACATTGAGACACTGACCTTTAACACTGGTATTAACACAGGTAATTTGCCCAACTACCATCGATTAGATTTATCGGGTACTTATAACTTTAATTTTTCCAATTCAGGAAAATTAAAGGGAAAAGTGGGCTTTTCAATAAGAAACTTATACAATCGCCGAGCGTTGATAAGCATAGAGTATAGAGGTAACAATAATATAAATGATTCCATAGAAGTAATTGACCGTTTTTCTTTAGGCATCACACCAAATTTGATGTTCAGATTATTTTGGTAATATGGTTTTTTGATGTAAATCCTGAACCACTCAAAAAAATAAATCAATTTCCAAATTAAAATAAATTAAGTTGAAAAAAAACAATAACTCAAAGGTGCTAGCTTTGTTCTACAATTAGCTAAAAACAAATTTATTCTGCATTGACATTGATGATTCCAACCAAGCACCTTATCCCGGTTGGGGAGTTGACTCTCAAACTATTTTTAGCGAAGATTGCGCACTAGGCCAACAGAGCTCTTTAGCAACGAGCGTTGCTGTTTACCCTAATTATGCATCAGAAACTCTTTTTATAGCAGCTTAGTGGCATACAATTAAAAAAAACAACAGTGTATTCCATAGGCGGTCAAAAATTACCCAGATCTCAAACTAGTGAAAACTCAATTAATGTTTCAAGTCTTTCGAAGGGAATATACGTTCTAAAGGTCTGGACAATAAAGTGCAAAATGCTAAGCACCACTGTAAAAAAATAAGTTTTAATGGTCTAAACAGCCAGGTAGTTTTAGTACAAATGTAACCTGATGTGCCAGTTGCCAACAACCTATAACCTTCAGAAGGGTTTTACAAAAAGCCGTAACATCTAAACTAAAAAAAACAGTATCTTTATTCTAAATAAAAGTCTTACTCAACCACTTACGAAGGTTATACAAGACCGTTAGCTGCCATTAAAACCAAAATGTGTTAATCATTCAGGGATTCGTGTTAACAAACAACAAAGCTTCAGGCCAAATTTGTGAAAATAAATAAAATGAGCGAGCAAATTATTCATTCAAAATCAATTACTGAAATTAGGTCGGTATTTAGATTATCGAAATCTACACATCCCTTGATAACCATTTTAGACACTCAAAAACTTGCTTATGGAGAAGAAACTGTTGGCAGACGTTTTTCTTCTGACTTATATTGTATTGCGCTAAAGGATTCAAGCTGTGGTATTGATTACGGGCGAAATTCGTACGACTTTGATGATGGAGTTTTGATTTTTACTGCACCAAAACAAGTTATAACGGTAACGAAACCACAAGAATTGAATCAAGTAAAAGGTTGGATGCTTTACTTCCATCCCGACCTTATAAGAAACACTTTACTTGGGTCAAAAATTGATTCGCATACCTTTTTCAATTATGAAGTAAATGAAGCGCTCCATCTTTCCGAAAATGAGCAACATACGCTCAATCAGATTGTTCAACTAATTCAAGAAGAAATCAAAGAACGAATTGACAATCACAGCCAACCAGTCTTGGTGTCAAACATTGAATTATTACTTAGTTACAGCAAACGTTTTTACGAGAGACAATTCAATACGCGTTCTGCGACTAACATTGATATCGTATCTAAAGTAGAACGATTACTAAAAGACTATTATTCGGACAATCAACTCATAGAAAAAGGACAGCCAACCATTCAATATTTGGCCGACCGGTGTCATCTATCTGCAAGTTATTTGAGCGACTTGCTTACTAAAGAAACAGGGCGTTCGGCCAAAGATCATATCAATGATTTCCTAGTGGATAAAGCAAAGCATTTACTACTGAGCTCTACCGATTCAATTAGTGGAATCGCCTTTACTTTAGGCTTCAATTATCCACATTATTTCGGGAGGCTGTTCAAACAAAAAACAGG
>MDSY01119170.1_pt1 | contig 10431 bp, 6 predicted proteins | sample 811131 | NCBI WGS metagenome assembly MDSY01 (sample SAMN05326643, study PRJNA326480) | marine metagenome | isolation source: seawater | place: Atlantic Ocean: South West | collected 2010
CATGTGCATGTGCATGTGCATGTGCATGTGCATGTGCATGTGCATGTGCATGTGCATGTGCATGTGCATATGCATGTGCATATGCATGTGCATGTGCATGGCATGTTGTGCATGTTGCATGTGCGTGTGCGTGTGCATGTGCATGTGCATGTGCATGTGCATGTGCAGCGGATGCAGATGCAGTGCACAGCTGTGGAGAAGTGCAATGTGTGCGTAGTGTGAGTGTGCAATGTCCATCTTAGGCCGTTGCTTACGAGCTCATCTCAAAGGGCAAGTAGAAGGAGCCGCAGCCGCGGTGCTTGACCCCGCTCAGAAAGGAGACCTGTGGCAGCTTCGGGTACGCCGCCATACGCGCCAAAACCGCCGGGCTCAGTGAGCCCAGTTCGATCGTCGCGGGCGCGCCAGAGGTAGAGATAGTGGAGAGGCGCCGGAGGGAGGCGAGCGAAGCGACGCCGCTCGATGTCGTCACACTACTCCCCCAAAGAGCAGACTCTCCCGGAGAAGTCACTGCCGCCTCTAGCGCGTGTGACGACGCAGCACCACAGTCCGATGTTCCTGCCACCACGCCAGCCGCCGAGCCGGAACTGCCATTTGCAAAGCGTCGAACGAACGTGGTGCCCGAGCGCTGCCGCAACGCGGGCGCGGGCAGCAAGCACTCAGCAGGCCTGCAGCTCGCAGGTGGGCAGCAGGTAGCAGGCGCGGATCGAGAGCGCTGCCCATGGTTGGCGTCACTCGCGCACGCCGAACGCTCTGCTGGCATGCACCCAGCCTCCATGACTTCGAGGCCAGCGTCATCCCTGCTGCCGTCTCCGGGTACTGGCGAGAGCGCAAGCCAGTTCAGTGCCACCCAAGCCAGCTGCTGCTCCTGCCCAAGCAGGGCGGCGTCGCTATTGGCCCTCTGCCGGTGATGCTCTGCCGATGATGATCTGCCAATGATGCTCGCACGACGTCCAACGCGCACGTCCTCGCGCGACGCGGCGGCGCCGCCGGCGCGCGATGCCGTGCTTCGGCGTGTCAGCGAGAGGTCAGTGAGACTACTGCAGCGCGAGGCTCGTGACTGCTGACGCGCCAACTGGCCCGGGTTGGCTAAGCCAGTCACCCCTGTCAGTGCGCGCTGCTGCCGCGTGGCTAGGTCCTCGCGCACCTGGTGCCATGGTGACGCTGTCCACACAGCACGCAACTGGTACATATTTGTTGTATGGCTGGGCGGCAGCTCAGCAACTCGGCTGCTCGGATGCTTGCCATCGTCGGTGTCAGCGGCCTCCGCATCTTCGTCGGATCGGTGGCTATGCTGGCTCTCCTCCGGCGGCCGACCTCCGTGCTCCTCCGTTGGTCTGTCGCGCCGCTCGACCTCCATACTCTTCCACGGGGGAGCATGGGGCTCCTCCGTGCTCTCCTCGCGCACCGAGCCGATAAACGAGAGGCATGACGAGCGGCGGCGCGAGCTCGTCCGAGCGCACCAAGGTGCGCCCGCGAGCGCGACGGCCATCGCACTGCTTGCCCATCCAACCAGCTCCGACGGCGAAATAGGCCTGCGCTCGTGCGGTGACGCGTTGGCGGCGCGCGCCTCCCCCGGGACGGTTGCGCCTGGCATGGAGACCGGTGCGGCGCCTGGGCCGACGGGCAAGCAAGTCGAGCACGTGTCCTTGGGGCTCTTGTCCGTGTCCAAGTCGAAGCCGCCCGAGCCAAGTTTGCGCAGCACTGCTAAGGGAGCACTGCTCGTGTTACGCAGGCCAGCACCGCTCGCAGCACTACTCGGCGCGAGCAGTGTTCCCTTAGGGCTCTTGACGCGGGGGCGCACACCGGCACCGCCGCTGCTGCCGCCACCGCTGCCGCCGCCGCCGCCGCCGCTGGCGCAATCCGCGGCTTGCGCCGTTGCGCCCACGCAAGGCCGCGCAAGAGGCGAGTCGGCGCCGTGCACGCTGGCGCGGCGCCCTCGAGCAAGTCCGTGCCACGTGCCCTGCCATGCTGCGAGCGCCGACTCGCTCTCAAACCGGAGGGTTAGCAGCTGCTGCCGGCCAATACCGCCGCTGCCCTCGCAACCGGCGCCTTCGTCGCTCGTGCGCTTTGGGGCCAGCACGGAAGCTGGAGCCGCATTGCGCGCCTCTCCGACCGCGGCCTGAAGCATGCAGCCAGGCAGCAGCAAGCCGCCGGTCAGTCCCAAGCAGAGGGCGTCGCCACCCACGCCGCTCAGCAGCTGGCACTCTGTGGAGCGAGGGTCGAAGAGCACCGAGCCGACCGCGGGCGCCTCCTTGTCGGCCCCACTGCTCGTGTCATTGGGGAGCGCAAGGGTCAGGCCGGCCGCGAGCACCTCAACCTCCTTCGTGGCGGTCTCTCCCACCGTCCACAGGCTGCACCACGCGAGCGTCTCGTTGGCGCAGCCAAGCCCGGCTGCCGTGAGTCGCACGATGCCCTCGCGACGCGATACGACCGCCAGCCCTAACGGCTGCACGTCGGGCACAACCTTTGCCTTGACGATGAGCTGGCCGCACAGCGCCTCTGGTGACGGCAACGCCTCCGCGCCAGCACGCAGCGGGAGCCTGAGTGCCTCACCGAAGACCAAGTGGAGGTAGGCAACCAAACGCGCTTGCTGCGGCGGGCTGAGGTGCATCTCGAGTGAGAGGACCACAGGGTAGCGCGAGACGGCGAAGGCGGAGGCGTGGATCGCCGTCAGCACCTCGAGCACACTCACGTCCGAGGTGAGCGTGTACCCGTGCTTGACGATCGGATCGCCTGCGATGCACATGAGTGTGTTGCGTGCGATGTACGTGTTGCGCGTGCGGCATGCGTGCGGCGTGCGTGCATTCATGTGCAGTGCATGTCGTGCATTCATGTGCAGTGCATGTGCAGTGCATGTGCAGTGCATGTGCAGTGCATGTGCAGTGCATGTGCAGTGCTTGACGGTGAGCGCGCCGTTGTCGCCATCCCAGCAGTCGAGCTCGACGCAGCGGCAGCCCTGCTCGAGGACGCGGCGGTACATGGCGCCCGATGAACGAGAGGTGAGTTGGTTGCCCTCGAGGTAAGTGTTATGGCTCGAGTTGCAGAGGTAATTTTGCAGCGGCTGGCTCATATCCTGCCACACCGCCTCCTCGCGCTGTAGTAGCCCGCTGTTGGACGCTGGGTCGAGCATTGCGGCGCAGAAGGAGACCTCGCTCAGCACCGTGCAACCGTTATCGAAGGCGTGCTCCGCCGCCGCCTGCTCGAAGGCGCGCGTGAGCGTCGCCACCTCCATCTCGAGCTGTGCGCCACGTAGCGCCCATGGCGACCCGAACCCGCGTGCCGTCGCCGTGTCACTGCTCCCCTTGGGCCGCAGCATGAATGAGGTGCACCGGTTGCGCGCAGGGCCGTAGATAGCCCCGAGTGACGCCCGCATCGAGCCAGTTGCACCGTACCCGCTGTTACGCAGCGATGAGGGTGAGCATGTGGCAGGCCTCACTTGTGACCTCACCGTGGTGATTGCGCCTTCGGGATCGCTGCGCCGCTCAGGCGCCGGGGGCCTTCGTGCGCGCACCGGGACGTCTGCGTCTCCGCTGCGCAGCTCGGGCGCCGCGCCGCGCCGCAGGTGTAGAATCGCCCCAAGTGACGCCCATACCGAAGTGGCAGAGCCATCGGTGTGTCGTTCTGACGCTGAAGCGCATCGTAGCCGCTCCTGGGCTAGACTTGCGCTGCTTCGTAGAGCCGCCGCGGATTCGTCGCACGACGCGCTTGGCTTGGATCTCCAGCTAGCCATCCAGGTTGAGCAGGGCATGTCGGATGACGCGCGGCGGAGCAGCCTCCGGTCGCCGATCAGTGAAGGCTCTGCCCCGATCCTTTCAAGCGACACTGCACGTTGCAGTGCTTCCTCTTGATCTCTCTCCTTCTGAGAGAATCTTGGCAAGCGTCGTAGCTTGGGCGACCATTGAGGCGACCATCGGCTGAGCAGCCCGGCGAGCAGCCCAGACGAGTGCCGACTCGAGATCGAGAACGACGCCGACTCGACAGAGAGCTGCTCGTCGATTTCGGAAAGCACTCGGTCGAGCGCATCATCATCCACCTCGAGCGTCGATAGGTGCAGCCTCAACCACGCCGTCTTGCTCATGCATGGGTGGCCTGTCTCGCTGCGGGTGTCCGCCGCCTGTGCAAAGAGCTCTACCAGATGGCGTGAGCGCTTCGCCGCACAGTAGAAGTGTACTGCTTGCTGCACGCTCACGGTCTCGTGTTCGCGCGCCGCCTCGTCCTCACCGCCGTTGCTCACGCGTGTCGCGCGGCGGGCACGATCGAGCAAGCGGCTGGTAAGGGCGCACGTGGTTGAGTACGCGTACGAGAGCAGCTGCAGCAGAGGAGTCGTCGGAAGGCGCACGCCGGCCGGCGCGCCAGGTGCCCTCCGCAGCATGGCTCCGAGCACCACCTCATGCGCCTTCTGGCAGGTCTCGGCCTTCATTGTGGTGTTAAGGCGCGCGAGCCACTTGTTAATGGAGCCTCCGGCGCCGACTGTGAGGTAGCCGCTGCCGTCGTCGGATTGCTTGAAGGCCTGCTGGACGAACTCGAGCTCGCCGGGCAGGAGTTGGGCCTCACGCAGCTTGTGCAGTGTCTGCTGCAGCGCGCGTAGTGCTGCCACCCACCTTGCGCAGCCCCTGCGCCCTGGGCACGTCAGCACCATCGTCTTGCAGCCCGAGCGGCCACCGCCCGCGTACTCAATGCAGAATGAGCGAGGCAGGCAGTCCACCGCCTTGAACCGTCGCGCCGGTGGCCCGCCCCCTTCCGCAGGAGCTTCTGGGTGCTGGCTGGCGCGCCCTCGGGGGCTGCGGCGAGTTGCATCGACAGCAGCTGTTTCGATGTCGGGAGCCGCCCTGGACTCACACGAGAACACGCCGCTACTCTGCGCTACCAAGCCGCTAGCACGGCTTGCGTTGGTGCGGCTTGAGCTTCTCCGGAGGCTTCGGAGGCTTCGGAGGCTAAAAGGGCTCGCTTCGGATGCAGGGCTAGAATTTCGGGCGCCCTCGTTGGTCGCACTCGCTGCAGTGTGCATCTCGATAGTCCATAGCGATTTGTCCGCGGGCCACATGTGCCGCATTGCAGGGTTGGAACACTCGGTCACCCGCACGATCTCGTCCACCAGGATGTACCGCTGCCACGACCAGCGCAGCGCGCTGCAGTCACGATTGAGCTGGAGGAAGATCTCGGGCGCGGCCCCTCTCCTCGAAAAGCCGGATGCACGGTGCACGCGTAAGTACGAGCCGCGCATGGCATGCCACACGCTCTCCGTGTGCTCGCCCAGCAGTCGCTCCAGCTTGCTCTCGATCCAGATCTCGCCCATCGAGCGCTCGGCCGTCAGGAACGCCCCGCCAAACCATTTGGAGGCAACGCCGAAGCAGCACAGAAGCAACGTGCGCTCGACCGTGCACACAAAGAGAAACATCCGGACCCACGCGGCCCACACGCGCTTCAGATCGCCATCGGATTCCAGCGCCAGCACGTTCCACATCTTTGCAACGTAGAGCAGGAGAAGGCCGCCCCACACGAATAGCGCGATGACCATGACGTTCGAGATGAGACTATCGGAGCGGCTTTGCAGCACCCGCCGGGCGGGTAGCTGCCACAGAGGGCCGAGCACCACGAGCGAGATGTTCCACTCAAAGTACCACCTGGTCGACGAGCCCGTGCGATGCAGGTCGAGCAGGTTGCCAACGAGTAGGAGCATGATAACCACCACCGTGTCCATCCTGCACATTGCACGCCACACAGAGTACACGCGCAGCCGAAGCCGCGATTGCGGGTCATTGCTCGCGGCACTGAAGCTGCGCCAGCCGAAGTCCTGGTGCACCTTGAAGGCGCTCACCGCCAGGCCGGCGGCTAGAACGAACACGCACACGAGAATGCATATGATCAGCCAACGCGGACGCTCCTCGCACTTAGTGCCATCTGCGAAGTAGGTTGCATTTCCACCGCCGAGGCCCGAAGGCAGGATGCGGCGTTCAACCGCGCTGAGCCCTTTCGAGTCGAAGGCGCACTTGACGCCAGTGGACGTCCCGGCCGCCTTCATTTGCTCACTGCACTGCAGCTCTGAGAAGGTGCGAAAGATGTAGAACCCGAGCACAACCGTGTTGGAGAGAATGTAGACACACCTGTTAGTTTAGGGTGAGAAATTTCTATCCTGAGGCCCCTCTAACATCTGTAGCCTGGCGCCTCTGCTGGGGAGCAGGCACCACCCGGCCGGTGGTGGGTGCTGTCGTCGCAGAGGCAGACACCATTTTAAACCAGCTTCGCACAGCATAAGGGTGCTTTTGGAGCTCACGGCGTCTGATGTCAGCCAGATAAGCGCGACGCCCCACACCATAAGCGGCGCCATGAAGGCCGCCGCGTTGCGCGGGTCCCAGCACAAGTCCGTCGGTGGGTCAGTGCACGGCTGCTTGCTATCGTCCGCCTCCACATAGCCGATGTAGATGAAACGTGCACCGTAGATTATGAGAGCAAGGCTCTCAAAACCGACTAGCCCAAGTAAGAGTCGAGCAGGTCGTCCAGCCCTCAAGAAGTTCGTGAACGGCGTGAACCAAGGCGCGAGCCTGCGGCAGCGCCATGACCCGGCGTGGTCGCCAAAGTCCTCCTCCTCCTCAGATGCTCGCCTCGAGAACCGCGGTGCTCGTGGCGTCGCCTCGAGCGATGTCGGTGGCATCGTACGACACGCGGATACCAGAGCGTGGTGGCAAGTACGACCCCGGCACCCCGCTGTTCCCAGCAATTGTTTCGGGTGAAGTTTCAAAAGCAGTTACTTTTTGGTGAGGGGGCATATTGACGCGGAATTTCCTCGTCTTTGACTGCGCGGTGGAGAGCGGTTCCACTTTCCACCAGACGAAGCGTCCGATTCCGATTCATGTGTGACATATGTCCCAGAGATAACCTCTGGCGCACTGCAATGCGCGTATTCCCGTAGCATATGAATGTCCATCTGCATTATAGAACAACAACACGAAGAAAATCGAAACACAATGCACCCGAAACATGTGAACAATCCGAAGGAGAGCCGGGCACAATTCGTCAATATCAACCCTCCAACGCACGGAAGAGGACGAAAAGGCACAGCTCGATGAGGAGCACCAGCGTCAGAAACGGGAGGAAGAGGACGAACATTCCTTGCTCCTGCGCGGGATTTGCGTGCGAGAGTGGAGAGGGGTCGCCACTAGCCGCGCTAAAAGTGTGTGGGGCGCCGCTGCAGGAACGTGGCAGTGGTTGCACCTCTTCCATTGTGGCCGTCGGCTGGAGTACTTGGCGCGTCGCTGCAGGGGCGGCGTGCTGGACGGTGATGATCGAGCGGAGGCTCGCCTCCGCCTGCTGGTCGAGCATGTAGACCAGCTCGAGCCCTCCAAAGGCCAGGGCGACTGGAAGCAGCACGAGGAGAGCACAGACCAACGTGTTGTACTGCAGGATGTCCCTGGGAGAGCGCGAACCCTCTGGAGGCGTGGCCGGCGAGAACAGGTTGCTCAGCGAGGGCGGGAACACGTGGCTGGAGCCGGTAGTGAAGTCAGTGGCTGGTTGCTCGAAACCACGTGGTTGCGTCGTTGGTTTTGGTTGGGCAGCGGTGTCAAGCAGGTCCAAGTTGATCTTCTGCATTGGCGGGGCTCCCGCGAAGGACGCGGGATCGGGGCAGCAAATGCTGGCTGGCGATTCGGGGGCGGCGCTCATGACTGTGTCTGCTTGGTTCGCTCTGATCCGTCAATCCCTTGGAGAGCTAATGAGTTTGGGGAGGGTAAGGTAGCGGCTTCCCAAATTCATTCCGACTATATCTATCCCTTCCCTACCTACTTGTAATTCGCCCCTTCGTGTAATTCGCTACCCGGCGCCCCCGGGCAAACGCACAGCATCGCCGCGCAGCAGCAGCAGCAGCTCGTTCAGGTCTAGCACGTCGTTGCAGTCGAGGTCGGCCTCCGTGAACATCGCGGCCAGGTGCTCGTGCGTGTACGTGTGCCCTGCCTTGGCCGCCACCAGGCCGAGCAGCGCCACAAACTCGTCGCGCGAGAGCAGGCCATCGCCTGGGTGTGCAGAGCCGCGAAATCGTTCCACTTCGGCCGGGCCGCACGGCTACACTGCAGGCCCCCCATTGGGCCGTGAGCGGCTCGTCGGCTCGCCCCGGGTGCGCAGCCCAGCCAAGTGCCTGCAGAGCCCGCCCCCGGGGCACCCGATGAGTGGAGCTGTGGCACCACCAGGGCGGCGCTTTCGGCACGCTGCGTCGCTGTCCGCGTCGAAGTGCGCGAAGAGCAGCGCCGCCTGCTCGAGCTCCAGGGGCTGTAACCCCATGCACCAAGCCCTGTGCACCCAGGCTGCAGCCCCATGCACCCAGGCTGCAGCCCCGTGTGCCCAGGTTGCAGCCCTATGCATCCAGGATGCAGCCCTTGCACCCAGGCGGTGGCCCTATGTCTACGCGCGATGGGCCGCCTGCTCGAGGAGGGATGTGGCGACGTGTAGTTAGGGTTAGGGTGAGGGTGAGGGTGAGGGTTAGGGTTAGGGTTAGGGGCGCCTGCTCGAGCTCTTCGTCGGCGGTGCCCGAGAAGGCATTGTCCACCTGGTCGGGGTGGGGTTGGGGTTGGGGTTGGGGTTAGAGCGCTCGAGGATGTAGATCCACCTGGGTTCGGGTTCGGGTTCGGGTTCGGTCGGGTTAGAAGGCACTGCCCACCCCCGCCGCTCCTGCGCTCTGCACCGCGAGCGCGAGCGTGCAAAAGTACGCGCGCAGCTCGGCCGTCGCCTCGGGCGGCTGCAGCACGTTTGGCTCGAGCGCGCGCAGCAGCGTCAGCCGCGCCCGCTCGCCGTTGAAGCCGCCGTACGCCTCCTCCTGCTGCTGCGGCGCGGTACTACTGCCCCTTGCGCCCCCCCTGCCGCGGTCGGCGGTCGGCTGCGGCATGAGCTCCTCGCCCATGGTCGCGAGGGTCTGGTTGAGCGCGCCTCGCCGCACCTCCGCCTCCGCCGTCTTCGTCTTGACGAAGGGCCAGACGGGACTCTCTCGCACCTCGGCGCTCGTCGGGTCGCGCTGTCGGACCGAAGTGAACTCCGAGGCCCACTCGGCGAGCGCCTTGTGCGCCGCGGCGTAGAGGCTGTCGATGCCGTCCTTCTCGTCGTCGAGCTCGAGCAGCAAGTCGCTCACCCTGCCAGCGTTGCGCCGTCGCTGCGAGTCGGTCGGGCCTGGCGGCTCCTCCGGCTCCTGTGGCTCCGGCTCCTTGCGGTGGCGCAGCGAAGCGCTCCCGACCGCGCGAGCCTTCCCGAGGCCTGGCACGGGCGGCGCCTCGGTAGCCACGCGTCGCGCCAGCACCAGGTGCACCGCCTCGACATCCTGCTCGCGTAAGTCGGCCAGCGCATCTGCGAGCTGCTGTCCGCCGACGAGGGCCTCGCCGTTGGCCTGGACTATCTTGTCGCGACGGAGTACACCTTGCGCCGCCGCCCATGACCCTGGCAAGACGACTGTCACTTGGTTAGAGTCGTTGAGATCAAGGCCGAGCCTGTCTCGTTTGAGTAGAAACGGAGGCAGCAGCATCGCGAGCACGCCGGGCTCCTCGTGTGCAATCACAGCCTCCTGCAAGGCGAGCTTCATTCCTCCGGTGGGTGACCTTGGGTCCTCTGTCATGGCGCCAGCCTCCCGAGGAGGTGGGCCCACCCAAATCTAAGTTTTCGCGCACGGGGTGATATCATGTGCAACGGAGCGCGACGCCGACCCTGTTTCCCTGGCTAGGTGATGGACGACGCGGCCGGCACTCAGACAAATAAACATGTGCAAGGTCCCAAGTTGTGAGTGTGAGAACTGATACGACATGAAGGTGCGACAACCGCATGCCCTATCGTCTCTCTCGGGCACCCTTTCCTCAGCAGCCTTCGCCCTTGGTTACTTGGTTATCACCCTCCTCAGCCTCTCCGGCTTTACCACGTACACGACTGCGCTACAAAGTTTGCATCGCGGTGGGCTGCAGCGGCGACCACGCGCCCGAGGTGTCCACCACGGAGCGAAACCCCGCTGCCGCCTGCTCCAGGCTCACCATGGGGCTACCGAGGTGGGGCACCGCGCCCAGTAGCCCGCCGGCACCTGGGCTGCCGCACGCGCCGCCGCCGCCGCCGTCGGTCGTACATAGGGAGGGCGCGCCGCTCAGCACGGCGGCTCCGCCCGCGGCGGCGGCGGCGGCAGCGACGGCGGCGACGGCGGCGGGGGCGAGGCCCATCTGCGCGGCGCTCAGCTGGATTCGGTCGGCGAGGAAGGCGTGCTGCCGCCTTAGCTGCTGCAGCTTGGGCTCCTGCAGCTTGGTCTGCTTGCGCGCCTCGCGCGCCTCGTTGACGGTGGTCGAAAGGCGGACCTGCGCCTCCTGCAGCTGCAGCTTGGCCATCTCGAGGTCTTCGCTCGTGCCCGTCAGTGCCTCGCGCAGCCTGGAGGTGGAGAGGTGGAAGTGGAGAGGTGGAAGTGGAGAGGTGGAGAGGTGG
>MDSY01119351.1_pt1 | contig 10431 bp, 6 predicted proteins | sample 811131 | NCBI WGS metagenome assembly MDSY01 (sample SAMN05326643, study PRJNA326480) | marine metagenome | isolation source: seawater | place: Atlantic Ocean: South West | collected 2010
ACTTTGTAGGAGTCTTTATCGAATTTACCTCCTGCACCTATTTTAGTCATGACTACCTCCAAGGCAGAAACTCCCTCCTTCTCATGCATACCGATTGGGATACCTCTCCCGTTATCGATTACTTTAACTGCGTTTCCTTCTAGAATGGTCACATGAATGGTGTCGCAGTAACCTGCCATAGCTTCATCTATGGAGTTATCTACTACCTCATAGACCAAATGGTGTAAACCTCTTACACCTACGTCACCGATATACATGGAAGGCCTTAACCTCACATGCTCCATTCCCTCTAAGGATTGGATGCTACTGGCGTCATATCCTTTTATTGGTTCTTCGCTCATTATATATGTCTTAAAATCTTAATCGAATTAACATGAAAAACCGCAGCGCTAAAAGCGGTCTATTACTTAGGGTAAAGATACGGAATTCAGGAGGGAAAGTAGCGTTGCAATACCAGTAAATAGGGGGGCTTTTCCACATAATTTCACAGTTATTCACAATGAAAATTTATACCGAATAATAGCGCGCCAAAAGGGCTAGAACTCAAGACCTAGAAATCTCCGTTAAAAGCTATACGTGGCTCCTCCCATTAGATTAAACCGTTGAACAGGATAAGCATTAAATCGCTGATACTTTCCCGCTATCATGTTATTAATCTGAACAAAAACAGATAGCCTTTTGGTATATCTATACTCCCCTTTTAGAGTAACATCTACAAATGGCTCTAAAGTATACGCGTAAAAGCTATTACTGCCGACCGTAACGAGCTCTCCACCCGGCTCCTCGGAAGTGATATCTACAATCTCCACTAAAGATTTCGCTCTTCTTTTTCCTAGCGCAGCTATCTCTAGCTCAGCTATCAACTTCTTCTCTATGTTATAACTAGCGCTTATGGCGATCTTATTATTAGGCTGGTTCCAGACCTCCTCTTCATCTCTGTCATCATAAATAAAGAAATCCCCTCTTCCGAAAAACTTAATCTTGTCACCTGCATTGTAAGTCAACTCTCCCGTAATGGTCGTTCGCGTTAAATCCCCATAATCAGTCCTAAATCTGCTTCCTTTTGTGACTAGCTCATCATTGACATAATAAATAAAATTATCGAACGAGGCTCTAGAAATTTTAGCATTAAAACTCATATCAGATGATATATTCCCTCTAATCCCTCCATAAATATTTATCTTCTCATTGGTATTTCTGAGCACATCAGGATTTACCAAATCATCCACTAAAAAACTCTGAACAAAAGGATTTTCTTGAGCTATGGTTCTATATCTGTTTTTATGAAGCTCACCGCCTATCCCAGCGTAAGGAATAAATATGCCGTCAAACAAGCTGTATCTAGCTTCTATATCTGGGTATACCTTTAGCTGAGTTCCGTCAGTGGCATTGGCGGTTAATTTAGCCCCTACTTTTACTATTAACCCGTTTCTGTGCGTAGTAATTGTAGGGTTTAATGTTAAGACCGTATTCGTATGCTTTAACTCTGCTCCAGAGCGAAAAACGCCATGCTTAAACTGGTTATAATCTAAATCTACACCTAATGCATAATTCTCTGTTTCTACAAATTTATTTAGATTTACTCCTACCATAAAGTTATTCTCTAATCCTTGCACATTATCTGAAAACTGCTTAAAGTCAAACGATCCTCGGTAATTCATTTTAGTAGTGTCTCGCTGATAGCTTCTCATATTTGCTCCAACACTAAAGGTGTTATAGATTCTTTTATTTTTATCATTCTCTGCGTCGAAGTTTTCCGGAAATATATCTGGATCATATCCGTAATAATGAATTTTTTCACGGTCATAATCCAACGCTATCCCCATAGAGTGTTTTTTAAGAAACCTCTTTCCTGTCAAACCTACAGATAGGTCTGAAAATGAATCGACTATAGAATCATCCTGACTCACGAAACCATCACTCGTAAAGTACTTTATGTGTGAATCAAACGTTCCGTTTCTATTATATCCATCCATGAACCTAAGCTCTCCCAGACCGGTAAACTTAGTCCCTACAGCTCCTTTAGCGTAAGCCCTAAAGAGCTTAGGCAATGGCTTATCTATGGTTACTTTAGCTGCGGGCACAGGCTTTAAATCTATTTTCTGGGTTGGCTTTCTTGGAATCAAACTGTATACCATAGGAGTCAACTCTACTGAAGACTCTATTACTTTAGGAACTTTAGACACTTTATTGGCGTCATTTAGGAATAGCTCTGCGTTTCCTTGAATTACCACGTTAAGATCTACATCCTGTTCTGCATACTGCTGGGCTAATAGCATAGAACTGAAGAAGAAAAAACAAGCTCCTAAAACCACCAAGAACTTCGCATGTATACTGTTTACTATCATAGTTCTGTTATTTTTATTCCTCATCAAATAATTCTATTTCCACTTCATTACCCTCTCCCTGTTCCAATGCTAATTTTTCTATGGCCTCAAGCTCAACTAACCTCGCCCTTGAGCGTTCTTTTACCCAGTCTTCATTGGCGTTTTCGATAAGTGCATTGAGGGTAGCTTTAGCCTGGAATATATCCTCTAGCAACACATAAGCCTCTACTAAAAGAAGAAACCCTTCAAACTTATATTTACTGTACGCGCTAAAGTTTTCTATTAGCTCAAATACTTCTTTCTCACAATTCTTATAAGCTCCCTTATCAAAGGCTATTTGAGCCATATAATATTTAGCCTCTGCTCCTAATATCGACACCGCCTTTTGAACTTCTTTAAAATCGTAGTAAGCTTCATCATAATTCTCCTTGTCATACCTTATTTTTCCTCTGATCATATAACCTTGATTCTTTATCTCCACAGGAGTATCCCCATTATCTATAACTCTCTGAGCATAGTCTAGCGCGTAATCAAACCTCATCAACTCATAGTAACACCTCATTTGACCAATTTCTGCCTCTAGTAAATTCATCTTTTGTACCGCTACTCCCTCTAATTCTATATAATTGTTTAATGCCGCATCATAGTATTTATTATTGAAATTAATTGTCGCTGCAGTTTTAAGCGAACCCTCTGAATACTCGGAAACGGGTTGTGTTATCACAAAGTTATAGTTGGCTAAAGCTTTGGTCTTCGCCCCTTCTTCGAAATAAATTTCGGCTAAATAATAATGTGCTTCTACTGAAAATAAACCTGGATCGAACTGGCCAATATATTCTTCAAATGAATCTTTAGCCCTAGAATAGCTCATATCGAAATAACTATCTAAGGCCAATTGATAAGCCGTACTATCTATACTAGCGGCAGTGACATCTAATATTGGGTTCCCTGTCACCAATGAATTATATGCTGACAGGCCTCTTTCTTGGATATAAATATCTTTTACCAACTGAAGCGCCTCATTCATCACTTTGTCCGAAGAGTACTTCTCTGCTATCTGGTCAAACGCAGCTAAAGCTTCTGTATTATTTCCCTGTCTGCGGTGCAAAAACACAATATTTTTCAATGATCTTTTAGCGTACTGACTGCTTGGATTAGTGTCAATTATACCCAAGTAAGTTTCTAAAGCTTTAGAGTCATTATCAATGATTCTATAAGTTTCAGCTATTTCGAATTTCGAATCTAACACATACCTGCCCTTACTATCACTATTCAAAATTTGATTTAGCGTACTAATTTTAGAATCTACATCACCTGACAGACCCTGACAAATGCCTTTTTGGTACATCGCATAATCGCTACCTAGTTCATTTAAGCTTATAGCTCTATTATAAAAATCTATGGCTTGCGTGTATTTCTTATCTACGTAAAAACAATCTCCGATTCTTAGGTAGGCGTCATTTAATTTTCTAGAGTCATCTCCGCTATAATTATCAGAGAATTTCCTGAACATACTTAATGCTTGTTCATAGTTTTTCAGTTTGAAATAAGAGTAACCTGCATTGTAATAGGCATCATCATACCAGTCTGAATTAAAACCACCGGGCTCAAATAAAAAGTCAGTGAACATGTTAGCTGCTCTCTGATAATCCCCTTGTTTATAAGCTAACTCTGCTTTCCAGTAAATAGCCTCTGCTATTAGATCTTGATTTACAGAATAAGTATTTACTTTATTAAAATAAGTGGCACTCTCATCATACTTTTTCTGATTAAAAAGCTCTACTGCACGATTAAAAGTAACTACCTGGTGAGCCTCTTTAGTTCGCTGATCCTTAGTAGGAATCCTATCTAAACTATTTAATGCTGCTTCATAGTTTTTGGATTTCATGTACACATTCAATAAAAATTCATACGCCTCTTCACTTCTCTCTGATTCTGGATAATCCTCTATGTATTCCTCGAAAGCTACTATAGCTTCATGGAATGGATTATAGCTTAATTCAAAAGCAAGCTTGGCATAATTAAATAACGCATCTTCTTTGATTTCTGAATCAAAGTCCATCTCAAAGGCCTGCTTAAATGCAGATCTGGCGTAAGGTTTTTGATCTATCTTAAGATAACAATCCGCCATGTGATAATTGGCCAACTGACTCATTTCATCTTCTTCATCGGTAACCTCCGAAAATAACTCAAGGGCTTTTTCGTAGGATTTATTTCTATAGTAAACATATCCCAACTGATAATAATCAGCGCGCACCTTATTCTTTTCAGGAGTTTCCTTATGATATAACTCGAGATAAGGTAGCGCTTCATCAAACTGGTCTTTAACAAAGTAAGACTCGCCCACGATTCTAGCTATTTCAGGCACACGCTTCACACTCAATTGCTCTCCATCTATCAATGGCGGAGCGTACTCTAAAACCAAATCATATTTTTCTTGAAGAAAATATATTTGAGCTATATAATATGGCATAATAGGTTCAAATGATGGGTTCTTCTTTAATCTAGAAAATCCATCAAAAGCAGTTTGGTAATTCGCTTCTTCATATGCTATATGAGAATAATAATAAGTTGCCGCGTCCCTGTATTCAGAATCTAAATCCTTTATTTCGAAGAATCCTGGCTTCGCTTTGGTGTAGTTATTCACGTAGAAATATGAATATGCTCTCTTATACTTGTATGCTATTTCCTCCTGTCCTTTTAACTTGTGTTCTTTTACTTTCTTATACCAGTAAGTTGCCTTTTTATATTTTCTCTTCTTAAAATTATAATTTCCTATTTGAATATAAATTTTCTGAACCCACGGACTATCTGGGTGCACTATGATGAAGCGCTCTAGCAGAAACTCCGCATCTTTATGTTGAAGGTATAATGCGCAGACCCCTCTATAATATTCCGCATTTACTCGTACTTCTTGATGCGGGTCTGAGATGGCTAAGATAGTCGCTTCAAAATTTTACAACGCTGAAGCAAATTTATCTTTTTCAAGAAAGTTAAGTGCTTCATTATAATCATAATATTCCGAATAGTCTATGGACGTCTTCTGAGCTAACATTGAATTGGCACATACAGATAACACTAATAAAATTACTCCTATCCTAATCCCCATTTAATTATAAATTTTAAGCAGTTTTAATATATTAAATTTAGTCCGGGCTGGCCGTGTTAATACCTTTTTCTAGTAAAATTCTTAACGCCGTTCTGTTAAAGTTATTTCACCCAACTTTTAACCAGCAGAAACATGCTCCATCCATAAAAGGTGCCAATAATAAAAAGTAAGCTACTCGATACTCTCCTTAGATTTGGCAACTTAACTTTCAGACTAATAATCTCCAGAACCGCATGTGAAGGCAACCTTATATAACAAGAATATGGAACAATAGCTTAAAATAATAAATCTAAAACTGCACATGGCACTAGAAAACGCTAGTTTTAGATAAATAATAAAAAGCTTTGAAGGAAAATGAGTACACTCTCTGCACTTATTCTCAAAGAGGATTTTGGTAGATGACAACTCCATCTCCAAACAAGGTCTATATTGATGGGAATAACGATATATTACTCATATGTACCACTTAATTCCCACCGTAGGTCTTAGTTCTTTTCTATGAATTAAAAACGGCCCCCCGTTATCAAAATCACTACTAAACGGAGGGTGGATTTGCCCGAAGGTCATCCTTAGTTCTCCGCTCAGATAAAAAGAGCTAAAAACATTTACCTCTCCTCCAACTCCAAGTTCTTGCCTTTTATAATTCACATCTTCGATGTCATGTTGAGATTCTGGCTGTGAAATAACTTGGTTTGAATATGTCGTGGTAATATTCGAAATGTTCTTAAGCGCTTTATGAAATGAAGATTGTCCTTTTATGAATAATCTAAACTTATTTTTATCTATAAAATTATATCTAAGACTAACGCCTATTCCTACCCCAGTTTGAACTACCCATCCCTCTGAACTAACAAACTCATTCTCCTCAATTCCTAAAAATGGATTTCTGCTATACGACCTAAAACTCTGCTCTTCATAAATCACCACCACGCCTGAATAAAGCCTTGGTATAACTTCATAGCCTAAGTTTAATTTCAAATCGAAAGATTCTTCATAGTATCTGCCATATTCAGAAAAAGGATCATAGTATAATTCCTCAGAATTAATGACTAAACCAATTGGATTATAATCGACCCCAATTAAAAATCGCCCAGCTTTTTCAATCGATTCTTGAGTATTACTTTCTTCTTGAGCACCTAGAAAAGATGAAAGAAAACAACACATGGCTAACGCATAGACTCGAGGATTCATTTTTACTCAATAATCAACTTCCCAAGCTCAAACACGCCTAACTCATATTCACCAAGTAAATAGTAAATACCAGAGGAATATCCTTCTAAACTTAGTCGCATATTTAATCTTATGATTTCCGTTCTGTAAACTTCTTCTCCCAATACATTGAGCACTTTCACTGCATTAGACAATTTCTCATTCTGGCTGAACTGAACTGAAAACATTCCATTAGATGGATTAGGGTAAATGTTGACTGCAGGAGAAAAATTCTTTACTTCTTCTATACCATCAAAGAACTGTCCTCTATAAAATGTAACCCCTCCTCTAAGGTTACCTACGAACAAATCCGGGAAGTCATCCCCATTAATGTTATATACAAAAGGAGACGAAAATTGGCCGTCATTAATATCTACAAATGCTGAGTCTTGTTTATTCCAAAGTCCATCTAAGTTTCCTGATATTTCATTCCACCTATGAATTGTACCTATTTCGTTACCCGTGAGCAGAACCCACTCATCCAAATTATTCCTATAAAAGTGAGGCACATTATTTCCTTGAATTCCTAAAACATTGTCTACCCAAACTCCCCCTAACTCTTCATTAACCAATTCGAATGAAAATTCTTCAGCAGTCCCTACATTCTTATAGAAATTAAGATTCCCCCATTGTTCGCCAAGGATTAAATCTATTAAGCCATCTTCGTCTAAATCTATTAGTTGAGGAATAACATCTTGACCCGGATCGATATCTTCTCCGAACACATCCATTACAGAAAGCTCAGCTATGGAAAGATCTACTGGATTTCCCGGCCCAGCATAATTCTCGAAGTAGTGCACTGTTCCTAGGCTTTCACCTAAAATCATATCCTGATCTCCATCTCCATCTAAATCTCCAAAAGACGGATATACATTTTTTAATTCTAATGCCTGTATACCCAGCCAATTAGTGTCTATAAGCGTAAACTCTGGAGAACTAGCCGAGCCTATGTTTTCATATAACCTAAGAGACGACTGGGATTCAGCAGCCGAATAGATGGCCTCCTTATTCCCCATCACTAGGTCTCCTAACCCATCAGCATTATAATCAAAAATTACAGGCATTGCATTCGTTCCGTGTTCTAACATTTCATCTTGAAGCCAATCTTTTTTCTCTAGAATGAAATTTGGGTTTTCATCTGTACCTTCATTCAAATAAAGCCATGAACTAAAATCATCTACGGAACTAAATCTGCTGAAAGGACTAGAAATAAGATCTTGCACTCCATCATTATTTACATCTTCATGATATGCCCCTGGAAATTCATAAAAATTAATTTTCTCTGTATCAGAAAAACTAGCAGGGAAATCACTGCTTTGCATAATCATACTATCCGGCCCTAAAACGCTCGGACTATTTGTAAGTAATATTAAGCTGTCATTGGTAATATCTCCTATCACCAACTCTGGGTAGCCATCACCGTTTGTCTCTAAACTAAGAAGCGTTCCTCCCGTATGCATGCCGTCTTTCTCGAATGCTTCAGTATCAAATTTTTCGGCCTTGGCTAATAGACTTTTTACATTGACTACATTGAAGTCGCACTCGTGCTCTAAAAAAACGGTGTTATTCTCGGCACTTTCAGCTACTGAACCATAGCATCTATTTAAAAGCTCCATGGCCATGGTGTCGCACCTGCCTAAATCAGAGGCACTATTTTTATAATAAAACACATTTAAACTGCCGTCAGAAAAATTCAGAATGTCCAAATCTCCATCATTATCGATATCACCTATATGCGGTAAGTCCACGCTAATATTATAAACTGGTGCTTGGAACGGAGCTCCAAAATCATAAATAGCCGGAATTAATGAATTGTAAACAGCATTAAAGGAAATTTCGCCTCCTACATTTTCTTGTTCGTACAATTTTATGCCTCCCTGACCTCCGCTAAAAATATCTTTCAGCCCGTCACAATTATAATCTCTCAATAAAACCCAATTCTTTAACCCTTCAGGAAAAATATTCTCATATTCTGGAGCATAGTCGTAAGCTATTTCTCCCTCATCAGAAATGTTTAAAAACGTAAGAATTTTATAAGTACTCCTATCGAAAATGAATAAGTCTTCTTTTCCATCGCCATCTAAATCTATTTTACTGTACTGAGCATAATTTACCCCGCCGGCCCAGGCATTAGGTAGCTCCTCCCCCAATTCGCTTACAGTAATACTAAGATCTCTAATAAGCTCTTGAGATTGGAGATTAAGCGTTGCAACGTAGAAAAAAATGCTAAAAAGAAATCTAAATCTCATCTGGAAAATTAATTTGAACAAAAATAAATAAAACCGCCTCAAAGATGCGTTATAAATAATACATTTGAAATCACAAAGACCCCTTGCATGGAACCATTTATAGAGTTAATGAAGATTTTTCTTCCAGCTGTTTTAGTGTTTTTTACCGCCTTTATTTTCTTTGAAAAAGCGCAAAAAAAACAAACTACCCTTGCTACTGCTCCTGCCCCAAACAAGGATGAGATTACCAAGATAGTTCTTCCACTTAAATTAAAAGCTTACGAAAGGCTGATTATCTTTATGGAAAGAATAAAGCCTAACAGCATGATCATGAGGCTAAACGCCACTAGCTTAAACTCTGGTCAACTTCAGCTAGAGTGCTTAAAAGCCATTAGAGACGAGTTCGAGCACAACTTAAGCATGCAGATGTATATAAGTGAAAGTACTTGGCGTCACGTCAAAGCTGCTAAGGAAGAAACGTTAGAATTAGTGAAAATAGCCGGATCTAAAGTAGCTCCCGGAGCCAGTGGCATGGATTTGGCCAAGGCTATTTTAGCCCTAGAGGGTGAAACTAAAAACATTCACTTAGAGCTAGCTGTTGACTTGCTAAAAGCAGAAGTTAAAACGATGATTTAACCATTCTAAATGAACCTTTCCGATTGAATTTAATAGACCGTTTAGACCACTTAGACCGCACACTGTTTTTGCAAATGAACAACTGGAATACACCTGCATTAGATTCTGTGATGTGGTATATCAGCCACCCCGTTTATTGGCTTCCAGTATATATCATATTCATTCTAGCCGCCCGAAAAAAATATGGCGTCATGGGCATTCTATGGCTGCTGATAGGAATAGGGGTCGTAGTTCTACTAGCCGACAATATTCATAGAGAATGTTTCAAAGAGGTCTTTCAACGTTTAAGACCCAGCAGAAATTCAGAACTCGATGAACTAGTCCATTTAGTTACACCGCCTGGTAAAGAAGACTTTTATAAAGGCGGGAAATACGGATTCATCAGTGGGCATGCTGCTAATTTCACTGGAATAGCCATCTTTGTTCTTTCCTTTTTAAAATTAAATAGAACCTGGACTATATTGATTCTATGCTGGGCAGCACTTATTTCATTCAGCAGAATATATCTAGGAGTGCACTATCCTGGAGATATTTTAGGAGGAACACTTTTAGGAATAGCGGTGGGTTTCCTAGCAAACTATTTAGTGAAAAGGTTCTTAATTAAAGACAAAGTCAGATGAATTTTCTAGTAGTATTTATAGGTGGAGGATTAGGGAGCGTAATGAGATATGCCATAAGCAGTTTATTTCCTCATCAAATCTCCAATTTTCCACTGGCCACTTTTATTACTAATCTAGCCGCAAGCATACTACTAGGACTACTAATAAAGTATGGGATTAACACGAAAACAGAAGGGCCCCTTTTCCTTTTAGCTGCTACAGGATTTTGTGGCGGGTTTAGTACGTTTTCTACTTTCAGCTTAGAAAACATAAAACTTATTCAAGATGGATTCATAGGAATAGCCATCTTAAACGCAGTTCTC
>MDSY01024056.1_pt1 | contig 10430 bp, 9 predicted proteins | sample 811131 | NCBI WGS metagenome assembly MDSY01 (sample SAMN05326643, study PRJNA326480) | marine metagenome | isolation source: seawater | place: Atlantic Ocean: South West | collected 2010
GCCTGCTGAAAAGCGGCAATGCGGTGTGCATTACGCCGGACGGTCCCCGCGGCCCGGCCGAACAGGTCAGTCCCGGCGCGGTCATGATTGCCCAGCGGGCCGGTGCCCCGATTGTGCCCTATGCCCTGTCGGTCACCCCCTGCTGGCGGCTGAAGACCTGGGACCGGTTCATGATTCCCTTCCCTTTTACCCGGGGGGCCATCATTCTGGGGCCGCCGATCGACGCGCCCCGCTCCGCCAGCCCCGAAGCGCTGCGGACAGAATTGCAGGTTCGACTTGATGAAGCGACGCGCCGGGCTGATATGCTGTGCGGCCGCTCACCGGAAACAGAAACGGATCCCGCTTCCAGATGACTTTCGCGCTGCACGTGTATCGCGTCCTCACCAGCGCGCTATCGCCTTTCCTGGGCTTCGTGCTGAGCGCGCGGGTCAAACAGGGCAAGGAAGACTTCTCACGCCGGAATGAACGGATGGCCCGGCACCTGCCCGTGCTACGCAATAATGGCGTGCTTGTCTGGCTGCACGGCGCCAGCGTCGGCGAAAGCCGTCTGCTGCTGGAACTCGGCAACCGCCTGCTGGACGAACGGCCGGACCTGATGCTCCTGTTCACCAGCCAGACACAGACCTCTGCCAAGCTGATGGGACCGATGCTGCCGGACAATGCCGTCTACACGATGGCCCCGGTCGACACGCCCGCCGCCGCCCGCCGCTTCATCCGCCACTGGAAACCCAGCCTCTGCATTTTCGGCGAAGGCGAGATCTGGCCGAACCTGATCCTGGAGGCGGAAAAGGCCGGCGCGAAACGCGCGCTGGTGAATGCCCGCATGACGGAAAAATCCGCGCAGGGCTGGCAACGCTTCCATCAGACCTTCCGTGCCCTGGTCGGCCGGTTCGATGCCGTACTCGCCGCGGACGAGGATACGGCCCGTCGGCTGGCAAACCTGATGGGAAAGCCCGTGGTCTGCACGGGCAATCTGAAATCTGCCCTGCCGCCGCCCTCCGCCAATGACGTCGAGCTGCGCCGGATGCATGAGGGCTTCAAAGGCCTGCGCAAATGCTATCTCGCCGCCTCCACGCATGACGGTGAAGAGGCCCTGTTCCTCGATGCGATGAAAGCTGCGCCGGATGCCGCCCTCATCATCGCACCGCGCCATCCGGAGCGTGGCCCGGTGATCGAGGACCTGCTGCGCGCCCGCAATATTCCGTTCGCCCGGCGGTCCCGCGGTGAGGCCCCGAACCTGCACACCCGCGTCCTGCTCGCGGATACGATGGGCGAGATGGGCGTCTGGTTCCGCCTCGCCGATGCGGTCTATCTCGGCGGCGGACACACGCCGGATGTCGGTGGACACAATCCGCTGGAACCGATCCGTCTTGGAAAACCTGTCGTCTCCGGCCCGGACGTCTTCAATTTCGCAGACATGATGGAAGCCCTATCCGAACGGGGCCTGATCCGCCTGCTCAAGACGCCGAAAGCCATCGGCCGGGCGCTGGTCACCATGGCGCCGCCCTCCAGTTCTTCGCTCGACCTGCTGGAATACGAGGCCGACGCCCCCATGCAGGCGACGCTGGAGGCGATCCGTTCGCTCCTGCCCGAAAAGGGACTGCTGGAATGAAGGCGCCGCATTTCTGGTCGGCCGGCCTCGACCCGAGATCCCGGGAAGCCGCGCCCCTGACCCGCCTGTTGCTGACACCGCTGGCGGCACTCTACACGTTCGGCATCCGCCGCAAGCTTGCCCGTGCAAAGCCCGAAGCCATCCCGGCACGGATCGTCTGTGTCGGCAACCTCACGGTCGGCGGCGTTGGCAAGACTCCGGTCGTCGAGGCCATCCGGCACCGGGCCGCTGAGGCGGGCCTGCGCGCTGCGAGCCTGTCCCGGGGCTATGGCGGCAAAATGGAGGGTCCGCTAAAGGTCGATCCTGCCAGGCACACATCCGGCGACGTGGGCGATGAACCGCTGATGCTGGCCGCAACGGGAGAAGCCTGGATCGGGAAGGACCGCACCGACGCCACGCGCGCGATGGCCGCAGACGGCGTGGAGCTGATCGTGATGGATGACGGCCACCAGAACCCGTCTGTCGCCAAGGACCTTTCCCTCATCGTGATCGACGCCGCCGCGCCCTTCGGGAATGGACATGTCCTGCCCAAGGGACCGCTGCGGGAACCGGTCGCCGATGGCCTGGCGCGCGCCGATGGCGTGATCCTGATGGGCGAAGGCAAGGAATTGTCGGCGGTGCAAAAATCCCGCCTGCCAGTGGTCCGGGCCGGGCTGGCACCTGCCGGGGATGTGCCGGAGGGGCCGCTGGTGGCCTTTGCCGGGATCGGCCGGCCCGTGAAATTCTTCGACAGCCTGACCGAAGCGGGCGCCGACCTGCAGGACAGCGTCCCCTATGGCGACCACCATGCCTATACAAGCAGCGATCTCAAATTCCTCCATGATCTCGCCGCAAGCCGCGGTGCCCGCCTGATCACGACATCCAAAGACCATGTGCGCTTGCCTGCAGAAGAACGCGCGCGCATTCTTGTATTCCCCGTCGAAGCCCGCTTTGAGGATGAGGCAGCGCTTGCCGCGCTCCTCGCCCCCATTCTCGGTCCGAAAGAAGCATGAGCGATCCACAGCAGAAGACTGGATATGTCCGCCCCAAGGACATCGATAACCGCGCCAGCTTCTGGCAGCGGGTCCAGTGGCGGCTGGAAACCTTCGCGTGGGACTGGATCTATTGGGCCCCGGTCAAGGCGATGGGCCCCGACCGCGCCTCGAATTTCGGCGGCTGGCTATTGCGCAAAATCGGCCCCCGTTTTTCCCAGCACAAGACGGTGCGGCGCAATCTGAAGATGGCGTTTCCCGACTGGTCCGAAGCGCAGGTGGAAGAAACGGCCCTCGCCGCCTGGGAATCGGCCGGGCGGACGGCGGGCGAGTTGCCTCACCTCCCGAAGATCGATCCGTATACGTCTGGCCGGGTGGAGATCACAGGTCTTGATATTCTCGACCGCATCCGCGACAGCGGCAAGGGCGCGGTGTTCATCTCCGGGCATTTCGCCAATTGGGAAATCATGCCGGCAGCGATCACCAAACGCATTCCGCAGGCGGTGATGACTTACCGGGCGCTCAACAATCCGCATATCGACCGCCGGATTTCGAAACTGCGCCACGACTACGGCACGGCTATCAACGCCCCGAAAGGCATCGGCACACGCGAATTGATGCGGGCGCTGGCGAAGGGCGCTCCCATCGCACTGATGAACGACCAGAAATTCAATGAAGGTGTCTCAGTGCCCTTCTTCGGCCGGGAGGCGATGACTGCCCCGGGACCAACCCGCCTTGCCCTGAAATACCAGGTCCCGATCGTGCCGGTCTCGACCGTACGAACCGGGCCGGCCCGGTTCCACATCGAATTCCACGAGCCCTATGTGCCGGAGGATACAGGCGACACCGATGCCGACATCCTCCGCTCGGTGACGCGCATCAACACATTCCTGGAGGCGCAGGTCCGTGCCCATCCCGGTCAGTGGTTCTGGCAACATCGCCGCTGGCCCAAGGAAGCCTGGAAAGACGCCGGCGTCACCTGAAGCCCCAAATTCCCCCGAGCCTGTCTTAGCGCATCATGGTTTCCAAGTCGGCAACTCTCCCGTCTGAATTCCCCCGTTTCCGGCACCGCTTGCTTAAAAAAAGCTAATTATGTTTCCCGGCAGCTGCCAGGACGGCAGGGGGATTTACTTTTTTGCCAGGCGCTCGCCGGGAGGGCACTGATGAACGCATTCCAACTCGACCCATCCATGTTGAAAGGTCCGTCGGAGACCTCGCCGCAGATCATCGATTCCTCTCTGAGGGCGATCCGCGAGCACCTCGACATGCCGGTGGCCTACCTGTCGCAATTCGTGAATGGCCGGGTTGTGTACCGCAACGTCGATGCGCCCGGATACGAACACCTGATCCGCGCCGGCGCCAGCCGCAGCATGGACGAAGGCTATTGCGGCCTGATCGTCGCCGGCCGCCTGCCCCAGATGATTGCGGACACGTCCGAAAACCAGCTGGCCGCCTCCCTGCCGATCACCCGTACGCTTCCGATCGGGTCTCACATCGCCATTCCGATCCATCTGGAAGACGGCACGATCTATGGCATGTTCGCCTGCCTGAGCCCGAAACCGAACACCAGCCTGAACTCCCGCGATCTCGAGACCATGCGCCTGTTCGCAAACCTCGCGACGCAGCAGATCCATGCCAATCACCGGACTGAACGCGTCATGCGGGAAAAGCGCATCCGCATCGAATCCGTGCTGGAAGAGAAAGCATTCGAAATCGCCTACCAGCCGATTGTCGACCTTGGCGACATGCAGCCCAAAGGCTTCGAGGCGCTGTCGCGCTTCTCGGCTGAGCCGTACCGCACACCGGACATCTGGTTCGCGGAAGCTGCTGAAGTTGGCCTCGCCGCGGAACTGGAACTGGCCGCAATCCGGCACGCCGTGCGAGCGCTGAACGTGCTGCCGGCCGATCAGTATGTCTCGGTGAATGCCTCGCCGCAGACCGTGATCAATCCGGCCTTTGCGCCTGCTTTTTCCGGACTTCCGTTGTCGCGCATCGTGCTTGAGATTACCGAGCACGCGATAATCGAGGACTATGACCTGTTCACGAAATGCCTGGCGCCACTGCGCAAGCGCGGTTTGCGCATCGCGGTGGACGATGCCGGGGCCGGCCACTCGTCGCTGCGCCACATCATACAGCTGAGCCCGGATTTCGTGAAAGTGGACATCAGCCTGACCCGCAATGTCGATGCCGACCTTGCTCGCCGCGCGCTGATCTCCGCCCTGCTGCACTACACCCGCGAAACCAGCGCGCAGATCGTGGCCGAAGGGATCGAGACCGAAGCAGAACTCCGGACGCTGAAACTGCTCGGCGTCCGCCGGGGTCAGGGCTACTTCCTCGGCCGGCCCAGCATCAATGCCTTCACCTCCCTCAATGAGGAAGCGCGCGAGGCGTAAGCACGGAATTTCACAATCCCCCCTCTCTCCTGCGCCGGTCCGTTTGGGCCGGCGCTTTTTTGTCCCGCCGCCAAGAGGACTGAAGACACTGTTAGACATGGGCGAAAAGCATCCTAATGTTCCCGTGTTCTGAAAGGATGGGTCCTCATGCATTACGGCCAGATCATTTCCTGCATCGCCCTTGCGTCCGGCGCCGCCATGGGGCTTGGCGCCCTGATCTCCCCGCGCTGGGCGTCCGGTGTCGTGCGTCTTGTCGAAGATCCGGATCCTGCCCGGCCCGGCGGCTATTCGGAATTCCGGGCCACCTATGGCGGCCTGTTCCTGATGGCGCACCTGTCTGCCCTTCTGATCGCGCTGAACCTGCCTGCCATCTATGCCGGCTTCGCCGCCCTGCCATTAGCACTTGGCTGGATCGGCGCAGGCATCGGGCGGCTGATCTCCCTGTTTGCGGACCGCGACCGGAACCGGGCTCAGGGCCTCATCCCGGTCTGGATCCCGCTTGAAATCATCATCGGCCTGGCAATCGGTGCCAACCTTGTTCAGATCTACGACATCATCCGGACCTTCACGAAATGAAACACAAATTCCTCTCCAGCCTCGCCGCCCTTCTTCTTGTCGGGTGTGTCTCCGCGCCGACCACGGCGAGTGCCGAACAGGTCGATGTCGACAAGGCGACCGAAATCCTCGGCCAGTCTGTCGCGTTCGACACCGTCACCGGACGCGGCAAGGTTCCGGCCTATGCCGAATATCTTGCCGGCGAACTGGAGGCCGGTGGCTTCGCGAAGGAAGACATCGAGATTGTGCCGCTGGGTGAGACTGCCACGTTGATCGCCACCTATCACGGCAAGAACTCCGACTCCCCGATCCTGCTGAACGCGCATATGGACGTTGTGGAAGCAGACCCCGCCGACTGGGAACGCGCCCCGTTCACGATGGAAACGGATGGCACCTACTATTACGGGCGCGGCGTGCTGGACGACAAGTTCGGCCTGACCATGCTGGTCACCACCCTGCTGCGCCTGAAGCGGGAAGGGTTTGAGCCGGAAAATGACATCGTCCTTATCCTGACGGGTGATGAGGAAACCGCACAGAAGACCGCCGAGACGATTGCTCCGCTCTACCGGAATGCGCGCTACGTGTTGAATGCGGATGGCGGCGGCGGCACGCTGAATGAAGACGGCACCTACGCCTTCTACAGCCTGCAGGCCGGCGAGAAGACCTATGCCGACTTCAAGATCACCATCACCAATCCCGGCGGCCATTCCAGCCGCCCGACCGCGCACAATGCCATTGTCGATATGGCTGGCGTGCTGGAGCGGATCGGCGCCTACAAATTCCCGGTAGAGACAAGCGAACTGACGCTCGCCTTCTTCGCCGAGACGGCCAAGCGCACGGAGGGGGACCTCGGCGAAGCGATGGCCCGTTTTGCCGCTGACCCGACGGATATGGCCGCCGCCGACCGGATCGGGCAGGAGTCTGAATTTGTCGGCATCACGCGAACGACCTGCGTGCCGACCGAGATCACGGGCGGCCATGCACCAAACGCCCTGCCGCAAAGTGTGGTGGCTAACATCAATTGCCGCATCTTCCCCGGTATCCCGCCGCGCGACGTGATGGCGAAACTGCAGGAACTGGCCGGCGATGGCGCAGACGTGACCTTTCCGGAGGAGTTCCCACAGTCCGAAACCTCTCCGCTGCACCCGGAAGTCTTGGCCGCGCTGCGCAAGGCGGTGGATGCCCAGGCCCCCGGCCTGCCAATCATCCCCTCCATGTCCGCCGGCACGACGGACGGCCTGTTCTTCCGCAAGGAAGGCATCGACACCTATGGCGTCACCGGCATTTTCATGAGGCCTTCGGACCAGTATGCCCACGGCCTGAACGAGCGGGTGCCGGTCGCCTCCATCCCCGGCGCGCTGGATCATTGGTACGTGCTGATCACGGAGCTGTCGAAGTAAGCGACGGCCAAAATCCCTTGCATCGGAGGCCCGGATGACGGATTCGGGCCTCTGACATTGAAAGGAAGCCATCATGACGGAGCGTCGAGAGACGGGCCGCCCGCGCCGCAAACCTGCAGGCGCCAAAGGCAAACCGGGCGGCAAGCCCGGCCCCGGACACAAATCCCCCAAAGCACGCGACCCCGCCGCAGAGCCTGACTGGAGCGAGGGCGAACGCATCGCCAAATACCTCGCCCGTGCTGGCGTCGCCTCCCGCCGCGAGGTCGAGCGCATGATCGAAGAGGGCAAAGTTACCGTCGATGGCAAGAAACTGACCTCTCCGGCCTTCAAGGTGACGGGCAGGGAGCTGATCCGGGTTGGCCGGCGCACCATCGCCGCCCCGGATGCGACCCGCCTCTGGCGGTACCACAAACCTTCCGGCCTGATCGCGACCAATTCGGATCCCGAAGGCCGCCGCACGATCTTTGACGAGCTTCCGCGTTCCCTCCCCCGTGTCGTGACCGTGGGGCGCCTGGACCTGACGACCGAAGGCTTGCTGCTGCTCACTAATGACGGCGAGCTGGCGCGCACGCTGGAGCTCCCATCGAGCGGCCTGGAGCGGACCTACCGGGTGCGCGCCAAGGGCACCGTGACACCCCAGAAGATCGAGGAACTTGCGAGCGGCCTCACGGTGGAGGGCGTGAAATACCAGCCCATCACCGCCGTTCTGGACCGCGAAATGGGCGCCAATACCTGGCTGACCGTTACCTTGTCGGAAGGCAAGAAGCGCGAGGTGCGCCGAGCCCTCGAAGCGGTAAACCTGATCGTGAACCGGTTGATCCGCGTGTCCTATGGCCCGTTTGAACTCGCAGACCTGAAACCCGGCATGGTCGACGAAGTGCCACCAGACCTTGTCCAGCAGGCCATCGGACACCTGCATTCGACCACCGGCACGCCTGCCCCGGCCTCCAGGGGCGCGCCTACAGGCAGCGCCCGCACCGGCTCAGGCCGAGGCAGACCGGATCCGCGCAAAGGGCCGAAACCTGCCTCCAAATCGGGCCCGAAAGCAGCTGGTAAGCCCAGCGCCCGGTCCCGCGACGGAAAACGTGCCAAACCAAACGAGGAATGGACGACCCAGGCCAAGCCTCCTTCCCCCAAGTCACACCTTGGCACCAAGCCCCCTTCCGGTAAGCTGTCCGGCAGCAGGAAACGCAACAAGCCACGCTGAGACGGCCATCGGCATGCCGCCCGTGGCGATCGCCAAAAGGGAGGCAATGCATGTCTGCAGAAGGCAAATCCGTCATCGTTACGGGCGCATCGAGCGGCATCGGCGCCGCCACAGCCATGCGCCTGGCCGAAGCGGGCGCACAGGTCATGCTGGCAGCGCGTCGGGAAGACCGGCTCAAGGAGCTTGCGAAAGAGATCGGACCGAACGCCTCCTGGCGCGTGACAGATGTCACCAATCACAACGACATGCTGTCGCTGGGCCAGGCCGCCATGAAGCATTTCGGCAAGGTCGATGTCATCGTCAACAATGCCGGTATCATGCCGCTCTCACCGCTGGCCAACCGGCGCGTCGAGGAGTGGGACCGCATGATCGACGTCAACATCAAGGGCGTGCTCTACGGCATCGACGCCGTGCTCTCCCACATGCTGGAGCGCAAGGAGGGGCACGTCATCAATGTCTCGTCCGTCGCCGGCCTGATGACCAATCCGACCTCCGCCGTCTACAGCGGCACCAAGCATGCGGTGAAGGCCATCTCTGAAGGCCTGAGAAAGGAAACGGCCGGAATCATCCGTGTCACAACGATCTATCCCGGCAAGGTGAATACGGAACTCGGCCATTCGATCAAGGATCCCGACGTTCTGGCCGGCATTGGCGACCGGTTCAATTATACCGGCCTCGAAGGCGAAGACATCGCCGAAGCCGTACACTTCGCCATCGCCAGCCCGCGCAACATGGTGCTCAACGACATCGTGATCCGCCCCATCGAACAGGTTTTGTGAGACCCGACATGACGTTTCAGAATGTAACCGAGACCTATCAACAGGAATCCCCGCCACACGCACCGGCGAACAAGCCGGTTTACGATCTCGACCCGCCGGTCAACCTCACCGATCCGGAAGTGTTCTCCCGGCATGGCGGATACACGCACGAGGCCTTCGCCCAGATGCGGGAGAAGGCGCCCGTCATGTGGCACCCGGAGGAAGCCGCTGCCGGTTTCTGGGCCGTTACGCCCTACGAACTGGTCAAGCAGGTCGAGCTGGATCCGGCGACATTCTCGTCGCAGCGCGGCGGCATCCTGATGACCTATGGCCTGCCGGATCAGCCGCGGCACCCGCTGCTACACTCATCCAGCCTGAACAGCCTGATCAATCTAGACCGCCCGTATCACACGCCACTGCGCATGGAGCACATGCACTTCTTCCGTCCCGGTTTCGTGGCGGAGCTGAGAAAGCGCGTCGATGCCTATGTGACCGAACTGCTGGACACGATGGAGAAACAGGGCCCGGTCGTGGACATGGTGGAAATGTTCTCCGCCGAACTCCCCCTGTTCACGCTGTGCGAAATCCTGGGTGTTCCGCCAGCGGACCGGCCGAAGCTGGTTCACTGGATGCATTTCCTCGAAACGTCCCAATACCAGGCCCAACAGGAAGGCCTCGGCAATGTGACGCCGGAGCAGATGATGGCGTTCATGCAGGAAATCCAGAACATGTTCGAATTCGGCCGTCACCTGCTGGCCGAGCGCCGCAAGGAACCGAAGGAAGACCTGCTGTCTGCCATCGCCAATGTCGAAATCGACGGCAAACCGCTGAGCCCCGAATTCCTCGATGGCTCCTGGCTGCTGATCGTGTTCGCCGGCAATGACACGACGCGGAATTCCCTCTCCGGCACGATGCGCCTGCTGACGGAATTTCCGGATCAGAAAGCGAAACTCCAGGCCAACGAAGACCTGTTCCCGAACTTCGTCCATGAAGCCATTCGCATGGTCTCACCGGTGACCTATATGCGCCGCACGACAACTACCGACACAGAGCTCGGCGGCCAGCCGATTGCCGAAGGCGAAAAGGTGGTGATGTATTATGCGGCCGCGAACCGTGATCCGGAAAAATTCCCGGACCCAAACCGTTTCGATATCACCCGCGACAACGCGAAGGAGCACCTTGCTTTCGGACACGGACCCCATGTCTGCCTTGGGCAGCGCGTCGCCAACATGCAGCTTGAAGCGGCCTACCGGCAGATTCTGTCACGCTTCCCGAACGTGAAATGGACCGGAGAACAGACGATCGCGCCGAACAATTTCGTCCATGCCATTTCCAGCCTGATGGTGGATCTCGGCACATGAGCGATACACTAGTTACCCGCGAGGACCATGATGGCTGCGCCATCCTCACCCTCAACCGCCCGGACAAGCTGAATGCGCTGACCGTTGGCATGTTCCGCGAACTTCGCGCGCATGTGTCCGATCTCTACAAGGACGACACGGTCGGCTGCGTGATCCTGCGCGGCGCAGGAAAA
>MDSY01077225.1_pt1 | contig 10429 bp, 2 predicted proteins | sample 811131 | NCBI WGS metagenome assembly MDSY01 (sample SAMN05326643, study PRJNA326480) | marine metagenome | isolation source: seawater | place: Atlantic Ocean: South West | collected 2010
CCCCCCTCAGTGATGGTCTCAGACCGCTACAGAGCGGCGCCAAGTGACATGTCGGCTGGTGGCGCCTCTGCGTGGACACGGTATGCACTCTCCGACACGCGCCTCGTACCACTCTGTCAACCGGAGCCACCGGAGCTCGCTGAGCTCGCGAGAGGTTTCGTCACTGCGAGTGCAATCTCGACTCGAGCTGGCGACCACCGCGAGGAGCTCGCCTTCGAGCTGCTGCGCAAATGTGAGGGTGCCGAATGGCATGCGCCCACTGCGCGTGCGGCGTTGGAAGAGGGGCCAACGCTAGGGCGTCCGATCAATCGGCGCACGACCACCACGGTGGCACTCGCAGCGCTTTTTCTCGGGGCAGCAGCAGCAGCCGCACGACGCTCAAAATTGTGAGACTGGGAATGCAGGGCAGAGATGGGATATTTGGGCGTCGCCACTCTGGTTACGCGTTGTTTTCAGTCAGGCGGGGGCTTGGTCATGTACAAAATACATAGGTGTCAATTGCAAGTAGTCACTCAACTGGACTCGGCTCTGGTACAGTCGTATGTTAAGATGTATGTACTGACCTCGAAATGTATCGCCGCATCAAGCGTTAGCCCCCCCCCCCCGCCCCCCTCTTAAGAACTACAGAAAAGCACTGGCGCGCGAGGCGATCCGCTGCACGGGGGCCTGGTCTGCGTCTCTGGCTGTGGGTTCGCGGGTTCGGCTCGGTGGAGAGGAGCCGGAGGTAGCAGGGCCGCCCTAAGTACGCAGGGCCACCATGGCTGAGCAAGTGTCGCGCTACCGTCAGTACGAGTACCGCGCGAACAGTAACCTTGTGCTGACCACCGACCAGCATCGTCCACGTACGGATGAGCCGTCTGGCGAGCCTGAGTCGCTCAAGGACTTCTTGGAGGGGACCAAGTTTGGCGACCGCGTCGCGCACAACAAGCCCAACCTCGAGGGCGGCAAGAAGCGGAAGCCTGAGAAGGGTGCAGACAAGGCCAAGCGCGCCAAGCAGGAGCAGACCACAGTGCTCGGTCTTGATGAGGACATGGACGCGTACCGTCCACGTTCACGGGAGACGCGCGAGGCGTACGAGGACATGCTCTCCATCATCTCCGCGCAGCTCGGCGACCAGCCGCACGACATTCTGCGCGGCGCCGCTGACGAGGTGCTCGCATGCCTCAAGAATGACTCGATGACGGACCCTGAGCGTAAGCGCGAGGTCGAGAAGCTGATCAACAGTATCGCGCCGGAGACGTTCGGCAAGATGGTCTCCACGGGCAAGCGCATCACCGACTACATGTTCGAGGACGGCAAGGGCAACGAGAAGCTCGACGACGAGCTGGGCGTCGCCGTCGTCTTTGACGAGGAGGACGAAGCCGACGACGACGACCGCCAGGACGACGACAACAACCTGGTGGACGAGGAGGTTGATGACGAGGACGATGACGAGGGTGACCTCGGCCTGGATACGAAGCGGGAGCGCAAGCTCGAGCGCGGGGACGAGGCCGAGGGCGGCGGCGATGGCGCGACGGGCGAAGAGGACGACTTGCCGATCGGACGGATTGACGCGTACTGGTTGCAGCGTGAGTGCGGCCGTTACTTCAGTGACCCGCTGGTGGCGCAGAAGATGGCGAGTGACGTGCTCGCGACGCTCACCGAGGTCGAGGAGCGCGACTGCGAGAACAAGCTCGTCGTCCTCCTCGACTACGACAAGTTCGACCTGATCAAGCTGCTGCTCAAGCACAGGTGGAAGGTGTCCGTGTGCACGCAGCTCGCGCAGGCGCAGAGCGAGGATGAGCGCGCCAAGCTGGTGGGGAGATTCAGCGGGTCGGCGCAGACGGCGGAGGTGCTCGACGCCTTGGAGCGCGCCAAGCTCAACACCGACGAGATCTTCACAGAGACCAAGCAGCTCGAGGCTCGCGTACGTCGAGAGACGGCCGACCTTGCGCGGATGCGAGCGCAGCAGGACTCGGCCGGCGCGGTCTCGACGGATCTGCTGAGCGCGGTGCACGAGGGTGCCAAGGCGCGCGTGGGGCGGAACCTCGTCGACCTCGACGCCCTCGCCATCCAGACTGGCGGCCACCTGATGGCCAACAAGCGCTGCCAGCTCCCCTCCGGAAGCTTCCGAGTACAAAAGAAGGGCTACGAGGAGGTTCACGTTCCCGCGCTCAAATCGAAACCGTTCGACGACGGCGAGTCGCTCGTGCCGGTCGAGTCGATGCCCGAGTGGGCGCGCCCCGCCTTCGAAGGCATGAGCTCCCTCAACCGCATCCAGTCGCGCATCTACCAGACGGCCATGTTCTCGGCGGAGAATATGCTCGTGTGCGCTCCGACCGGCGCGGGCAAGACCAACGTTGCGATGCTCACGATGCTGCACGAGATCGGGCTGCACCGTCAGAGCGACGGCTCGTACGATCTGGACGGCTTCAAGATCGTCTACGTGGCGCCGATGAAGGCGCTCGTCCAGGAAATGGTCCTCAACTTTGGGCGGCGCCTCGAGCGCTTCGGGATCACCGTCAAGGAGCTCACCGGCGACCAGCAGCTCTCAAAGGAGCAGATCGCCGAGACGCAGCTGATCATCACGACGCCCGAGAAGTGGGACATCATCACGCGCAAGAGCGGCGATCGGACGTACACGCAGCTCGTCCGCCTCGTCATCATCGACGAGATCCACCTGCTCCACGACCACCGCGGCCCCGTGCTCGAGTCGATCGTCGCGCGCACCATCCGCCAGATCGAGACCACGCAGGAGATGATCCGCGTGGTGGGCCTCTCGGCGACGCTCCCGAACTACGAGGACGTTGCCATCTTCCTGCGCGTCAAGCCGGACAAGGGCCTCTTCTACTTTGACAACTCGTACCGCCCGGTGCCCCTCCAGCAGCAGTACATTGGCATCACCGAGAAGAAGGCCATCAAGCGCTTCCAGCTGATGAACGAGATTGCATACGAGAAGACGCTCGCGCAGGCGGGCAAGAACCAGGTGCTCATCTTCGTGCACTCGCGCAAGGAGTGCGCGAAGACGGCGCGCGCCATCCGCGACATGGCGCTCGCCAACGATACGCTCGTCGACTTCCTCCGCGAGGACTCCGCCTCGCGCGAGATCTTGACGACCGAGGCGGAGAGCTCCAAATCGCGCGACCTCGCGGAGATCCTGCCGTACGGCTTCGCCATCCACCACGCGGGGATGACGCGCGCCGACCGCACCCTCGTCGAGGACCTCTTCTCGGACGGGCACATCCAGGTGCTCGTCTCGACCGCGACGCTCGCGTGGGGCGTCAACCTCCCCGCGCACACGGTCATCATCAAGGGGACGCAGGTTTACGATCCGGAGAAGGGGAGCTGGGGAGAGCTCTCGATGATGGACGTGATGCAGATGCTCGGGCGCGCGGGGCGGCCGCAGTTCATGGGGCGCGCGGACGCCCACGGCGAGGGCATCATCCTCACGACGCACGGCGAGCTCCAGTACTACCTCTCGCTGCTCAACCAGCAGCTGCCGATCGAGTCGCAGTACGTGAAGAAGCTCGCGGACAATCTCAACGCGGAGATCATCCTCGGCACCGTGCAGAACGCGCACGAGGCGGTCAACTGGCTCGGGTACACGTACCTCTACGTGCGCATGCTGCGCAACCCGACGCTCTACGGCGCCTCCGACGCCGAGCTCGCCGCCGATCCCCTCCTCGAGCAGCGCCGGATCGACCTGGTGCACTCGGCGGCCACGACGCTCGACAAGTGCGCGCTCATCAAGTACGAGCGCAAGAGCGGGCAGTTCCAGCCGACGGACCTCGGGCGCGTCGCCGCGTACTACTACGTCTCGCACACGACGGTCGCCGTCTACAACGACTTCCTCAAGCCCACGCTCTCCGACATTGAGCTGCTGCGCCTCTTCTCGCTGAGCAAGGACTTTTCCAACCTGGCGGTCCGCGAGGAGGAGAAGCAGGAGCTCGCGCGGCTCATCGAGCGCGTGCCGATCCCGGTCAAGGAGGGGGTGGACGAGCCGTCGGCGAAGACGAACGTGCTGCTCCAGGCGTACATCTCGCAGCTCAAGCTCGAGGGCTTCTCCCTCCTCTCCGACATGAGCTACATCACGCAGTCGGCGGCGCGGCTGATGCGCTGCATCCACGAGATCGTGCTCAAGCGCGGCTGGGCCGCGCTCGCCGACCGCGTGCTCAACTTCTGCAAGATGATCGACCGGCGGATGTGGCTCTCGCAGACGCCGCTCCGCCAGTTCCGAGGCGTCCCCGAGGACATCATCAAGAAGATCGAGCGGAAGGACTTCCCGTGGGAGCGCTTCTACGACCTGCAGCCGCAGGAGATCGGCGAGCTCGTGCGCTTCCCCAAGATGGGCAAGCCGCTGCACCGCTTCGTGCACCAGTTCCCGCGGCTCGAGCTGAGCGCGCACGTCCAGCCGATCACGCGCACCGTCCTCCGCGTCGAGCTCACGATCACCCCCGACTTCCAGTTCGATCCGAAGGTGCACGGCAACGCGGAGCCCTTCCTCGTGCTCGTCGAGGACGTCGATCAGGAGCACATCCTGCACTCGGAGCTCTTCCTGCTCAAGCACAAGTTCGCGGAGGACGACCACGCGCTCACCTTCACCATCCCCATCTTCGATCCACTCCCGCCCCAGTACTTCATCCGAGTCGTCTCCGACCGGTGGCTCGGCGCCGAGACGACGCTCCCCGTCTCCTTCCGCCACCTCATCCTCCCCGAGAAGTACCCGCCGCACACGGAGCTCCTCGACCTGCAGCCGCTGCCGGTCTCGGCGCTCGGCGACTTCTCGGCGCTCTACGAGGACATGTTCACCCACTTCAACCCGATCCAGACACAGGTCTTCTCGACGCTCTACAACTCGGAGGAGAATGTGCTCATCGGCGCGCCCACCGGCTCGGGCAAGACCATCTGCGCCGAGTTCGCCATCCTGAGGCTGCTCGCCAACTCGCCGGGCGCTCGGTGCGTCTACATCGCGCCCCTCGAGGCCCTCTGCGAGGAGCGCCACCGCCAGTGGCAGAAGACCCTCGCCAAGCTCGGCGCGACGGTGACGATGCTCACGGGAGAGACGGCGACCGACCTCAAGCTGCTCGAGAAGGGCACCGTCATCATCTCGACGCCGCAGCGGTGGGACATGCTCTCGCGCCGATGGAAGCAGCGGCGGAACGTGCAGAGCGTCGCGCTCCTCGTCGTCGACGAGATGCACCTCATCGGCGGCGAGGTGGGGCCCGTGCTCGAAGTGGTGATCTCGCGCATGCGGTACATCTCGTCGCAGATGGACACGCGCTGCCGGATCGTCGCGCTCTCCACCTCGCTCGCGAACGCCAAGGACCTCGCCGAGTGGATCGGGTGCGCCTCGCAGGGCATCTTCAACTTCCACTCCAACGTGCGCCCGGTGCCCCTCGAGATCCACATCCAGGGGCTCGACATTGCGCACGTGCCCTCGCGGCTGCTCGCCATGGCCAAGCCGGCCTACTACGCCGTCACCAACCACGCCAAGGATCGGCCGGCGATCGTCTTCGTCCCCTCGGCGAAGCAGGCGCAGCTCACCGCGGTCGACTTCCTCACGTACGCCACCGCCGACGACACGCCGCAGCGCTTCCTCCACGGCGCGCCCGAGGACATGGCGCCGCTGATGCGCAAGCTCGGCGAGGGAGGCGCCCTCGCGCACACCGCCGCCTACGGCATCGGCTTCCTGCACGAGGGGCTCGCCGCGGCCGAGCAGGCGGCGATCCTCGCGCTCTACGAGAGCGGCGCCCTCCAGGTGCTCGTCGCCACCTACTCGAGCTGCTGGGGGCTCTCGGCCGCCGCGCAGCTCGTGGTCATCATGGACACGCAGTACTACGACGGCGCCGAGCACCGGTACAATGATTACCCGATCACCGACCTGCTGCAGATGATCGGCCGCGGCTGCCGGCCGCTCGTCGACGACACGGGCAAGTGCGTGCTCCTCTGCCACGCGCCCAAGAAGAGCTTCTACCGCAAGTTCCTCTACGAGCCCTTCCCCGTCGAGTCGCACCTCGACCACTTCCTCCACGACCACATGTGCGCCGAGGTGGTCACCAAGACGATCGAGTCCAAGCAGGACGCCGTGGACTACCTCACGTGGACCTTCATGTACCGGCGGCTCACGCAGAACCCCAACTACTACAACCTGCAGGGGACGAGCCATCGGCACCTCTCCGACCACCTCTCAGAGCTCGTCGAGGGCACGCTCACTGACCTCGAGCAGGCTCGGTGCCTCGCCTCCGAGGAGGCCGAGGTCTCGCCGCTCAACCTCGGGATGATCGCCTCGTACTACTACATCCAGTACACGACGATCGAGCTCTTCTCGAGCTCGCTCCAGGCCAACACCAAGCTCAAGGGACTCCTCGAGATCCTCGCCTCCGCCGCCGAGTTTGACGCCATCCCCGTGCGGCACAGGGAGGACGCGCAGCTCCAGCAGCTCGCGATGCACTGCCCTCTGACGATCGAGACGCCCAAGTACAACGAGCCGCACACGAAGGCCAACGTGCTGCTCCAGTGCCACTTCTCGCGCCGCGACGTCGGGCGCGAGATGGCAAAGGATCTCGACGCCATACTCGAGAAGGCGACGCGCCTCCTCCAGGCGACGGTCGACGTCATCTCCTCCTCGGGGTGGCTCAACCCGGCGCTCGCCGCGATGGAGCTCTCGCAGATGTGCGTGCAGGCCATGTGGGACCGCGACTCCGCCCTCCTCCAGCTCCCCCACTTCTCCGCGCCCCTCGCCAAGAAGGCGACCGACGCCGGCATCGAGAGCGTCTTCGACCTACTCGACATGGAGGACGACGAGCGCGACAAGCTGCTCGCGATGACGCCCGCGCAGCTCGCGGACGTGGCGCGCGCCGCCAACAGGTACCCCAACGTGGACCTCTCGTACGAGGTCGAGGACGCCGAGGAGATCGCCGCCGGCGAAACCGTCACCGTGCTCGTACAGCTCCAGAGGGAGGCCGACGACGCGGAGGCAAAGGTGCCCGCCGTGCACGCGCCGCGCTTCCCGAAGCAGAAGGAGGAGGGCTGGTGGCTCGTCGTGGGCGATCCGAAGGCGAATGCGCTCCTCTGCATCAAGCGCATCACGCTCCAGCAGAAGGCCAAGGTGAAGCTCGACTTCACCGCGCCCGACGCCGGAGAGTACAACTACACGCTCTTCCTCATGTGCGACTCGTACCTGGGGTGCGATCAGGAGTATGAGCTCAAGCTCAACGTGGGAGAGGCCGAGGAGGGAGAGAGCGAGGGGGAGGAGGAGGAGGAGGAGGAGGAGGGATGAGCGACCACACTTTGGGGGGCGATGGGGAGCTCGCAGTTACGTATTTGCGCGGATTTAGATACGCACGCTTTTGTGACGTGCAACGTTGTAGCGCACATAGATATGAATCGATTGTATATGGTAGTAAGCTAAGAAGCTACATGGGTATCATGCATTCCAGTCATCTACTAGTGCTATGTAGTCGAATGTGACACGTTCACGTCATTATAAATCGCATTATAATATATATATATGATTATTGTATATAATTTAATAGATTCAATAATTCGAATCAATATTCATATTGATATTGCGATATATTCGACTCTTGAAATTCGAGTACTGTGAGTTAAATCGGTATGACTACAGACTACACATCACAGCGGCAGGATGGGATGTGCTTGCAATGCTCTGCAAGCACTTGCTCGGCGACAATGCCGATCGCCCCCAGCGTGTGCCGCAGCTCGCACACACCGCCAAGCGCAAGCCGTAGCGTGAAGAGATCCTTGGCAACGGTCGGCCTCATCTCGACCTTCGATCGCTCCTCCCGCACCTCCTCCTCCCGCACCTCCTCCTCCCCCCCCTCACAGAGGATGGCGCCAGTGATCATCGGCTTTGGCGCCCACCGCGTAGAGTCGCCCATGTGGGCGGGGTAGGGGGGGCAGTTGGGGGTGGGGGTGGGGGGCAGTTGGCGGTGGGGCAGTTGGGGGTGGGGCAGTTGGGGGTGGGGGGGGGGCAGTTGGGGTGGGAGGGAGGCGTTCAACCGAGAGACGAGATCTGCATTCATCTGATCAAAGTCGACGCCATGACGGCGGCTCATCTCATGAATACTCTTCTTATAACGGCTCGCGCCCACCAGCCGAAAGTGTACAAGCGCTGAGGAGACTCCCACAGGCTCATCCCCCCCCCCCTCAAACCCCCCGCAACGCGACCGTTTGACGCCGAGTCGAGCCGTGGATGGCGTCGACGCCGCCTCGGTGTCTTGGCGCTCGTTGGCACCGACAACTTCGAAGAGACCCCCCCCTCTCGCCTCCTCTATGAGCGCGGCGGCCGCCCTCACCGCCGCCGAGCGGAGCTTCGGCGAGAAGCGCATCGCGCCTACCGCAGCGGCGCCATGCTCGACGCGCATACCCTCGAGGGCGACACGCAGCGCTGAGGCCGCCGCGCGCGCCTCGGTCGCATCAGCGATCCGTCCGAGATCGCTCTGGAGATTGATCCCGAGATTCGGAGGCGCGCTCGCCTCCCAGATGCCCACCAACTGCACTGAAGGTGGCCCGTGCCATCGGCCGGCGTGGGAGAGCTCCAGGCGCTGCCTGCCAGACATGTGCACGAGCCAACGTTCCGATCGGCACTCGTCGAACCAGACGACACCCTTCAGCCGCCGGATGTGACGCAGCAGGCCGCGGTAGCGAGACGAGACGCCGCCCGGCTCGCCGTCGCCGCGAGGCTGGGGCGCATCATACGCCACAGAGGTGAAGGCTTCAACATGCGACCCTGCACGAGTCTCTTGAGGCGACTCCTCCTCACATTCAGAGCACCCGATAGGTTCTGCGCCCGAGGCGGCGATCAGGTCCTGGAAGCCGGCGAGGGAGAGCGGCGCAGCGCTCTCAAACGTCATCGTCTCGAACCGCAAGCCACCGTGCGGCTGCGAGCCAGGGTACGGCGCCATCGGCGGCGCGCCGCGTGAGGCGTGCGCATTCTCCGCAGTGACCCATTCGCCCTCTCGTGCGAGGGCACGTCCCTCGTGGCTGAGCGCCCCACCGCCGCCTCCGCCCGCTGTCTGCACGCTGAGGATCGATGGCAAGGGCACGGCGGCGTGTGTGCACGGCAGGACGCGCGCCCACGGCGCCGCCGCCGCGAGCGCAGCGCCAAGCTCGCGGGAGAGGGGGGGAGAGAGCAGGTCGATCTTGTTGAGAAGGAGCGTGTCAGCGCTCTGCAGCTGCTGCCATCCAAGTGCGCCGAGCGCCAAGCGGAGCGCGGCGGCGGCGGCAGCCGGCGGCAGCGGCGGTGACTCTTCGAACTCTTCCGTGGTCGGCTCTTTTGCGGAGGAGGTTGTATCTGCTTGTGGTAGCCGTGAGGCGATGAGGTCCGCATCGAGCACTACCACCACCGAGTCGAGCCTTGCGCGCGCCAGCTTGCCGAAACGCTTCGAGATCGCGCCCACCACTGGCACGGGGTCCGCAACCCCCGAGGTCTCGACCAGCACAACGTCGAGCAAGTCCGCCCCATCCGTCTCTTGCAGAAGGCTCGAGAGCTGGGACTCGAGCTCTCCGGCGAGTCCATGGCAGACGCAGCCGTTGCTCAGCTCGACCACCTGTCGCGCCGCGTCGCGACGCACGAGCAGCGACGCGTCCACGTTGAGCGCCGCCACGTCATTGACAAAAGCGCTCACGCGCAGGTTCTGTCGATTGCGGAGGATGTGGTTGAGGAGCGTCGTCTTGCCGGCGCCGAGCAAACCGCTGAGCACCACCACGGGGATCGGCCGCCGCCGCATGCCGCGCTCCAGCATACGCTCCTCGTGGTGGGCGAAGAGGGCGATCCGATCGCATGTCCGATCGGACATGCGAGACAAAAAACGCGCCGATTTTTTTATTTACTTACAACTCCTTTTCTAATAGATGCATTTCGTCAAAGTACCAAACTGTAATGGGAATTCAATCAATCTGACAACGAAAAATCAGGAAATGGACTGAAAGCCCTTGCCATGTGCCGCGCCCAATCACGCGCTGCACGCGCGTGCACAGCGCGCGCCTGGCACCTGACGTGCATAGCCCATCTCGGAACCCCTCAGACGCGCCACGATCAGAGCGCTGCGCATTCAAGCTCTGCACACCTGCTTCAGAGCTCTGCCATCTTCTGCCTCGAGCAGTGCGAGTCTATTTGAGCGCGAGCGCTGAGCTGTGCCTGCACGCCTCCTCGCGCAGACACTCGATTCCACGATGCCACCTGCTCACGCGCTCTTCTGGGATAGTGTGACCAAATTCGTCCTTGGCTTTAGCGCCATCGGAGGTGTGCGACAGCTTCACATGCGCTCACATCCCTCTGGGCAGATTCGGGCCGTTTCTGCCGTCGCATGCTCGATCCTTCCAGCCCATACCCGAGCCATCGATCCATGTGTCCTGACTGACGACACCCAAGGCGGCGGTAGCGTGACTGACGAGCCCCTAACAGCACCCCCCCCCCCCCCCCCCC
>MDSY01003857.1_pt1 | contig 10427 bp, 8 predicted proteins | sample 811131 | NCBI WGS metagenome assembly MDSY01 (sample SAMN05326643, study PRJNA326480) | marine metagenome | isolation source: seawater | place: Atlantic Ocean: South West | collected 2010
TTAAAATTATTTAATTGATAATTATTTTTATTTTTGTGCAATTCATCAAAATAAACTTTCCAAAATTTCTTTTGGTCAAAACTGGATTTGATAGACATCGTTTCGTTGATAAACGGAATTTTTTCTCTACGGACATAATTAAAAATTAGATTAAAAATCCAACTTTTATATGTCTTAATCAAATTATTCTTTTTTAATTTATTAATATTTCTCAAAAGTTTGTAGTATTCTTTTTTAGTTCTCGGCTCGTAATTAAAGCCTAAACCAGAATAATTAGTATCTCCACATATTATAGTAGGTATAGAATATAGTGGATACTCATATCCTGCAGTGCCATGAGAGCTAATGGCAGCTTTTATATATTTATGAATATTTACCACATCATAGTTTTCTGGAAAAAGTCCTATATGTTTTTGATCTGTAATTTTTGATAAAAATATTTTTTTTGTATTTATTTTGGCATTATAAATTTTTTCACTGGGGTGACTTTTGATTATCCAATTAACATTATCAATTGTTTTTATTTTATCTAATGTATCCTCTAACCAGAACATATCATTATTATACAAATTCCATGAATTAGCTAAATTTCCATCAGTATATTCATGAGCTAAAATTAATATTATTGGCTTATTTGCGAAGTTAAAATATTTGCTTAACTCATATTTATTTTTAAATAATTTTAGTGACGTCTTATTTTTTGAATATTGATATACATCTCTTCCAATATTGATATTAGTTTTTCTTTTTATAAATTTTTTAAAATTACTACCTTTGTATTTTTTATTTAGTCTTAATAAAATTTTTCTGAAAATATCATTTGATATTTTATTTCTATTTTCATAGCCTTCACTTACCTTTCTATATATTTTTATTCCAATATTCTTTCTTCCACTTCTTGATATTACTTTTATTTGATTAATTAATGCTCTTTGCATACTTACTCTTAAAGGAAAGTATTGTGTTTCAGACTGAACTAAATATGATCCTTTATACTTTGAATAAATTTTTTTAAATTGACTATCATGAATTAGAAGTTTTGTGAGATAAATATAAAAAATAGGCAAAATGTTTTGAACATAGGGTCGTTTCTGATAACGTAAATATTGCTCATAAATACATTTACCCACATGAATTTTGTCGAATTTTAACTTCAGTAAAGTTTCAATATTTTTAATCTTTTTAAGTATTTGAATAGCCCTAAATAAAAAAAATAATCTTTTAAAAAAATTTCCATTATCTAAATAAAAAAATTTATTAATGCCATAACTATTAAAAATTTTTTTACTTCTAAAATCACCTTTATATAAAATACCAATTATTTCCGTATTTTTAATCTCAGAAATTTTTTTGGCTATTATTAAATTAAGAGTGAGATATTCAGGGTGGGTTATAAATCCCTCAACTAAAATCGGGCTATTTCTTTTTAGAGAAGTTTTTGAATAATTAAGTTTATAATTTAAATTTAGATATTTATTTAAATAATTATTATTAAAAAAATTTATATTATTATTATTATTATTTTTTATTTTATTTAAAAAAAACTTAACGAAATTTACATCCTTAAAAGTAAATAATTTGTTTTTTACAGATAAAAGTATTTCTTTTATTTCATTAATGAAAAATTTTTTTATTAAAATAATATAAAACATAAAATTCAAAACTTAAATTTTTTTTAAATTAAATTAGATTTGCTATATTTAAATTTTTTTTTAGACATAGTTCTCTTGTAGTTTCTAAAGTATTTCCTATAAAATTAAAAAGATTTGCGGTAATTACTCCTGAAACTTTACAATTATCAAGAGCATTAACAATATGATTTGGTTGTCCAGCACCACCCATTAGTATTAAGGGTTTTTTTGATTTTAATTCTAATTCATCAAATATTTTTAAATCATATCCATTGCCAGTCCCATCTCTGTCAATTGAATGTAATATTATCTCGCCAATATTTTCCTTTTGAAGTTTTAAAAAAACTTTTTCTAAATCTGATGAAACTTTTGTTTTGCCACAATTAGTAAAAATTTCAAAAGTATTATTTTTTCTTTTGTAATCTAAAACAACCGAAATTGATTGATTGCCATATACTTCAGATATTTTATTGATTAGTTCAAGATTAGTAAACTCAGTACTAATAAAAATTTTGTCAGCTCCATTTTCAAAACATATGCGAGCATCATCAAAGTTTTTAATACCACCACCAATCATTATAGGACAAAATAATTGTTTCCTAAGATTATTTATATTATCAAAAAATTTCATTTTTTCTTTATAGTCATAGTTTCTGCTAACAAAAAAAAAAGCAAGTTCATCTATAAATTGATAGGTTCTATTTAATTGATAGTTATCTTTAAGCCACTCAATATTACCAACTTTTTGTAATCTAAAATTTCTACTGAGATGAAAAAAATTTTCAGAGTATAGCAGACCGAATATAATTCTCTTATTTTGCATATTTTATAAATTTAAAAAGTTCTGTATCAATTTAAGCCCAGTTTTATGGCTTTTCTCAGGGTGGAATTGTGATCCAAAAATATTATCTTTTTCAAAAAAAGAAATAAATTTATTAACATATTCGGTAATACAATAATTTGATTTTTCAGGGGCTTTTTTTAAACAATAACTATGAATAAAATAAAAATACGGATTTTCATGAATATTTTTAAATAATTTTGAATTAGAGTTAATAACTTTACTAAAACCAACATGAGGAAGTGGCATCTTAGTTTCTGTATGGAAAATTTTCTCTAATTTTCCCTCGATAATTCCTAGACCTTTTTCTCCAGATGACTCTTCTGACTCCTGAAATATTAATTGCATTCCAACACATATACCAAGCAAATTATTACCCTTTTTAAGATTTTCGTAAATATATTCATTTAAATTACTTTTTCTTAAATTTTTAGATAATTTTCCAAAAGATCCGACTCCAGGGAGGATAATATGTGAATAATTTGTTTTTGAAGGTTCACTTATAACAACAGGTTTTACATTTAAATATCTAAGAGAATTAATTAAAGAACCGATATTTCCTGCTCCATAATCAATTACAGCGACCTCAATCATTTTATTTAATTTTAAATTTAGGAATCCAACTTTTATTAGTTTTTTCAAATAAATTTTTGTTAACCCATTTATCTATATTTTGAAAAAATTGAGCTTCAGTAATTTTAAAATAATCAATATATTTATCAAGATTTTCTTCTGGAAAAACACCATCATATAAGTTAACAAGATTTATCGCTTGATCCCTGCTCATGGCACCTCTTCTAATTTCAATACCAGCATCTTGTGTTGCTCTTCCAAATCCAAATTTTAAATACATCAAATAATAGTGGAGTGCGCTCAAAGCTTGATCATTATGTGCAAAATTAGTAAATGTTCCTGCGTTGGAAGTTACTAAATCCTCTAAACCATATTTCTCTTTCGCTAACATATAATTAGTATAAGGATTCCAATTTTCAAAATAACTATAATGTGTAATTTTAATGTCTTTCAAATATTCAGACGGAAATGAAAACCAATATCTATCTTTGCGATTTAAATTAGATTTATTTAAGACATCTTCGTAAGTATTATTTAGAAATACTTTTTTCATGTGATCAATTCCATAACAAGGTATATTTTTGTATTTTGTTGTACCTCCATATTCTACCTCACCATCTTCACCGTATATTATTAATTTTATTTTAAGATATGATGCAATTCTAACAACCGCAGAATGCATTGCAGTCATCCACCCATAATAACCTTGGCCATAATCAAAAAAACCTATTTTGTCTAATTGAGACATTACCATCAAGTCTGGAGAAATATGCATGTGATCAATACCTGTTTTTAAAAAATTTTCTAAATTTTTTTTACCAATATCTAATTCCATTGCAGGCCTAACAGTTATGCATAATGGTTTTAACTTATATTTATATTTAAGTTGATGTGTTACATATGTTCCATCTTTTCCACCGCTTACAGGAATAATACAATCGTAATCATTTTCGCTTTTAGATGCATTTAGTATTTCGTAAAACTCTTTTTCCCTTAAACTCCAATTAAGAGTTTTTTTTTCTTCTGCCCATACACAAGCATTACATATACCATTTTTATCAAACTCGATTCTTGGTCTTGTAGACATATTTAGACAAGATTTACACCAAAAGAGATTATCCATAAAACTAAACTAAATTATAATTATGTTCAAATATTGAACATTATATTAAGTTAAATATTATTTACAATATAATTTAAATCTGATACGTGTTCAATGTTTGAACAATTATGAATAATAAACTAGACTATTTTAATATTTTAAGAAAAATTGGTAAAAAGAGGTATCTTAATCAAAGACTTCTTGCTAATGATTTAAATTTAAGTTTAGGAAAACTTAATTATTGTCTAAATGCACTAAAAAAAAAGGGATTTGTTAAATTAAAAAATTTTAAAAATAATCCACATAAATTTAATAGAAATTCTAAAAGAAACTATTTTTACATACTCACACCAAGAGGGATGTCGCATAAAACCCGACTAACTATTAACTTTATGAAAAAAAAAATGATAGAGTATGATGAACTTAAAAAAGAGTTAAAAAAATGAAAAATAAAAAAATATTAATAACTGGAGCCGCAGGTTTCATTGGATCACACCTTGTTGAAAAACTTTTTAATGAAGGATTTTCTTTAAAACTTCTAGTTCCTTACAATGTTGATAACTCATGGGGTTGGATAGACACATTGTCAGAAGATATTAAAAATAATGTTGAAATAGTTTCAGGAGATATATGTGATCAAGATTTAATAAGAAAGGTGACAAAAGATATTAATGTTATATTTCATTTAGCTGCTCTTATATCTATTCCGTACTCTTATGTTTCCCCAAGAAGTTATATATCTACAAATGTAATAGGAACTTTAAATTTGTTAGAAACTTTAAAAAATTCTAAAATTGAGTTATTTGTAAATACTTCAACCAGCGAGGTTTATGGAAGTGCGCAATATTCCCCAATTGACGAAAGCCACCCACTAAATGCACAATCTCCTTATGCTGCAACTAAAATTTCTGCAGACCAATTATGTTTATCTTATTATAGATCATTTGAACTTCCAATTACGATCCTAAGACCTTTTAACACTTTTGGACCAAGACAATCATTGAGAGCTTCAATACCTACTATAATTTCTCAAGTTATTGAAGGAAAACAAAAAATTAAAATGGGTAATATCTCAACAAAAAGAGATTTTTCTTATGTTAGCGATACAGTTTCAGGTTTCTTATCCTGTATTAGTAACGAAAAATGTTTAGGTGAATCAATAAATCTTGGTACGGGAAAAGCTTTTACAATTGAACAAACAATAAAATTTATTTCTGAATTAACAGATAAACAAATTGATGTAGAAGTTGATAAAAGTAGACTCAGACCTGAAAAAAGTGAGGTAAACCACTTATTATCCAACAATATTAAAGCAAAAGAAATTTTAAATTGGCAACCAGAATATGCTGATGAAAAAGGTTTTAAACTGGGACTTCAAAATACAATTGATTGGTTTAAAGATCCAAAAAATTTAAAACTTTATAAATCAAATATTTATAATCTTTAATGTTAAAAAAAAAAATACTTTTTTTTACCGGTAGTAGGGCAGACTATGGCCTATTAAACCCTTTGATAAAGCATTTTAAAAATTCTAAACACTTTAATGTAGAGTTAGCAGCTGCTGGACAACATTTCTCAAAATCTTTTGGTAATACCTCAAATCATATTAAGAGAGATAAAATCAAAATTGATTTTAAGAGTAAAATAAAACTAAAAAAAACCGATATGAAATATATTATCGATTACTTGTCTTTATCTTTGAAAGATTACTTCAAAATATTAAATAAAAGTAAGCCAAATTTAGTAATAATTCTAGGCGATCGATATGAAGTATTTTGTTTCGCTATTTCATCTTTTTTGTCAAATATTCCTATCGCACATATACACGGAGGAGAGCTTACCTATGGAGCGTTTGATGATGGACTGAGACACGCTATGACTAAATTTTCAGATTATCACTTTACTTCTCATAATTCATATCGAAATAGAGTAATTCAAATGGGAGAAGATCCAAAAAATGTTTTTAATGTAGGTTCTCTTGCAATGGATAATATTTATAATACAGAATTTTATAATAAAAAGTTTCTTTTAGAGAAATTCAAAATTAAAACTAATAGAAAAATAGCCATGGTCACATTTCATCCAGTAACTAAAGGTAACAAAAATTATAAGGAACAAATTGTGAAATTTTTGAAAGGATTAAAAAAAAATAACAAATTTTTCTATATTTTTACGTATAATAATACTGATACATTTGGGGATGATTTTCTCGATAAAATTAAAAAATTTGTAAAAGAAAATAAAAACTCTATTTTGTTTAAGACAATGGGAACCAAGTTATACTTAAGCTTTATTAAGATTTCAGATGTTGTAGTAGGTAACTCATCTAGCGGCATATTTGAAGCACCAGCTTTGAAAACCTTGTCTTTAAATATAGGAAATAGACAAAAAGGCAGACTATTTAGTGATAGCGTTATTCAATGCAAAAATAATGAGAATGAGATTAATAACAAGTTAAATTTAATTTATAAAAAAAAATTTATATGTAAGTTTAATAACATATATTATAAAAAAAATACTTCAAAAAATATTTTTAATAAGATTAAAAAATTAATCTATAAGAAATATAAAATTAAAAAATTTTATGACATTAATTTTAAGTAGTAAAAAAACCTATATAATTGCAGAAGTTGGAGTTAACCATAACGGCAAGATCAGTATCGCAAAAAAATTAATCCATCAGGCTAAGAAAGCAGGTGCTGATGCTGTGAAATTTCAAATCTATGATTCTAACTTATTAGTGACTTCAGATGCAAAGCAAGCCCCATATCAAAAAAAAAATATGAAAATTGAAGAAAGCCAAATTAAAATGTTAAAAAGATACGAATTTGATAGAAAAAAATATTATTTATTGAAAAAATTTTGTAAGGAAAAAAAAATTGATTTTATGGTCTCAGCTTTTGACGAAAGTGGTGTTGAATTTATAATCAATAAACTTAAATCAAATGTAATTAAAATTCCTTCTGGAGAAATTAATAATGTGTTATTACTCAAAAGACTAAATACGTCAAATATCAATGTTTTAATATCAACTGGAATGAGCAACTACTCAGAAATTATTGAAGCAATAAATACAATCGCCAAAAAAAAAGTATATAAACTGATCAATAATAAACCAAAAATAGTAAATTATTCTACGTATAAAAAAATAAAAAATAAAATATGTATACTTCACTGCGTGACTGATTATCCAGTAGATGATCAATATGCAAATCTCAATTGTATAAATAATATGATTAAAGATTTTAATCTTTACATTGGATATTCAGACCATACTTTAGGTATCATAGCCTCGGTTATAGCGTCAAATAAGGGAGCTCGTGTTATTGAAAAACACTTTACACTTAGCAAAAAAATGATCGGACCTGATCACCTTGCCTCTTTAGAGCCTAAAGAATTTAAAAATATGGTCAAAAAGATAAGACAAGTAGAATTAATGCAGGGTGATGGTATTAAAAAAATTCAAAAATGTGAAATTAGAAATGCAAAAGTAGCTAGGAAAAGTGTAGTAGCAAAGATTCCAATAAAAAAAAACGATAAATTTACGTTTGACAATTTAACATTAAAAAGACCTGGCACTGGTTTAAATCCATTTATGATTTATAAGTTAATAAATAAAAAATCGAAAAAAAATTATAAAACAGATGATTTAATTAAATTATAATGAAAATTTTATCTATTTACCCCTGGACACATATTTCATCATCTGCATTAATGATAAATGGTAAAATAGTTTCTGGATCTCCAGAAGAAAGATTTAATAAAAAAAAATATTCTACTGATTTTCCACTATTGTCAGCAGAATGGTGTCTTAAAAATAGCAATTTAAGTTGGGATGATTTAGATTTAATAGTTGTTCCTTGGAATCCAATGCATAATATCAATGTTTCTAACAGCAGATGGGACAACAGCATGACATGGCGTGGACAAATGCTCAGTCATATCCCTTCAAATATCATGAGAGCAAAAAAAGGATTAGTCGCCAAAGAGATGAAGATTATTTTTGGAAATACTAAAATAGTATATTTGAATCATCATGATTGCCATGCTGCTTCAGCTATTTATTGTTCACCTTTTAAAAAATGTGATTATTTAACAATTGATGGCCATGGCGAAGTTGAAACTTGTACAGCAGGAGTGTTTAATAAAAATATTATAAAAAAAAAAAGTTTTGTATTATATCCACACTCTGTAGGACTTCTTTACGGGGCTCTAACAGATTTTCTTGGATTTAAACCAGATAAAGATGAATGGAAAACAATGGCACTAGCATCTTTTAGCAAGAATACAAATATTTTTGATAACAAAATGAGTAAACTTTTTAAACTTACAAACAAAGGTTTTGAACTTGATTTAACATATTTTGATTTTTATTTGTTCGATAAAAGACCAAGTTTTTACAATAAAAAATTTATAAACGAGTTTGGCGAACCAAGAAATCCTAATGCGGTAATTTTAAAAAAACATTATGAAATTGCAGGGGCCCTACAAAGATCATTTGAAAAAATAGTAAATCATTTGTTGCAGATTTTAAAAAAAAAGGGTTCTAAATCTGGTAATTTAGTACTAGCTGGAGGTGCAGCAATGAATTGTGTTTACAATGGCGTATTAGATAAAAAAAAAATATATAAAAATAATTTTATACCACCCTGGCCCGATGATTTAGGTGTAACAATTGGTGCATTATATTTAGCTAATCAAAAATTTGAAAAAACAAAAATCAAACCCAGAAGAATAAGGTCTGCATATTTAGGTCCAAGTTTTAAAGAAAAAGAAATTTTAGATGTTTTAAAAAAATATAAAATTAAATTTCATAAACCCAAAAACTTATTTAGTTATACTGCTAAAAAAATTTCGCAAAAAAAATTAATTGGCTGGTTTCAGGGAAAAATGGAATATACTCATAGAGCTTTAGGTAACAGGTCAATATTGGCTGATCCGAGAGGAAAGTCAATCCAAAATATTATAAATAAAGCTGTAAAATATAGAGAAACATTTAGACCATTTGCTCCAGCAGTATTAGAAGAAAATGCTCATCAAATTTTTAATATCAGTCCGGAAGTAAAAGTTGATTTTATGGAAAAAGCTGTAGACGTAAAAAAAAAATGGATTAACAAAATACCTGCAGTAACTCACGTAGATAATACTGCAAGACTTCAAACAGTGAGTAAAAATTACAATATAAAGTTTTATAATTTAATTAATGAATTTAAAAAAATTACTGGAGTACCCATTTTAGTAAATACATCTTTTAACTTAAATGGCCAACCTATAGTACTCGATCCAAGCGATGCAATTAAGACGTTTTATTCATGTGGATTGGATGTTTTAGTACTTGAGGATTATGTTATAGAAAAATAATTATTTTATGAAATTTAAAGATAAATACACCAAAGAACTTCTAAAGTTTATTCCTGGAGGAGCCCACACATATTCGAGAGGACCTGATACTTTTCCCTCTAATGCTCCATCTATATTAGAAAAAGGTAAATCCGTGTTTATTTTTGATAATAAAAATAAAAAATATCTAGATTATGGAATGGGCCTGAGATCAGTTAACATTGGTTATGCTGAAAAATCAATTAATAAAGCAGCTTATAAAGCAATAAATTACGGAAATAATTTAACAAGACCTTCAATGATAGAATTAAAAGCTGCAAAGACTTTTGTTTCATTAATCGAAAATGCAGATATGGTTAAATTTACCAAGAACGGATCAACTGCAGTTACCGCAGCAGTTAAACTAGCAAGAGCCTATACAGGAAAAAAAATTGTATTAAGATGTGCAGAGCAACCTTTTTTTTCATTTGATGATTGGTTTATTGGCTCAACAAATATCCCTAGAGGAATAACTGATGAGACTATCAATCTCACAAAAAAATTTAGCTATAATGATATTCGGAGTTTAGAACAGCAAATTAAAAAATACAAAAATCAAATTGCTTGTGTGGTCTTAGAGCCTTCGAGTACGGAATGTCCTAAAATAAAAGGTACTTCCAGTCCTTGTTGTAATTTATCTAAGTGTAACAGAAACTATAAAAGAAAAGATCATTTTTTAAAACAAGTTCAGCGTATATGTAAAAAAAATAACATAGTATTTGTACTCGATGAGATGATTACAGGATTTAGGTGGGATTTAAAAGGTGCTCAAAATTTTTATAATGTTAATCCTGACTTGAGTACTTTTGGAAAAGCTATGGCAAATGGATTTTCAGTAGCGGCTGTTTGTGGAAAAAGGAAGATTATGGAACTAGGTTCAATTACTAATAAAAAAGAGGAA
>MDSY01127456.1_pt1 | contig 10427 bp, 9 predicted proteins | sample 811131 | NCBI WGS metagenome assembly MDSY01 (sample SAMN05326643, study PRJNA326480) | marine metagenome | isolation source: seawater | place: Atlantic Ocean: South West | collected 2010
AATCAGATATCGGCCGCTCTAATAACGCAAGGTCCGAAGATCCCCTGCTTTCACCCGTAGGTCGTATGCGGCATTAGCTAACCTTTCAGCTAGTTATTCCCCATTACTAGGCACGTTCCGATATATTACTCACCCGTTCGCCACTCGCCATCAGAGAGCAAGCTCTCTATGCTGCCGTTCGACTTGCATGTGTAAAGCATTCCGCCAGCGTTCAATCTGAGCCATGATCAAACTCTTCAGTTTAATCTAACTTTTTACTCTGCTCTCCAATAAATTGAAAAGCAGTTTGTATCGCTTATGCTTTTACTCAAATTCATTTCCAAGGTTAACTAGCTATAAATAGCTAGTGTGGTCTTGTCACAAATTTTGAAGTGTAAGCACTTTATATTTGAGAATTAAGTTTCTTTTAAAGGAAACCTAACTTTAACCTCATCAATAAGTACTCACACTTATCAGTTGTTAAATTGTTAAAGAGCTTTTCGATTTTGGTTGCGGGGACAGGATTTGAACCTGTGACCTTCGGGTTATGAGCCCGACGAGCTGCCAGACTGCTCCACCCCGCGATCGAAATATCAACGAGTTATACTCATTTTTAAAATCGTATTTTTTTAATCGTTGTTTTGCGCACTTGTCGCAAAGAAACGAGACTATAGCAGTTAGTTTTAACCTTTGTCAAACATTATCTTAGCTATTTTTACTTAACTAAAAGTTGATTGATTTTCTTAATGAAACTAACGGGGTCTTCTAGCTGACCTCCCTCTGATAACAGGGCTTGATCAAAGATTACTGAACTATATTCATCAAATTCTTTTTTACCTTGATAGCTATCTAATTTCTTAATTAAATCGTGCTCAGGATTTATCTCTAATATTGGCTTAATATTTGGTGTATTTTGCCCTGCTGCTTTTAAAATTCTCTCAAGATTACCTGAAATATCATTCTCACCAACAACTAAACAAGCTGGAGAATCTGTTAGTCTGTGCGTTACCTTTACTTCAGCAACCTTATCTCCTAGTGATTCCTTTATTTTCTCTACTAAATTCTTAGCACTATCTTCTATCTTTTTTTTCTTACCCTTTTCTTTTTCGTCTTCAAGCTTTCCTAGGTCTAGATCTCCTTTAGCAATTGATTGAAGTTTTTTTCCAGAAAACTCAGGTAAGCTCGAGATCATCCATTCGTCTACCCTATCTCCAAGCAATAGTACTTCTATTTTTTTCTTTTTAAAAATTTCTAAATGCGGACTATTTTTAGCGGCCATCAAGGAATCTGCGGTGATGTAATAAATTACTTCCTGATCAGTCTTCATTCGGCCAATGTAGTCACTTAAAGATACATTTTGTTCATCAGATTTATTATTTGTACTAGAGAATCTCAATAAAGAAGCAATCTTCTCCTTGTTACTAAAGTCCTCTGCTGGCCCTTCTTTTAATGCACGTCCAAATTCATTCCAAAATTTTTGGTATTCCTCTGGCTTCTTTTTAGCTAAATCTTCCATAGATGAAAGTAATTTTTTTACAGTTCCTGACTTTATTGCTTCAACAGCCTTACTATCTTGCAAAATCTCTCTTGAAACATTCAAAGGAAGGTCGCTACTATCAATAACACCTTTAATAAACCTTAAGTAACTTGGCATTAATTTTTCAGTAGCTTCCATTATGAAAATACGATTAACGTATAACTTAACTCCCTGATGACGCTCTCGATCATATAGGTCAAAAGGGGCTTTACTTGGAATATAAAGTAATGAAATATATTCCTGACTTCCCTCAACCTTGCTATGGAAATGCGCTAAAGGTGGCTCTGAATCATAGGTTAAGCTTTTATAAAACTCATCATATTCTTCGCCCTTAATATCTTTCTTATTTTTTGTCCAGATAGCTGAGGCGTCATTAATTGACTCACTCTCATCTAATTGAATTGTTTCGCCATCTTTCAATTCGGTCTTTTTCATCAAAATTGGTAAAGTAATATGATCTGAATACTTTTTAATAATTCCCTTTAAACGAAAATCATCTAAAAATTCGCTTGCGTCTTCTTTTAGAATCAAAGTAACAGCAGTGCCTCTTAATTTTTTATCAATAGCTTCCAAGGTAAACTCTCCATCTCCAGATGAAGTCCAACGAAAACCATCTTTGGTTCCAGCTTTTCTAGACTCCAAAATAACCTCATCCGCTAGAATAAAAGCGGAATAAAATCCCACGCCAAATTGACCTATGAGATTTGCATCTTTTGCCTGGTCTCCGGAAAGCTTACTCAAAAATTCCTTTGTTCCAGATTTTGCTATTGTGCCAATATTATTGACAATATCATCCCGATTCATACCAATACCATTGTCAGAAATAGTAATAGTCCGCTTTTCTTTATCAAAATCTACATTAATTTTAAGCTCTGTGTCATCCTCGTAAAGCTTAATGTTTTCAAGTGCTTCAAATCTCAATTTATCAGATGCATCACTCGCATTTGAAATCAGCTCCCTTATGGCTATTTCTTTATTACTGTATAAAGAATGAATCATTAGCTGAAGGAGTTGCTTAACTTCGGTCTGAAAACTTAATGTTTCTTTTTTTACTGTCATGTCATATTTCCTAAATGAATTTTTTTACGATTAATTGAATAGAGTTAAATGGGGGCAAAATATTTTTTTTCAATAGTAAGGTTTTGTAATCCTTACAAACTAGAGAGCACATAAGAGGTTGCAATAAATGCAAATGTCCCGGTTACATTTGGACTCGACCCATAACCATCGCAATTTAGGCCATTTATTGGAAAGTTAGCCTCACCCTTACTTGGCTTAAAAATAACTTCGGATGAAAAAATAACAGGGAAATTTTTATTAAATATTTTTTTATTAAAATACTGACGTATTTTTGTGAGTAATGGGTCACCAAAAGTTTTAAAAATATTAGTGATTTTTACAAGCTCTGGATTTTTTCTTCCTCCGGCACCTCCAACCATAAGAAACTTAATGCCTGCATTTAAACAATAATCTGCTAAACAAATTTTAACCTTTGTTTGATCGATTGCATCAATAACAAAACTAAGATTAGTTTTAATATAAATTGGAATATTTTCTTCAGTAAGGAAATCATCAATACAAGCTACATCACAGCTTGGGTTAATATCTAGAATTCTTTCTTTCATTACCTCCACCTTTGATCCACCAATTGTTGAATCTAGAGAATGAATTTGTCGGTTGATATTTGACTCTGCAATATGATCCATGTCAATAAGAGTAATTTTTCCTATGCCGTGTCTTGCCATAGACTCTGCAACCCATGATCCAACTCCACCAATACCTATAATACAAACATGGCTAGATTGAAACCGATTAAATTGAGTTTCTCCAAATAAACGAATAACTCCCCCGAAACGTCTTTCTATATCTATTTTTTTACTACTCACGCTCAAGGACAACAAATGCTACAGCAATATTTTTTTCGTCAGATATAGATAAATAGCAACTCTTAATATCGAGGCTGTCGACTAAATCCTGTAATCCTGCAGTCATTTTTATACTAGGTTTTCCGAGAGAGTTATTAGTCACTTCAATCGATTTCAGAGTAACCAGTCCTCTAAACCCGGTTCCTAGAGCTTTGGCAAAAGCTTCTTTTGCAGCAAACCGTTTAGCTAAAAAGTTTTCTTTAACTTTTGTTTTACTGTAAATAGAATACTCGGCGTTATTAAGTATTTTTTTTGCAACAGCATCTCCAAACTTTTCAATAGACCCTTTTATTCTCTTTACTTCAACTACATCAGTACCTATTCCATAAATCATTTAACTGAGTGCTCCATAATAATTCTTTTCATTTTTTTTACAGCATTCTCCCAGCCTACAAATAATGCTTCTGCAACGATAGAATGACCTATATTCAATTCACATATTTCAGTAATTGAAGCAATTCTTTGAACATTTTTATAGTGTAGCCCGTGACCTGCGTTAACAATAATTTTACTTTTATGTGCAAAAAGAACGGCATCATTAATTTTTTTTAATTCATTCTCTTTTTCAGAGCCTTCTTCGCAATCTGCAAAATGTCCAGTGTGGATTTCAATTACCGGCACTTCCAAAGCGACAGCTTTTTCAATTTGTCTTTCATCAGGTGTAATAAAGAGTGAAACTCTTACCCCACTATTTTTTAATGAGTCAACAGCTTCTTTAATCTCCTCAAAATTTTTAATAAGATCCAGCCCGCCTTCTGTGGTTCTTTCTTCTCTTCTTTCCGGAACCAGACAAACATCCTCAGGTAGAACATCTAAAGCAATTTTAATCATTTCGCTAGTAGGAGCTAACTCTAAATTCATTTTTGTTTTAAGAAGAGGTTTGAGCTCATAAAGATCAATATCTTGCATATGACGGCGATCCTCTCTTAAATGCAATGTAATGCTGTCAGCGCCTGCCTTTTCAGCTTTAATGGCAGCCTCAACTATGCTTGGGTAAGAAGTACCCCTTGCTTGCCTTATGGTAGCAATATGATCAATGTTTACACCTAAATTCATTTACTCAACACCTTGTATATGTGAAAAAAGTTGCTTAGAGTTTAAGGGCTTATTTCCCAAATAATGAGCAATTAAGTATCTCATCAATAACTTACTTTGCTTTTCTGTTTGTGAATTTTCATATTTATCTATATCCATATCAATTAAAGTTTGTCCCATTACTTTAATGCCATCTTTACTCTCAGATGAATCAACAGCTCCATACTCAGCTTGATAACTATAAACTTTATCGGCCAAAATAGGCTGAGAATTTCCATCAAGCTTCAAGGGAACTTGGTAACCTAATTCCTGCAATAATCTTAATTCAAATCGCCTTAAAGTAACACTTAAATTTTTTTTTAAAGAAAGCATCTCTATTGCTTCATGATAAAACTTGAATAAGTCACTATGTGTGCCTTCTCTTAATAAAAGCCTAATAAGTAATTCATTAAGGTAAAAACCACAAATAAGTGCATCACCATCAATCGCTAAATATTTAGCACTCCACTCAATGTTATGCAATGTTTTTATATCCCCATTACCTGACCAGGTAGCTTGAAGCGGCTGGAATGCCTGAAGCATTCCACGAAGTATAGAGCGCGGCCTCCTAGCCCCTTTTGCAACAACTGGTATTCTTCCGTGATGCTCAGAAAATAATTCAACAATTAGGCTCGTTTCCTTAAAAGGATAAGTATGAAGTATGTATACATTTTGATTTTCTTGTTTGGACAAAACATTAGCCATACTTTTAAAGACCTAGAGACTTAAGAGCACGAATATCATCAGACCAACCTTTCTTAACCTTAACCCAAGTTTCCAGCCAAACTTTACCATTAAATAGTTTTTCCATGTCTCTTCGCGCACTACTAGAAATTTCTTTAAGTCGCTCACCCTTATTACCAATTATCATTGGTTTATGAGAGTCTCTATCTACAATAATCGCTGCAAAGATTCTTCTTAAATTGCCTTCGACTTCAAATTTTTCAATCTCCACAGCTACAGAGTATGGAAGCTCTTGCCCTGTTAGTCTAAAAACTTTCTCCCTAATGATTTCAGATGCTAGAAATTTTTCATTTTTATCAGTAATCTCATCTTCGTCGTAGATAAAATTTTGCTGAGGTAGAAGTTGACGAATAGATTTTAGTAATTCCGGTAAATTACTTTCTTTTTTAACACTAGTTGGGATGATGTCTTTAAATACCTGCAATTTAGATAAATTATCCATCAAACCCAATAATTTATTTTTATCTTTAAGTTGATCAACTTTATTTATAACTAAAACTGTAGGAGTAGTGTTAGGAATCATACCTAATATTTTTTTGTCAGTTTCATCTAATTCATTTGGTTCTATTAAAAAAACAATTACATCAACATCTTTTAATGCCTGTTTAACCGTTTTATTTAATCCACGATTCATAGTATTTAAATGCTTTAACTGAAAGCCAGGAGTATCAACAAAAATATACTGCGTATCATTATTGGTAGATATTCCTATTAATTGATACCTAGTTGTTTGCGCCTTTCGTGATGTAATACTTAGTTTTGTTCCAATAAAGTAATTCAATAAAGTTGACTTACCAACATTTGGTTTACCTACAATTGCTATTGTTCCACATCTTCTTTTTTTTAAGTTACTCATCATTAGACTTAGAGCCAATCAATTTTAATGCTGAAAGAGCAGCTTCTTGCTCAGCAATTTTTCGACTGGTTCCTTGACCTTGACTTTGTATTTCTAATGTTTGAATTGAGCAACTTATTTTAAAAATCTGTGAATGATCTTCACCATCAACTGATAATATCTCATAAAGGGGTAAGGGGATTTTTTTTGCCTGGAGTGATTCCTGAAGAATCGACTTTGGATCTTTCATTATTTTTTTTGGATCAATAATACTTATCTTGTCTTTATAAAATTTTGAAATAAATTGATGAGATGCTTCTATCCCTCCATCTAAAAATAAAGCTCCAATAATAGCCTCGACAGTATCAGCCATTATTGAGGGCCTCCTCCATCCTGAGCTTTTAAGTTCGCCCTCCCCTAGCTTCAAGTAATCACTAATATTAATAGTGGATGCAATATCACTTAAAGTTTGCTCTTTAACAAGCTGTGACCGAAGACGACTCAAATCTCCCTCATTAATATTTTCAAATTTTTTAAATAAAAAATCAGCTATTATAAAATTTAAAATACTGTCGCCTAAAAATTCTAATCTCTCATTATTACTTCCTTTAAAGCTTCTATGTGTCAAAGCTAACTCAAGTAAGTCCTGCTGCTTAAATTTATAACTAATAATTTTTTCTAATGATTGTAATTGGTCTTTATTCATAATCAATTAATGAATCCAATTACCAATTCGGTCTGGTTCTGAAAGGTTAAGCCAGATTACAAATGCTTTACCCACCAGTAATTGCTCAGGCACAAATCCCCAAGCTCTACTATCAGACGAATTGTCACGATTGTCTCCCATTGCTAAATAATGCCCTTTAGGAACATTAAATTGATAATTTTCCGAAGGAATATCATGAGTTAAAATAGAGTGACTCGAATCAACTAATAATTCTTCAAACTCGAGTGCACTCATAATCTGACCATCATTTGTTTCATAATTATATTTATCTTTAAACTTTAGTTCTATTGATTGCCCATTAATGATCAACTCTTTATTAACATATTTAATTTCATCCCCAGGAAGCCCTACCACTCTTTTAATATAATCAATAGAGGGATTTTTAGGATAGTGAAATACAAATACATCTCCTCTGTTTGGGCTACCCAAATTAATTAAAGTTTTATTCCATACCGGAAAACGAATACCATAAGCAAACTTGTTAACAGCAATAAAATCCCCTGAAATTAAAGTTGGCATCATAGATCCAGATGGTATCTTAAAGGGTTCAACTATAAAAGATCGAATAACGAAAACAATTAATAACACAGGAAAAAAACTTTTTGAATACTCAATTAAAAAATGTTCTTTTGCTTTTTTTAACCTATTTTTTTTAAAATAGACAAAATCAAGAAAAGTTATTATTCCTGTAAATACTGTAACTGACATTAAAATTATTGCAAAAATCATTTATCATCTACCTGTAAAATTGCTAAAAATGCTTCCTGGGGAATATCGACATTACCCACTTGCTTCATTCTCTTCTTACCTTCTTTTTGTTTTTCTAATAATTTTTTCTTTCTAGATATATCTCCACCATAGCACTTTGCAAGTACATTTTTCCTCATAGCTTTAACAGTCTCTCTTGCAATTATATTTGCGCCTATTGCAGACTGAATAGCAACATCAAACATTTGCCTCGGTATAAGTTTACGCATTCTGGCAGCTAACTCCCGACCCCTAAATATACTATTTGATCTATGAACTATCAAGGATAGTGCATCCACTCTTTCTCCATTAACCATAATATCTAACTTTACTAGGTCAGCTGCACGGAATTCTAAAAATTCATAATCCATTGAAGCGTATCCTCTTGATACTGATTTTAGTCTATCAAAAAAATCAAGAACCACTTCACTCAAAGGAATCTCGTAACTAATCATTACTTGTCGTCCTAAATACTGCATATTTTTTTGAATACCTCTTCTGTCATTGGCTAAAGTCATAACTGGACCAACATAGTCATGCGGTAAAAGAATATTTAAATTTATTATAGGCTCTCTAACTTCATCAATTACTGAAAGGTCTGGTAATCGTGAGGGATTTTCGATAAGAGTTGTCTCGCCAGTGCCAAGTAGTAATTCGTATATCACAGTAGGAGCCGTAGTAATTAATTCCATTTCATATTCACGTTCTAATCTTTCTTGAATAATATCCATGTGTAAGAGGCCTAAGAAGCCACAGCGAAAACCATAACCAAGTGCGCTAGAATTTTCTGGCTCAAAATTTAGTGAAGCATCATTTAATTTTAATTTTTCTAGCGCCGTTCTTAATCCTTCGAATTGATTTGACTCAATAGGATACAAGCCAGCAAAAACCTGAGGTTTTATTTCTTTGAAACCAGGTAGGGATTCTGATGCCTTATCTCTTGCGAGTGTTATGGTGTCACCAACTTTGGAGCTAGCAAGCTCCTTAATTCCCGAGATCACAAAACCTACTTCCCCAGATTTTAGTGAGTTTTTTACCAGTGACTTTGGAGTAAATATACCTACTTCCTCACATATGTATTCAGCACCTGTTGCCATCAAATGTAACTTATCCTTAGGCTTTATTTCTCCATCGACTACTCTAACAAGCATCACAACACCAACATAATTATCAAACCAGGCATCAATAATTAAAGCTTTTAATGGTTTTTTAATAGAGCCTTGAGGTGGCGGAATTCTTTTAACGATTGCCTCTAAAATATCCTCGACACCCACTCCTGTTTTTGCAGAACACAGGACTGAATCTGTTGCATCTACACCAATAACATCCTCAATTTCTTTTTTTACCCTACCAGGCTCTGCGGAAGGCAGATCAATTTTATTTAATACAGGAAGTACTTCGACCCCTTGATCCAGAGCAGTGTAGCAGTTTGCAACTGTCTGCGCCTCAACACCCTGAGAAGCATCAACCACCAATAATCCACCTTCACAAGCAGCCAGTGAGCGACTAACTTCATAGGTGAAGTCAACGTGACCAGGAGTATCAATTAAATTAAATATATAAATATCATTATTTTTTGCTTTATATTTTAAGCTAACTGTTTGAGCTTTTATAGTGATACCTCGCTCCCTCTCAAGATCCATGGAGTCAAGAACTTGTTGCTCCATCTCTCTATCCTCTAAACCTCCACAATAGTGGATAATTCTGTCAGCTAAAGTTGATTTACCATGATCGATGTGAGCAATGATTGAAAAATTTCTTATATTTTCCATATAGAATTTGTAGGACCTTAAAAGCTATCAAATATAAATAAAGGCGCTAAATGCGCCTAAATTTTATATTATCTTATACATTAGTTAGAGTATTTTAATCACTTATTTTTACCGGAATAAAAAGGGTATCTCCATTTCGATAAATTAGTATCGCAATTGTTTTGCCATTAGGGGCTTTATTCAACTCCTTATTAAATGAATAAACGGTAGTAACTGGTGAATTATTTAAAGCTAAAATAATATCTCCTGGTCTTATTTGAGATGATATTGCTTTACCTTTAACATCTGCAACTAATAGACCATTTCGACCATCTAGAGTCTTTTTTTCTTGCTTAGAAGTTGCTTTTAATACAAGACCTATTCGGTTAACTTCAAGCTTATTTGCTTTTCTTGCAACAACAACTTTTTTATCGCTAGGCATTTCACCAATAACAATATTCAATTTTAATTTCTTACCTTTTCTTATAACTTCAACAGGGGCAGAAGATTTAGGTTTAGTTGTACCAACAAATTTAGGAAGATCAGATGAATTCACAATACTATTGTTGTTAAATTGCAATATAACATCGCCAGGAAGTAAACCTCCTTTTGCAGCAGGTGAATTTTTCTCAACACCGGCCACTAGAGCTCCTTTTGTATCAGTCATGCCAAAAGATTCAGAAAGCTCTTTAGTAATATCTTGAATAGCAATACCTAACCAACCCCTTATAACTTTTCCATTAAGCTTTAATTGCTCAGCCACATTAATCGCAACATCAATTGGGATAGCAAAAGATAATCCCATGTAACCTCCAGTACGGCTATATATTTGAGAATTAATCCCAATGACTTGACCGTTTGTATTAAATAATGGTCCGCCAGAATTGCCAGGATTGATAGCAACATCTGTTTGAATGAAAGGTACAAAGTTTTCTTGAGGAAGCGCCCTTCCTTTAGCGCTAACGATACCTACAGTCATAGTATTTTCAAGTCCAAAGGGAGAGCCAATTGCAGCGACCCATTCACCAACCTTAACTTTTTCAGGGTCACCTACGCTAACAGTTGGTAAATTTTTGGCTTCAATCTTTAGAAGTGCAACATCAGTTCT
>MDSY01111186.1_pt1 | contig 10426 bp, 12 predicted proteins | sample 811131 | NCBI WGS metagenome assembly MDSY01 (sample SAMN05326643, study PRJNA326480) | marine metagenome | isolation source: seawater | place: Atlantic Ocean: South West | collected 2010
AGATTATAATGAGTGCTAAAAAAGAGATTGTTTCTAACGCTTCACAGCAAACAGTGGCTCCTTCCCAAGAGCAAGTTAGTAGATGCTATGATTAGTGACCAAAACGCGGCTTTAAATGTAATTGTAGGATTGTAGGATTTATCGGTGTTGCTCAAAAGAGAGGATGTTTCGCGAATGATGAGTCTGCGAAAATTTATGAATGTATTACACCTTTGAACATTTAAAATGCCATATTATAATTTTTATATTCATATATAATATAATGGCATCAAGTATAAATTCAGTTATTACAGCAGCAGTTGCTGGTAATGAACTTACAAGAAGATTGAGAGCGTGTATTGCTCAGGCAACTTGTCCTAATTTAGATAATAAAGTTGCTTTGGAAGGCGCGGTGTCATTTAATCCTGAAGAGGGACTTGGGGTCCCACCACCCTTAGAAATGACAGGAGCCAAAGAAACAGTTGTATTAGATACAGGTATAGATCCTTATTCAATTGATACTGTTGAGAAATTTGTAACAAAGGCAAATGATACAGTATTAATTATTGGACAAGTTTGTTTTAAATTTTTTAATAAAGATTGTAGTTCTCTTTTAAGCGAAATTAAGAGTTCTCCTGTTTATGTAATGGGAGGAACAACACCTTTTGATTTTAATATTGCCTCTGAAGGTGTAGAAATGTTAGAAAATAATGGCTGTCAAATATTTCCCGTTCCTACAAGTGAGTGTCCTAAATATAAATTTGTAGAGCAATGGGCCCCTCTTATATCTAAGTATGATCAAGTTGCTCGGGATGTTCATAATATCGCAGTAGCAGCATTTTTAACATCAAGAACAGCTACCAATGATGGTGCTTTTTACCGTCAATTTGGATTAGCAGATATGGCACAAAAATCAGAAGGAAAAGGTGGAGCTATTATTACTTTTGAGTCAGTTCTGGCAAAAAAAGTCAAATCAAGTGATAAATTTTCACAAGAAATAAATGATAAAATGAATGCTATTATATCACATTGTGATAGTAATAAAAATCCTAATTATGGTGAAGGCAAGACAGGAGGGCAGGAACCGGTTTATACTACATTATATAGTATGTGGAATAGCGCATTAAATGCGGATACACATTCCCATTTAATGGCACCATTAAGTGCTTTGATATTAGAATCTTTACAGGAAGTTGGAAGTCCCGGCGCAATAGAATATGATGGATATACTACAGCAAAAATGTTATATACATATGCGGATGAAGATGAACTTACCGCTGATAAACATTATGCCGATTTAATGAATTTATTTAATCATGGTATATGTGCTTCAGCATGGGAAAAAGGGTTAGCTGCTATATTAAGTAAAGGTAATTTATATGTATATCATGATGCTGGATTAGATCCATATGTGGATGATTATATCGCATTAAAAATTTTAAATGCAGCAAAGGGACAGAGTTCCGGTAGTGAGGCGAGTAAACAAGGTGATGATGTAGTAAAACATCTTTCCAATAGGGCTCGTACTACGAATTTCGCACGTAGAGGTGGTCGCCGCGGCAAGAGTCGCAAAAAGACAAAAAAGAAGAAGAGTAAGCGAAGAAAAACCGAAAGAAAGCGTAAAAATAAATCTAAAAGAAAGAAACCTAAAAATAAATATACTCGTAAAACCAAACAATAAGCATTTTATTTTTTTGACAAGGTAGGCAGCAAAGGCAGCAGCAAAGGCAGCATCAAAGGCAGCAGCAAAGGCAGCAGCATAACTAACAACAAGAACATTCATTTTCTATCTCCCTCGGCAACATTACCAAACCTCGTCTTGAACATTGTTCGGAAGAACATTCGCAGATCGATATGAGTGGTGTTGGCAATGCGGTCTGGCACCGCAATGATTCCTTGTCCGCGTTTCAAGTGGCGTGAACCTTTGAACAGCGCTATGTCGAGCAGTCTGATGATTTTCTTCTCCGCCTTGGTCATTTTAAATCGCGAAACACGATATTCGCTCTTGTATGTGAAGCGGTTATAGTTTCGGTCCTCGTAAATGCGATGATACTGTTTCAAAACGGGTGCGTTCCTTACCAGACCGACGCCGCGTATTTTGTTCTTATCGTTGCGCATTTCAAGAACAAAGATAGGAACGTCGGCATTATGAGAGTCGCTCACTTGCTTGGGTGTTCCGTATATGCATCCGGTCCACTTATTCTTTTTCCGCCAGGACTTATTCTGTTTCCACGTTTCGCTATTGAAACGCGTTGTAGCTATAATATGCATAGATTGGTGTATAATAAAAATATACACCAATATAATTCAATTTTATTGTTATATAATATTTCAGTATTATATAAATATGAAGGAAATAGTGAAGATGAGTGGATTTCAAAAAATACAAGAAATGCAAGATTGTTTGAATAAAAATTGCAGTAGTATAATTAAAAAAAGTAATGCTCATAATAAAAAATTGACTAATCAATACCTTAAACGTTCAAAAAATTGGAAAAAAACATATAATGAAGCAGGTGTTATACAAAACCAACGAAGCAAATGTTCTCTTAAACATTGTATTAATTTAGCTAGCCCACTCACATTAAAAATATGGAAAGCAGATTCAAAAAAATATACTTCAAAAGAAGAAAAAATAAACCTTAAAAATTTTATTAATACTATGAATGACTATGAAAAGTTTTTAAAAGAGAATCCAAAATTCATAAAAAAATTAAATAAAACTAAAAAAAATAAGAAAACTAATAAGAAAAACAGAAAAAATAAGAAAACTAATAAGAAAACTAATAAGAAAACTAATAAGAAAACTAATAAGAAAACTAATAAGAAAAATAAGAAAACTAATAAGAAAACTAATAAGAAAAACATAAAGGTTTAATATTTAGTATAACCATGCGAATAACCAACGGCTGGTCGCATACGGTCGATGGATAGGCTGTAAACAACCATATAGAAAAAATCCTTAGTAGGACCATCTATATTTTTTGACTCTTTTTCTCTTCATTCATACAGTGGACAATAATCCCTTTACTAGCGATTTGCTGTTCATGTTTATTAGCATTTTGCCTTCTTGATCTAGAACCCCAGCATGAATCATCACATCATGCTTATATGGTGCAAACCCCTCGATATATCTTGTAACAGGACGTTCGGAGACATTTCTTATCACCATGCGAATAACCAACGGCTGGTCGTGAGTTCGACGTCTATGTAACGTAACATCAGTTGCGACCCCTAAGAACGTGAATGATCCGGTTTTCTTCCTATAGTACACTTTGAAGGGATATTTTCTCTCAATCGGTGTTATTAGATGTTCATCGTCTATACCTGTTTTGGTCCCTTTATAAAACACCTCGAGAGACCCATCCAGACGTTGCTTAATCTGATCTTCATACGAGTAAACATGGTTGCGAACCATAGTTTTGCCGGCGGTCATGGTTACGACAACGAAATGAGGTTCCTCAACATGAACACGCAAATTACGCCACATTTTAGAAGTGATAGTAGTAGTAGCCATTATCAATGTTTTGTCATTTGTAATTTCAAAAAATCAAAATCAATTTTTCTGAGATTTATTATCGTTGTTTATATTACATGTCACTCAGCAGTGTTATTACCGATGATATCAAGAGTTATACGGCAGGTTTCTTTGCGGCGACCCTTCTCGTGGTGTACGTGTTCAAGATACCAGAACGTATCACCGGCGCATCCAAGTTGGTGAACGAATACTACTACGACAATGCCGCGCAAAGTTTCCTCTTAGATTTTTTCCTCATCTTCGCCTATCTTCGCATTGCCGGTTATGGTGCCCGCGCGCTAGGGGCAAAGACGCAGATTCAAAAGGCAATTGTTGTGGCCGCAACGACCATGCTGCTCTCGTCTGGATTCATGACGCTCTTCTTGCGTCAGCCTCCCAATTCGTCCTTCTTTGCGAGGTGGTTTCGCAAAGCCGGGTTCAACGCGGTCTATTACGACATGGTCATCGTGACCAGCGTCTTCCTGTTGAGCAACGGCGCATCTACGTTTCTTTGTAAGTAAAATCGTAGTCTTTACGATGCAAGGTGTTGATGCTGTGGATGTCTTCCGCATCAAAACCGAACAATGACGCAAGAGTCGCATCAGTGATTGGTCGCTCGAGTTCATCCTCCAACTGGAAGAGGTCGGGAATGAGTTCAAACGCGTAGCGCTCCAAGTATTTCATACGGTATCGGGTGGCTTCGAAGAGGTAGAGCGCGGTTTTCGTCGAAAACACCTCGCACAAGAGCTCGAGCTCCTCTAGCGAACGCCCCGCAATCACGTAGTTGTCGCGGTTGGAGATGCCGAACTTGCCGTTCGCGTCGATGTAGGGGAACCCATACATTTTGTGGGGCAGCACCAACTTACACTCTCCGTGGTGGTTGAGCGGTCGGTTGCTGTAGTTGATGACGAGTCGTGGGGAGACCCCTTCTAATACGGCGGTTCGAATGTTTGGAAAGGGGTGTGCACTGTCGGGGGCGTTGACTAGGGTGATGCCTCGACGGGGTAGGTTGGTTTTGATGACGCGGAGGTGTCCGAGCGCCTCGACAAAGGGCATCAGTTTAGCAACAATGGCCGCACCAAATACGGGTATGGGTGCGTGTGGCTTGAGTGGGTAGTGGACGTATGCCTTTCGGTCTCGGTCGTAAAGGCGCATCCGCCGATTGTTGATGTCCCCGCCTCCGGTCGGTTGGTTGACGAGCCAAAAGTAGCACGTGGGTGTTTGGGCCTCCGATGAGAACACGCGGTTTGTCTCCGTGTTGGTCAGGCATCGCAGCATCTCTATCTGGTAGTAGGTCAAGTAGTGGTAGGTTTTTGCCTTGTCGGGCTTCATCCAAATGGAAGGTACGATGACAAGGAGGTTGCCGCCCGATTTCAAGAGAGAAATGGACGTCTTGATGAATGGGACCCATATGGTGGTTCCGTCTTTTTTCTTGCTTTTGCCTCCATTTGTGGGCACCTTCTTCGTGCCGTTTGAGTTGTATGGCGGATTACCAATGACGTAGTCGAATGTTCGTGTCCCGGCATGGTTCGTAAAGTCCTCGCACACAATATTCGCGTCCGCACCAAATAATTTACGCAAATGCGTTACATTGTCCTCTTGAATTTCAATCATATAAAGCATATTTTGGATGATGTGGTCGTGACGCGCATTTCTCTCTGGTATTGCGGAGGCTAGACCGATATCTAACTTCCAAAAGAGAAAGATCGAGAAGAACCCGGTGCCAGCGCCTGGGTCTAGCCAGTTGGCGTTCGGGTCTGTAAAGGAAGATGCCGGAAGCATATCAAACATCTCCTTAATCATGGTGAATGGGGTGAATATCTCTCCGTATAACGACTTCTTATCTGGTTGTGTGGAGAGATTTTGCTGGTAATCCAAGCGATTTATAGTGCGGATTGCCATGTTACACATTCAACAGATTCAAATCGGGGTGACCTTGCGTATTTCGGTAAAAATGCGTGAAAAAAAGCCCGCCTTGGCTCATTTCAATTTTGTTTTTTATTGTTTTTCTTTTTCGTTTTTTATTGTTTTTCTTTTTCGTTTTTTATTGTTTTTCTTTTTTTTTATTTGTTGCCGACCTTTTCTCTCTTGACACTGTTTTTCTACTCGAGAATATCCATATCGTATGGGTCATAATCGTAGTAGTCGCACACGTTGTCCCCGTCATTGTAGTCGTCGGGACCATCGTAGCATTCGGTTGCTTGGAAACGCTCGGCGTCTTCGGCATAGGTGTTCATCGTCTTCGCTGATTCTACACCACAACCATCATCGCACCAGGACGGTGTCGGTGTCTGCGTCGGTTCGTTCACCGGGTGGCACCAGAGCGGGGCAATACCGGTGCTGTTGCTAGTGCCGGTGCTGGATGTTCCGGGTGGTGCCGCCGTCCATCCATACAGTGCGGGATCAGACCAATAGTTCATCTTCGTCTCTTGCGCGAGCATCATCGTGCGAAGCATCATTGTCTGCGTCTCCAATTCCAAGATTCGGTTGAATTGACTGAGTGCCACTTGCGCTTGCTTAGCACTGCGGGTATCCAGTTCCACAATGCACTTCTCAATCCGCACTTCGGTGGCGGTCATCGGGTTCTTGTTTTCCAGCAAAAGCCAGTAGCTCGGGTCATCGTGCACAAGGCGCGCTTGGCGTGAAGGGTCCATAATCCGCTCTTGGATATTGCGAACGCATTGCGTGTCAGTCCATTCCATATGAACGAATGCTTGATAGTAGAAGTTCCCATCATCGCTCTGCTTGTAGATGAGATCGACCCGTTCGACGAGACCCAGTTCGTTCCTGCGAAAGACCTCCGCAATCATTGCTTCTTGTGCCCACTCCGGCGTGATGCGCGGGATATACACGGAAAGCTGGTTGTTGAAAGTATTCGCGTTGTTGTTCATCATATTCATCTTGTTTTGTTGTTGTTGTATGTGTAGTAGCAGGAGAGATATAGCATTTCAATTTTTTCTGAAATTCGTCCACACCTAAACACAATCGTCCGAAAGACCCCTTTTTTCGTGTGTTTTGAACGCTTTGTTGGTTCGACATTCTTTAGCACCGGTTTCCAGTAACCTCCACACATGGTCTTGGGAGACCACCGCCAGATTCTCGCAAAGTCGCGCTATACCAAGGTGTTCTGCGTTGGAGCGTCTAACCACCTCGTTGAAATTCTCGAGAAAGGTGGACAGGTCGGAACTGAAGACCGCATCGCGGCATCGGTAGGTCTCATCGGAGAGACGCGTACATCCGGTAAAACACGGGATGTAACAAGACGCCACGAGGCACCGGATAAGTTCATCGCGCGAATCCCAGCGACTCACCATTTTGCACTTCGAATTGTTGTCCGGTTCGCATAAGATGATGCCCAGATATCCGCTCGCGTAGACGTGGGCATCGGGCGGCAGCGCCTTTTCCATCACGGCGGTAACAAAGTCCGCCATACCACCGAAACGGGTTCCCAGTGGCATACTTCCATACAATTGGACGACGGTGTCAATGTCAACATTCGAGCACGTCAACAAGGTGGCGACCAACGCACCCGCGCTATATCCTGCCAAGAACGCGGGTCGTTTGTGCTCGAGGAGTTCCATACCGTATCCTAATCCATACCAAAACGCGGGGAATCCACCGCCTTCAAAGACGATGTTCATGTTAGTTACATTAAAATTAGATATATAACTTTATATGCGATGTTTTCCATATTTGTTTGTGTTGCTATTATAGTAAACCCAATATGTCGAATCGAGCCTTCGGAAGTTTGAACAAGACCATTGTGAACTCAAGCGATTACATTGCGAAAAAGAGACAAGTAGCCGTGTATAGAAATGCGGCGAGTTCAACGAGTGGATTCGGTATTGCGAAAGAAGAAAGTGGCGGTGAAGGCGAAGTAGTGGTCACCGCACGCAATCACGAAGAACTATTGACCCTGACAAAGGGGATGCATCATTGTGCTGCCGCCGACTCTTCGGGTGCGGATACGCTGAAATATGACATTTTGTCCGGCAACAAGATGGTGGTGGATTACGGGAAACATAACCCCGTAACGTATACTGGAGATTTGGATGCTTCCGGTGGCGCAACCAACCCCGGGGCTCTTGAGTCAAATACGATTCCTTACCCGTCCACAATTACTGGAGTTACCGGATATCCAGGGTTTATTGTCGATGTGTGTGGAACGCTGTTTGGAACGGGGGAACTTGGTGCCGGACCAGCGTGGGTGGACATTATTTCGGATGTTAGCTACACGAATACCAACGATTACAAACGAGACAATAAATCCCAACCATTACACAACTTTCACTATCCAGTACGCGTTACCCTCAAAAAAAATAGCACCTAGCACCTGGGTTGGCGGGTAAAAAAAAATTGATTCAAGTTATTACGATGATACCATCTACAAAAATGGAATTATCGGATGAACAGCACCAGGCTCTAAACGCGTTCAAGGAGCAAAAGAATGTATTTATCACGGGTCCTGGTGGAACTGGAAAAAGTGAACTAATACGGCATCTTGTGGCAGAGGCAACCAAGATTGGACGCAAAGTCCAGGTGTGCGCGCTGACCGGATGCGCTGCCGTGCTCCTTCAGTGCCCGGGCGCCAAGACGCTCCATTCGTGGTCGGGCATTGGGTTAGGCAACGGAGACATTCACACGGTGGTAGACCGCGTCGCAAAGAACAAGCACAAGCGTATCGCATGGACCGATGTCGACGTGCTCATTGTGGATGAAGTCAGTATGATGTCGGAGAAGTTGTTCCGTCTCCTAGACCGGATTGGTCGCAAGACGCGCAAGCGCCTCGACGTTCCCTTTGGAGGTATTCAGGTGGTCTTCTCGGGCGACTTCTATCAACTTCCGCCGGTCGGCAACGACGACGAACCCGAAACGTCCGCCTTTTGTTTCGAAAGTGAAACGTGGAACAGCACCTTCGATGAAACGGTCGTATTGAATACGATGTTTCGACAGACGGATCCAAAGTATGCAAAGGTTCTCAACCAAATTCGCGTCGGGATGATTTCTAGGAGAGGCGTGCGATTGCTGGAGGAGCGCGTCGGCACCACGTGCGATGACGAACTCATCAAACCCACCATCTTGCTCCCTCGGCGTCGCGAGGCCGACGTCATCAACAAGCGCGAACTTGCCAAACTAGACACGAATGAGCACTGCTTCAAACTTGCGCCACACTGGGAACCGGTGAATAACGGCGCAGACAATCGCGGCACTGACAATCGCGGCGCTGCGATGTTCGACAATGTTTCGGATGAGCAGCGCGAGAGAGAACTGAAATACTTGTCCACAAATATTATGGCCGATAGCGACCTGGTGCTCAAAGAGGGTGCGCAGGTCATGTGCGTGGCAAACGTGGACATGGAGGGTCCGGAACCCTTGGTAAATGGGAGTCAAGGTGTCGTGGTGGGGTTCGAAAACGGCGCGCCATTGGTGCAGTTCCGTGGCGGCACCATTCGCAAAGTCGTTCCGCACTTGTGGGAGAGCGAAGTCATCAAGGGAATCGGAGTCAAGCAAATTCCGCTCATTCACGCGTGGGCGATTACCATCCACAAGGCGCAGGGGGTCACCCTCGATCTTGCCCAAATCAACGCGGGCGGCAGCATCTTCGAGTGTGGACAAACATACGTGGCGCTTTCGCGCGTCAAGTCGGCAGAAGGTCTCTTCCTTACCGAACTAGACCTCCGCAAAATCAAAACTAACAAGAAGGTGAAGGAGTTCTACGAGTCGCTGGTAAGTCAACACCAATAAATAACGTGTATAAACTTCAATAGGAAAAGTCCCATAATGGACTTTTCTTACTGCGCGTGCGCGTGTTGTGTGGTGTCGTGTGGTGTGGTGTCAGGACATAGTCGTTTCAGAAAGTAGTGAGTGTCTAAAATTGAAATACCTTTTGCCGAAGAGTATGGCACAAAAGACGAATAACTCCAAGAATGAATATGAACCACCCTCAGAATATGTTGAGCTACTACAGCGACCAGGCGGATCTGATGAGGCAAATTATGCGGGCTCAGAACGATGCGCTTGTGGCACAAATGGAAGAGGGGAAGAGGCAAAGAGTGAGCTACTTGACGATGTTACAAGAGCAACAAGATAGCGCGCGTCAGCATATGTTCACGATGGCATATGGTGAAATCCAAGAGGCAGAACCGTTGGAGAGGGAGGCGGATGCGTTTGTAGTGGAAGAGGCTCGCGCAGAGGTGTGCGAGTGTATTGGTTGCTTAGAGAACCAGCCCAACCAACTGGCTCACATGGATCCGGGAGGATGTTTGTATGACGAAAGCGAGGAAGAACTTGATTGGGGAGAGGATGTGGCAACACCACTGCTGCCGCCGCCGCCGCCGCAACTGATACGTGAGACGGACGAGAGTATAAGCGACGACGAAGTAATCGTGCTTAATGGAGAATACATAGTGTGTGGGTAGATTACACAGTGTGTGGGTATGTATGTCTACACTTATTCGGAAAGGCTGTCAAATACGGCAGCGCCTGCTTCAAAACCAAAGCCGGCAAATAGGTATTTTGCCCAAGGTAACATTCCAATCGCACACAAAATGATTCCTATGTATTGTTGCGTCCGTAATTCTTTTAATGGTTTGGAACCAGGTTTGTTGTATTTTTTAATGAGGAAATATCCTGGAATGAAAAACACAAGAGAGAATAATGCAGTTGCTGTAAGCGCGGCTACGCTTCCTAGAGTTCCATAGAAAAACATTTTGAATAAACCCATAAATTGGTTGCCTTGACTCGATTTTTTCCCGCCTTTTGCCATAATAGTTATATTATAAATGTAGATTTTTATAATATAAAAAAAGATATGGCTATGCTATGCTATGCTATTGCTATGCTATGCTATTGCTATGCTATGCTATGCTATGCTATGCTATGCTATGCTATGCTATGCTATGCTATGCTATGCTATGCTATGCTATGCTA
>MDSY01061509.1_pt1 | contig 10421 bp, 10 predicted proteins | sample 811131 | NCBI WGS metagenome assembly MDSY01 (sample SAMN05326643, study PRJNA326480) | marine metagenome | isolation source: seawater | place: Atlantic Ocean: South West | collected 2010
ATGTTTATTTTCAAGACCAGCTCTTTCAGGTCCAAATAATACACCTACCTTCAAATCATTATTACTCTTAATATGAGCTCGTTTCACAGCATCATCCAGTGAGATAACCTCTTTATCCAAATCACGATGGCGGGCTGTTGTGGCAAATATATAATCTAAATCCTCAACTGCCTCTTCTAATTTGGAATAAACCTTCACGTTATCAAGAACTACGCCACCCCCTGAAGCTAAAGCTGTTGCCTTACTGTTCGGCCATCCATCCCTAGGGTTAACAAGCCTCAGATATTTCAAACCAAAGTTCCACATTCCTCGAGCAGCCGACCCTATATTTTCACCAAGCTGCGGATCTACTAAAATTATTATGGGTTGACGATAATTTGTACGTTCCGTTAATGATTGGTTGGCTTCCAAAATCTTACCTCTTCACACAAAACCTTATGGATACTATTATAAAAAAGTATACAGTAGTATTAGTTTTTTGTTTACTGTTACTATTCCCCACTAATTGGAGAACCTCTATGCTCAACTCAGTTTTACCAGAAATTTACCTAATAACACCCCCAATAACTGACTCAGAAATATTTCTATATAAATTACAGAAAGTTATCGAAAAAAATAAAATTTCATGCGTACGTTTACGCCTATCATCAACAAAAGACAAAGAAATTATTGAAACTACACTCCTAGTAAAAAAACTTTTAGATCAGTGGAAAATACCACTTTTAATCGAAAACCATTATAAAATAGTAACTCAATTAGAATTGAATGGTGTACATTTAACAGATGGTGGCCACTCAATTACAAAAGTTCGACAAGAGCTTGGTTCAAATCACATAATTGGAACTTTTTGTGGTAACTCTAAGCATCAAGCCTTAATAGCAGCAGAAAACGGAGCAGATTACGTGTCCATCGGTCCACTTGCTGAATCGAAGTTTAGTAATGACGAAAAGGCACCCATAGATATTTTTAAATGGTGGTCAGAAGTAATTGAAATCCCTATTGTTGCAGAAGGAAATATTGATCAAATAACAATGAAAGCTCTTTTAAAGTACTCAGATTTTATAGCGATCGGAAATGAGATCTGGGATTCTGACGACTTTGAGTTAACTCTTAGCGACCTTTTACTTCCTTTAACTCACGGGTAAAACCTTCCTGTATTTCAGAAAAACAAGCTTCAGCCAATTTTTTTCTATTACTAAAGCTGCTTACTTTGAGTTCAGGATAAAATTTCAAATTAATATGACCTATACTTTTTGACGACAAAACCCAAAAAAAATGTTTAACAAAAGACATTTCACCAAACCACGCATAAAAGCGGGTGTCTTTTGAGTTTGGGGCAAAATAGCTGATTGAAGCAGGTTGAACAAATGCCAAATCTTTTAAACTTTCTCCAAAGAACGACTCAAACAATGTACTCTTAAATGGTAAAACCCTTACGCCATCACTGCTAGTGCCTTCTGGAAAAAATAAAACTCTTTGCCCTTCAATTAAACAATCCTCAAATAACTTAATTTGACTTTTTGCATAAAGTTTATTTCGTCTTATGAAGATTGTGCCAGTTAAGTTGGCTAACCATCCTATAATTGGCCAAGCTGAAACTTCAGATTTAGCTACAAAATACATTCGTGCCTGAGAGTTTAGAACAAAAATATCTAACCAAGATATATGATTAGATACAATTGCCCCTTTTTTATTCATTGGCCGGCCAGATACGAAAAGTTTAAGCCCGATAATGAGCAGTGAAATCTGACAAACAAGTTTGGTTATATAACCTGATACAGGACGTTTTTTTCCTACTAGTGGCCACTCAAACATCCGAATTATGATATAAATTGCTGATCCTCCCAGCAATAAAGCTACCAAAAGAATTAGTCGAATTATCCCTCTAACATATGCAATAAAATTAAGATCAGGGGCTACCAACTCTGGAGTATTATGATCAACATTAGTCATCTTTACCGAACTTTAGTATAAATTTCTTTATGTTTATTAGACATAGTAGACAATTCCATTACTAAACAAACATCTATAGTATTAAAGTCCTTATCTATAAATGCACCGTCCCCTATCAGTCCTCCCAAACGCAAATAAGATTTAATTAATGGTGGTATGTTTTTTACCGCTATTTTCCGATCAATTTGGTTACTATTTAAGATGTTCATATCCTCATGGACTAACGACCTTGGGCACAGTTCGTCTCGAACCGTATAATTATGATATAAATATGACAACGGCTGTGCAGCTTCTAAAAGATTAGTTCCATGAAAGCTTGCCACTCCAAATAAAATATCAATTTTGTATTCAGTAATGTATTTTGAAAGCCCTTGCCACAAATGATACATTGCTGTTCCACCTCTATACCTTGGATGAATACATGACCTTCCCAATTCAAGAAGACGCAAACCAGATTTATGCAACATAGTTAGATCATACTCTCCTTCACTATAAAAACGACCAATATCTTGCATTTTCTGATCTCTTAAAACTCGATACACCCCTACTACTCCAATGGAAGGATTGGCTTTGTCAGTTAAAATTAAATGATCAAAATAAGGGTCAAATTCATCCCTTTCTAACTTATTTTTATGGTCAACTAATTCCCCATTACCACTAAGTTCTTCTACAAAAACCTTATAACGCAACCTCTGAGACGACAGAATATCTTGCTCTGTTGAAGCTATCTTAATTTCAAATTCTGGTTCAAATGTTTCCAATAAAGCCGCCATTTTGATAAACTATACACCTTAAACTAACAGGAATACTTACATAACTCTAACTAAGCCCTATTTCAATCATTCGTTACTGATTGAGTATTTTTAAAATAAGTTTACTCACTTATTCTTATCTTCCTATAACTAAAAAAATTAATTAAAAACGGTCATTACATAAGTTTCTTAAGATTATCTTTATACCGCTTCATATTTTCTTGATAATTGATTGCAGTTAAAATTAGATCATTTTTTTCAGATTCAGAAAGCTTTCTAACAAAACGGCAGGGTGACCCAACGTACAGGCATCCATCAGGTATTACTTTATTTTCAGGGACTAACGTTCCAGCTCCAATTAAACAGTTTTTACCTATGATTGCTCCGTTTAAAATTATTGCACCCATCCCAATTAATGATCCATCTCCCACAGAACACCCATGAAGAATAGCCTTATGTCCAATCGTACATTCCACTCCCACCTTCAACGGGAAACCTTTGTCAGTATGAAGAACACAGTTCTCCTGAATATTGCTTCCCAGACCAATAGAGATATGATCATTATCTCCTCTAACAGTTGAGCCAAACCAAATTGACACCAGGTTTTGTATTTCTACATTTCCAATAACATTTGAATCTGGGGCAAGCCAGAAATTATCACTATCTGGAACATTGGGTTTAATAGAATTCAATGCGAAAAGTGCCATTATGACTTAAGCTCAACTTCGTTATAAAGATTAGAAACCAAACTCTTTAAACTTAATTGTCGACATTTTTTAAGACGCTCTGCTTTTAAAATATTTTTTAAATCCTCTTCAGTATCATCTAGCTTTCTATTGACTAAGCAATAATCATACTCAGCCCAATGGTTTATTTCTTCTCGACATTTTTCCATTCTATTTTGAATTACCTCATCTGTATCTTGCCCCCTTCCCTTCAACCGTTCTTGAAGTTCTTTTAGCGAAGGTGGTAAAATAAAAATTGAGACAACGTCATTTGCCAATCCTGAGTTTCGAATTTGCTGACCTCCTTGCCAATCAATATCAAAAATAACATCTCTACCCTCAAGAATTGTATTTTCGACTACTTCTCGTGGCGAACCATAAAAATTACCAAAGACCTCAGCATGTTCAAGCATTTCATTATTATCTACCATTTGTACGAATTCATTGTGAGAACGAAAAAAATATTCCCTTCCCTCTATTTCGCCAGCTCTAGGATTGCGTGTCGTAGCAGAAACAGAAAAAGATAAAGTATTATCCCAATTCATTAAACGTCGTGCAAGTGTAGATTTTCCAGCTCCTGATGGGGAGCTCAAAATAAATAATATACCTCTACGACTTTGCATTTGTTATACCAACATTTGAAAATAAACTATTAAACTTACCTATATTACCCAAAAAGAGTTTAAAAAAAGTTAAGGCCTATACCCTTACAGCATTAGCCTGATTAGACTTTAAAAGAGCTAACTCTTCTGAAACAAGGAATGCCAACTCAAGAGCCTGAGAAGCATTGAGCCTAGGATCACAAGCTGTATGATAACGGTCAGATAAATCTTCATCTGTAATGTCTCTAACGCCCCCAGTACATTCAGTCACATCTTGCCCAGTCATTTCAAAGTGAACTCCTCCAGGGACTGTATTTTCTAAACGATGTATCTCAAAAAATTCTTTAACCTCTTTTATAACGCTATCAAAAGTTCTAGTTTTATACCCAGAGATCGACTTTATTGTATTTCCATGCATGGGATCACAACACCAAACTACCTTTGCTCCTTCTTCTTTTACACATTTAATAAGTTTGGGTAAATAGTCCTGAACTTTTCCCGCACCAAAGCGAGCAATTAAAGTTACTCTTCCTGCTTCATTTTGAGGGTTAAGTATATTTAATAGTAGTTTAAGGTCTTCAACTGTCGTAGATGGCCCACATTTTAATCCAATTGGGTTTTGCACTCCCTTTGCAAACTCCACATGTGCCCCTGATGGTTGCCTAGTTCTATCCCCAATCCAAATCATATGACCTGACCCTGCCAAAGGGAGTCCTGTCGTTGAGTCAATCCGTGCTAATGCCTCTTCATATTCTAATAATAAGGCTTCATGACTAGTATAAAAATCAACTGAATTAAGTTCAGAACTATTACTACCACTTAATCCTGCAGCAGACATAAAATCAATGCTGTCTTGAATGCGAGACGCCATATCTCTATATCGAGACGCCCTTTCTTCATCAGTAAATCCCAATGTCCACGAGTGTACATGATTTATATCCGCAAATCCGCCTTTAGAAAATGCACGTAGTAAATTTAATGACGCTGCCGACTGAGTATATGCTTGAAGCATTCTTTTTGGGTCTGGAACTCTTGATTCTTTATTAAACTCAAGACCATTAATTATATCACCTCTATAAATAGGAAGTTCAACTTCATTTATCTTTTCCGTTGGTGAAGATCGTGGTTTAGCAAATTGTCCAGCAATCCTACCGATCTTAACCACAGGCACTTTCGCGCCATAAGTTAACACCATTGCCATTTGGAGCATAACCTTAAAAGTATCTCTTATGCTATCCGCTGAAAACTCGTTGAAACTTTCAGCACAATCACCACCTTGTAATAAAAAAGCCTCCCCTTTGGAGACAGCTTCCAGTTGTTTCTTTAGAGTTCGAGTCTCACCAGCAAATACTAGTGGAGGGTATTTTGATAGAGTCCGCTCCACTTCACCTAATTCACTTTTACTTGGATAATCTGGCATTTGAATTCTTGGGAGTGACCGCCAACTAGCTTTATTCCAATCTATACTCATTCCACTACCTCTAAACCCAATATAAAAATTAAACTGACTTACTATATAAACCTTATTCTTTGCACTTGCCAATGCCGAATTCTTAGATACAGATAAGTTACATAGTTTTAAAAAACTTTATTAAAATAAACTGTTAACATTTAAATACTTTTTGAAATATTTTTACTGGAAGCAAATAGAAAAAAGTTGTTTTAGGGAGCGAGCTTGGTGCAATTGATCTCAACGTCCAAAACCCCAAAAAATACAGAATCCTTCAAGCCTAGGAATTTTGTTTTTGCACTAATAGATAATTTTTCACTGTTATCGTTTGCTGGAGCCGTGGATGCTCTGCGTATTGCTAATAGAGTAGCACCTAACTCGTATACCTGGTCCCTTACGAGTGAAACAGGGAATGCCGTCAATTGTTCTGCAAATATCAGCTACAACGTTGACAATAGCTTTTTAGAACTTGGAAGAGATGATACTATTATAGTATGTGGTGGAGTAAACATTCAGGTAGCCACAACAAAACGCCTACTTAACTGGCTTCGTAGAGAATCCCGCAAAGGTGTAAAAATGATTGCGTTGTGCACTGCCTCTTACTCGTTAGCAAGAGCTGGTCTCTTGAACGGAAAAAAAGCAACGATACACTGGGAGAATCAAGACAGTTTTTCTGAAGAGTTTGAGGAAGTAGAGTTAACAAAGACTGTATTTGTTGTTGACGGCAATCGAATGACTACTGCAGGAGGAACATCTTCTATCGACCTTATGTTACAGCTCATTGCTAATGATCTTGGTGAAGAAAAAGCGAATTACGTTGCTGACCAATTAATATACTCTTCCATTAGAACAAATGAAGATCAGCAGAGGCTATCTATACCAACTAGAATAGGTGTAAGGCACCCTAAACTTAGCAGGGTAATACAAACTATGGAAATAAATATTGAAGATCCGATAAGCCCTTCGGATTTAGCCACTAACGTTGGAATGTCTACAAGACAACTTGAGCGTCTTTTCCGTAGATACCTTAATAAAAGTCCAAAAAGATATTATATGGGGCTTCGTCTGCAAAAAGCCCGAAACTTATTAATGCAAACAGATATGAGTGTCATAAATGTTGCTTTATCATGTGGATTTTCTTCACCATCACATTTTTCAAAATGTTATCGCTCACACTATGCAACTACCCCATATAGAGAACGGGGAACGCACTCAAAAAAAATAAATCTATCAAATTTATGATAAACTCTAAATTTATTTGTACTAGTGATCTACTTAGAATTATTTCTCATAAATCGTGGAAGGCGCCTGAGAGCTTTCTGCATTTCTATATGGGTTTCCATCTTTACTCCTGGGTAACCTAATAAAACGCGCCCTTTTGGCGCATTTGTAAATATCTTTGTTGCACCCCCAGCAATCACATCATCTCCCACGAAAATATTATCATTAACTCCGCATTGACCTCCTAAAATCACCCTATTCCCTATCTCAGAGGATCCAGCAATACCAACCTGTCCACAAATTAAGCAATCATCACCTATTCGCACATTATGACCAATATGAACGAGGTTATCTATTTTGGTTCTATTACCTATTACTGTATTTCTTATTGTACCCCTATCAATAGAAACATTTGATCCAAGTTCAACATCATTTCCAATTTTTACCGAACCTAATGAGTAGATTCGAAGCCAGGTTTGTTCATTTAATTTATCACGCTTACCAAGGTTCTTTCGAACCCCCTCAACATCAGCCTCGTCTTTAGTTACAAAGGAAAACCCATCTGAACCAATAACAGAACCCGATTGAACGCGAAAGTTATCTCCAATTATGATACCTTCCTCTATGTGAACGCCATTACCAATTATAGAATTTTTTCCAATCTTAGTATGATTTCCGATAGACACATGTGATCCGATATTTGCTCCAAATCCAATCTCGACGTCAGATCCAATACAGACAAAAGCCCCTATACTTGCATCTTCCTGAACACGCGCACTTTTATCAATGACTGAAGTTGGATGAATACCAGAGTTGGATCCAGGGGTTTTATAAAAAAACTTTGTTAGCTTTGAAATAGCATGTCTAGGCCTATCTATTAAGATAGCAGCAGACAAACCCAATTCGTTCCAAGACGTACCAGTTAATAAAACAGCTGCACGTGCTTCCCCACTAGCCAGGTCCAAGCAGTATTTATCACTCATTGCTAAGGCTAAAGAGTTTACATCTGAATCGACAGGCTCTGAAGCATTTGTAACCCTTAGGGTCCCATCACCTACATATTTCGCACTTAATGCATTCGCAATTTCTGCTATCGAATAGCTCATATATTCCTCTTTAATCCCACAGCATATTTACTTAAAAGTAAGTTTTCTCAATAAGTTTTTCAATCATTAGCGTCTGTTTTATATTTTCTAAGGACTGATAGATTTCAGAATCCCGTCCATAGATATCTTTCCTATAGCTAACATTACCACGGCTATCACTCCAAGTAGTTAAGTAAACTATATGAACAGGAATATCATCTTTTAATGTCAACTTAAATTCTTTTGTATTTTTCAAAAGATACTTCAATACAAAGCTTGGGTCCTCTATATTATCCTTAAGTATCTCGTAAGCTAGTTTGAAGGGTTCGTGCACCCTTACGCAACCATGGCTAAATGCCCTCTCTTCTTCAAGAAACAACTCCTTAGAGGGAGAGTCATGTAAATATATATTATGTACATTGGGCAACATAAACTTAACTTGACCAAGAGGATTACTTATAGAAGGCGGCTGTTTCATTCCATAAGGAAAGTCTTCATCAGAAAACTGATCAAAACTTATCATTTCTCGTGAAATAAATTTGCCATTCTTATCAGTAAAAAATAATTCACTGGACGCGTTAATATCTTCCCTTATATCCGGTAAATATTCTTCAATAACTATTGACTTAGGGACATACCAACTTGGATTAATTACTAAAAATTCTAACTTATTAGAGAATTCAGGTGTATACGTGCTGGGGCTACTTTTACCAACAACCACCCTGCTTTCATAAATGGTTTTATCCTTGTTAACTATTCTTAGTTTAAACTCTGGAATATTAACAACTAGATATTTACCTTCGTAAGGTTTACTTAACCACCTTCTTCTTTCCAAAGAGGCTATAATTAATTTTAGACGTTCAAAGGCAGGAATGTTGATTTCTGCAATTGTAATCTTTCCTGCTATACCATCTGATTGAAGCCCATGAGCATCTTGAAATTTTTTTACAGCCAACTTCAACTTGCTGTCGTAGATTGGACTATAAGTTTTTTTTAAATACCCCATTCTTATTAATCTATTTCTAAGTTTAGTTACTTCTTCTCCACTTTCTCCAGGCCTAAGAATTTCTGCATTTACTATTTCGCCCCAACCACCCACTAATAAAGTTTTTTCAAGACGAATTTTTTCTTTAATTAATGCTTTATAATCGTCTGTTTGAGGTTGAAGACTTGCTAAGTAATGAAATGGATTAGTTATGAGAAATTTCATAAAAATTTCCATTAAATTCACTTTTTTTAATTTTAAATCTAATTGAGTAGATACTCGATTTTCACTTTCTAAAGACGCTTGTTCTATTAATCGCATATTAATTATTTTAGGGTCCAGCACCCCTGTCTTCATATGTTTAACATAAAGAATAAACCTTTTGGCAAACTCAATCTCTAAAGTTCCTAATTCTGATTGTGACTTAAGATTCTCTATATCACTATAAATTTTTTCTAGACCGTATAATTCACTGGGTATACCGTGGTAATTAGAATTCTCCAAAGCTCTTAAAAGGGCAGATGCTCTACCTTGATTTTTAAGTGTAACAAAGATTGGATTATAATCTCTACCAGAATAGAGTTTATTTAAGAATGTATTTTTTTGACTGTTTTGATAAATTGATAAACGCAATGAAACATCAGCTAAACCTTCATTAGCTCCTCCATGACCAACCGAAAGCAATAATAGAGAGCACGTCCAAATTAACTTAAACCATAGTCTTTTGAAAATATCTCTAATATAATAAGTCATTGTAATTAATCCATTAAAGTAAAAATTTAATATATTTTAATTTTGCCAGTTTTTTTTATCAGTTGTCTACAAGTATGTTTTAAAAATTATTTAATATTAACTTAGTGATTTTTTAATAGTGTATAAATAATACTATATTGATTTTATAATCAATATTATTGGAATATACGAAATCTTAGTGTAATAATAGCTCAAGAATTTTAAACATTTTAAACGCGAGATATTAATTTAAATGCCAGAAAACAAAATCATTAATTTTAAAAGGCGATCGATTCTTGGAGTTCTTGGCGCTTCATTGATTTCTGCAACTCCAGTATATTCAAAAGCGTTTGGTTTCTTGCGTGGTGCTGGGGATGGTAGAAGAATTAAAATGTATTCACGTGTGACTGGCGAAAAGATAAATATCTATTACGCGATAGACGGCTTATATATATCAGAGGCTATAGATGAGATAAGTTATTTTATGAGAGATACTAGAGAGAATAAAGTAAAAAAAATCGATACTCGTACTTTAGATATTATTTCTGCGACACATAATTTAATTGATACTTCAGAAGCATACGTACTTAACTCTGGGTATAGAACAAAGAAAACTAATGACAGATTGCGTAGAAGGTCAAAATTAGTTGCCCGCAGCTCATTACATGTTACTGGGCAAGCCGCAGATATAAGTTTAACAACGAGATCAGTAAAAGAAATAGCACGTGCTGCCTCACACTGTGCCGCAGGTGGTGTTGGAAGATATACGAGAGATAACTTTGTCCATATTGATTGTGGAAGAAAAAGAATTTGGGGGTCCTAGGGCTAATAAAACTTTGTATTAGAAAATGGAATATAAGTTAGTAACACAGGTTTTAGGGCTTTATATTATGTGCCTGTTATAAAAGAAGTTAAT
>MDSY01010224.1_pt1 | contig 10418 bp, 8 predicted proteins | sample 811131 | NCBI WGS metagenome assembly MDSY01 (sample SAMN05326643, study PRJNA326480) | marine metagenome | isolation source: seawater | place: Atlantic Ocean: South West | collected 2010
ATATTACCAACAAACTTTATTCGTTCTTTTGGGACTCCTTCATTAAGCAAATTATCTGTTGATATAACATCAGGAGTTAGTAAAAGATCTGAAATTCTATCAGTTACTAACCTATTAATTTCTTCAGGCATTAGCTCATCTCTAGATCTAAGACCAGATTCAATATGACAAACCTTTATGTTCAACTTTTTCGCTGTCACTGAGCATGCAAGAGTTGCATTAACATCACCAACAACTACAACCCAATCAGGATTTTCATTTTTTAAAACTTTTTCAAAAGAAATCATTGTTTTTCCTACTTGCTCTGCATGTGAACCTGAACCTATCCCTAAATTAATATCTGCTTTTGGAATACCTAGCTGTTCAAAGAAAATGTTGGACATTTTATCATCGTAGTGTTGTCCTGTATGAACTAATAAATGCTCAATTTTAATATTAGAATTAGCATTATGATTATTAATTTGATTTATAAAAGGTGATATTTTCATAAAATTTGGACGAGCACCAACGACAGAAATTATTTTAATTATTTTTTTCATTAGTTAATATAACCTTTTCATTTTATTAATTTTTTTTATTACCATTTCAAAATCTAATCCAATAATTTCTAAATACCATTTTAAAGAATTATATCTAGGTTTATTTTCATCATAAACTAAATCTAAAGCTTTTTCTCTACTAATAAGTCCACTTCTAATTTGGTTGCTTCTAAAGGTATCATTTTCACTGAATCCGCATATTAATGTATAAATATAATTATAAAAGCTTGCTGTTCCATCTCCAATCCTCCATGTGGAATTAGTATCTATAGCTTTTTCCCATTTATAATTATTCATTATTGTATTTTCTAATTCTAATTCGTTCCAATCTAAATAATCAAATAAATGAAAATAATTTTCTTTAGGAATCATATATCTTGATGCAAAAGATCCTAAAGAATCTAAAATAGACTGATTAATATAGCCAGGACTTTTAATAACATTCCGAGCTACATAATTAAATAATTTAAATTTATTTTTTAAAGAAAGCGAATAAATATGTTCCTTATCAAATTCAGGTTTCAAACCAGAAAAACCAGTTTTAAAATTTGTATTCTCTAATCTATTCACACCCCATATTTCTAAATCTATATTCATTTGTTTTTTAATTTTATAAGCATAATAAAAAAAATACTTATCACCTGCCATAAATAATGGAATCATACCCAAAGAAGGATATTTTAACCATGCTAAAATATTTTTTCTTATATTATTTCTCTTCCAATTTATGTCCGCTGATACAATAATATTCTCAACTCCTAACTTACCACAAATTCTTGCTATATTTCTTCTTGCCAAATCAGTTACCATACCCCAATCATAAGTATATGTTAAAACATTCAAATCTAATACATCTTTTACAATATGCAATACATAGCAACTATCTCTACCTCCACTAATTGGGACTAGAACTTCAGGATTCCCATCTTTTTTTCTATAAGGTTCAACTAATTTAAAAAGACTATCTAGACTTTTAGATTTCCTTTCTATTGAATGGTTATTACAATAATTACATATTCCACTAGAATCAAATTTAATATATGGAAAAGTTTCAGGTAAAATACATTTCAAACATCTTCTTAGTTTTTTTATATCGTCTATTGGATAAATTAATATTTCCTTCTCTTTATAAAAATTTGAATGAAGGTGTATTTTATTTAAATCTATAACTATATCTTTCTGATTAGAATAATCAGAAATAGATTTAACATTAACATTATATTCATTATTACACTTTTGTTTATCAAAAACAAATTCATTTTTTAATAATGAAAATTTATTAATCGAAAAATTATTTAAATCAATTGATAGCGCATCATTTGAATTTATCTTATCTATTTTTATATTATCAATTTTATTTAAATTGTTTTTCTTTTTAAGTTTTTCTAAAATATTCTTTTCAGAAGCAAAAAAAAGAATATCTTTATAATTACTCAATATATACAAAGAACCATTATTTGTAGCTAAAATAATTTTCTTAAAATCGCTAAATGCTATTGCTACAGATATAGTTCCTTCTAATTTTCTTACTGAATTTGAGACAGAATCTTCAATTGAATTACCTAATGTAATTTCTTTTCTAACTAAGGATAATAATATTTCAGTATCAATATCATAATTCTTATTGAGTTCTGAGTTTTTTTTCCAAACAGATTCAGAATTAGTTATAATTCCATTATGAACACTAATAACATTATCTTTAAAAACAGGCTGATTATTATAATCATTTAATTGAGAACCATTAGTAACTAAACGCGCATGTCCAAATAATAAATTAAAATCTTTTGAATTTAAAATTGAATCTGAGACCTTCTTTTTGGATACTTTATTATCCATTAATTTAGTAATAGATATTGGCCCTTTTATAATATCTATTATATTATTTTTATTATTAAATAAGCATAGACCAGAAGAATCTTTCCCTCTAACTTCAGATAATTTTGCTAACAAATTAAATGAATTTATTAAATTTTTTTTAGAATAATTTGAATTCTGAGATGTTGTTATACCAAAAATTCCACACATATATTTACCTGAAATTATATTGATAATTTGGGTCTTTTTTAATAATATTTATACTATTTGGATATTCATCAACTAACCAAGTCCAAAAATCAGTAACATTTACTTTCTCATCAAACAACTTTAAAGATTTTTTAAAATGATCATTTTTTAAATTGTTATTAATAATAAAATCAATTGTTTCAAAAAGCTTATCTACTTCATTAGTCTTAATACCAAAACCCAATTTATATTTATTTTCCATATCATTAAGATAATTAATTTTACCAACAAAGTCATTAAATCTTATAAAAGGTGTTCCCAATAAACCTGCTTCGGCTGACATCGTTTGACTATCCCCTATAAACATACTAGCATTAGCTAAAACCTGATGGATTTCATTAACCTCTATTTTTAAATAATATTTTTTTAATTCTGGATAAATTTCACCTTCAGAATTAATAAATACTTTTCCAGTTTTTTCTAATTTTGATATTATTTTTTTTAAAATCTCTAGACTAAGCCCCTGATGCTGGCTTTCAATGTCATGAATAGCCTTAAGATTTACAATTCTTATAAAATAATAGGGTTTATTATTTAATTTAAGTTTAGTCAAAATATTTCTACTAATCTTAAAAAATTTTGGATGCAAATATGCTATCTTTTGATAACCATCATAAGATATTTTTTTATTTGTATACTTTCCAACACTACAGTTAACAGGTGCCACAATATATTTCGCAAATGGATAAGTAGCTTTACAAAATAATTTATTTATTTCATAATCATCTTCATTAAATATCAGGCTAGGGACTTTCATTAATTTCCCTATATGTGAAATAGATATGTCAGTACCTATTAATAAATCTGGTTTAATTTCTTTAGAATAAAAAAGCAATTTAAAATCCTGTAATAACATTTCACTAATTGCTCCTCCTAAAATAGTAAATTTATTATTACCCCTATAAAATTCATTACATAGTTTCTTATACTTCACCTTTTCAGAAATTAATATTTTCTCTAATATATCTTTTCCTCTAATAGCATAAAATGTATTATGACCTTTATTATTTAACTGAATAGCTAAATTTTTAAATAAGTAATAATGTCCAGGATGACTTAAAACAAATAATATTTTCATTTTTTCCAAAGTTTAAGAATTTCTTCTTGTGATGGGTAATTAATTAAAACAGCATTTCTAGAGCCATGATATACAAATATAGAGCCTGCTGCTACAGCAGAAGCATTACCTTTTTCTACAGCAAGATTAAAATCAGTCAATTTACCAGCACCTCCAGATGCAACAACTGGGATTGAAACATTTTCAGACACTTTATTAATTATATCTATATCATAGCCATCCATACAACCATCTCTATCTATAGAATTTAAAATTATTTCACCTGCACCTAATTCTTCTAACTTTTGTGCATAACTAATAGGATTTTCTTTTGTTACTTTTTTACCACTATATATATATACCTTTTTACCATAAAAAAAATGCTTCTTCACATCTATGGAAACCGCAATTGTTGAACTTCCAAATTCACTAGACGCTTTTTTAACTAAATTAGAATCAAGAAAAGCAAAAGTATTTAAAACAACTTTTTCAGCTCCAGCATTAATTATTTCCTTTATATCATCTACACTCTTAATTCCACCTCCTACAGAAAATGGCATATTAGCTTCAGCACCAACTTTTTTAACAAAATCTAAAGAAATTTTTCTTTTTTCTTTATTAGCTTTAATATCTAAAAAAACTAATTCATCTGCTTTTAAATCATTGAAAATTTTAACAGCATTAATTGGATCACCTATATAACGCAAATTAGAAAATTTTTTTGACTTAACTAAACCTAAGTCCTTTAAAAGTAATACAGGTATTATTCTTGGTCTATACATAAGTTAAATCGAGATAAAATTCTTTATAAGATTAAAACCATCATTATGACTTTTTTCAGGATGGAACTGAGTCCCATAGATATTTTTTTTATTTATCGATGATACAAAACTGTTCTCATAATTTGAAAAACTTAAAACATCTAAATCATCATTACAAACCATATGATAACTATGAACAAAATAAAACATACATTCATTAGTTATATTATTTAATAATTTATTATTTTCCTTATTAATACATATAGAATTCCAACCAATATGTGGAATTTTCCATTTTAACTTATTTTTAATTTTAAATTTAGTTACCTTTGCATCAATCCAACCTAAACCTTCAGAACCACCTTCATCAGAAAATTTTGAAAACAGTTGCATTCCTAAACAAATACCCAAAATTGGAATTTTATCTTTTAAAACTTTTTTATTTAGTGGTTCTATATAATTATATTTTTTAAGATTTAAAATACCTTTAGAAAAATTACCAACTCCAGGTAAAATCAATTTATCTGCTCTTAAAATATCATCTTTATTTTTACTGATTATAACATTTGGTTCAATTCTTTTAATTGATTTTAATACTGAACCTAAATTACCCATACCATAATCAATAATTACTATCATGATTTATTATTAAAAGCATTCCAATATTTTTTAATTTTTTTTGAATGATCAATTCCATACTTATAATAAAAAATAGGTGGTAAAATATGAAGCTTACAAGCAATTTTTATTGGCCATCTTAAGAATTGGATTAAATTATAATGAGAAGGATAATCTAAAAAAGATTTAGCAGGTGCTGACATTATTTGCTTAAACTCTTTATCACTTAAGCCTAATTTGTTTATTATATATTCTACAATCCCTTCTTCAACAGGATAAGGTTTTTTCACTTCATTTAGTGCATCACTTCTAGTCATATTACCTGACCTTATCTTAGCTGAACATTCACGCTTTCGTTTATCTATATTAAATTTTATTGGCAAATAATATGATTGAAAAAATTTTGTAAATATTGATTCGTGATGATGTCCACCTGGATCAATCCAAGACAACTCTTCTTCATTACTTTTTTTAGCCATCTTTTTACTATAATCAACAAACTCAAGTGGTCTTACTAATTTTACTCTTTTAATAAAAAAATAATATAATAATTTATACAATGATAACACGGGATAACTTTTTGCCTTTTTATTACCAAAAATTTTATGAACACTTCTTAAATATTTTCCATCATGATAGGTCCAACCTAAAGGAGTAGTTCCTTCAGCTCTTGATGCTTGTCCTTCAACAATATATTTTATATTTTCCTTAGCAGCAACCTCAAGCAAAACAGATATAATAACATAATCTGTAGGTACTTCTGCATCTGGTGTTGAAGATTTTAAAAAGGCAATTTGCATATCTTTAAATTCTTCCCAATTAGCAACTAAAGTAAAAAGATCAACATTAAGCTTATCAGTTGCATTTTTTATATTTTTTACTGCTATATCAGAATTCCATCCATTATCAAAATGTACAGCCAAAGGACGCAAACCGTTTTTTTTCATTAAATTTAGTGTGTAGGTACTGTCAGTTCCACCACTTACACCTACTATGCAATCATATTTCTTGCTTTTACCACTTTTTTTAATTTTTTCTACTAATTCATTTAATTTTTTTTCACCAATTAATCCAGCAGGATATTGATTCATTATTTCATCATTAATTTTGCAATAATTACATTTTCCTTCTTTATCAAAAAAAATTTCAGGAACAGTTTCATCAAGGATGCAAAAAGAACATATTTTTCTATTTTTCATAAATATAATTTACATTCATTATTCTATCTCGTGTGAAAATATTTAATTTTCCCACTTTTTAGAGTATTAAATTTTTGAACATATTCAATATCAATTTTGACCTCTTGTCCTGCTTGTTTTTTTAAAGTATCAATAATAATATTTTCTTGTTTTAATGTATAAGAATCTAATTTTTTAATTTTTAATAATATAGAGTTGCAACCTATTTTTGCTATTGAATATGACTCTACATCCAAATCTTTAAACAAAATTGTAAATCCTGGACCAGTAAGAATATTCCCATTTTCTAAAAAAATAATATTTGATTCTCTTCCATATACTTTATTTATTATTTGACCATTGTAAGTTGTTTCAATTCCTATATTTTGATTAATTTCAACTTTATCTCCTAATTCATAATTAATAAATGGCATTGAATAACTTTGTAAATTTGTTAAAAGAACGTCCCCAATATTTTTATTTAAATTTTTCATTGAAAGGCAAGAATTATATCCAACCTCATAATAATTTCTTTTGGTTTCAAAAGCAATTATACCTCCATCATGAGCACCATATTCATCCATTATAGTACAATTAAAAGCTTTTTCAATTATTTCTCGATAAAAATCCGTTAAAATTTCTGATGTTGGAAATACTGCTCTAATATTAAGACTATAGTTATTTTTTAAGACAAATTTTGCTAATAAAAAGATACCAGATGCATATCCATATAGGTACTTAATTTTTTTATTTTTAATTAACTCTATATATGACTTCATAACTTCATTAGACATATTAACACCATTCACACCAATTTTATTTTTCATCTTATAATACAATCTATGCTTCAATGATTCTTTATCATCTACAAATAACGATGTACTACCTATTGCTAAATGCTTATCACCATATTCATAACCTGTTTTTTCCCAATATATAATAGTATTTGCAACAATATAACTCCAGGAATCTATATCAATAAGGAATTGTAATGGATCACCTGAAGAACCACCTGTAGAAGAAGTTTTATGTAAAATTTTATTTAAATTATTTGGCATCATTTTTTTAAAATTATTTCTAATATTTTCTTTTGTTAATACAGGGATTTTATGCAGATCATCAACTGAATTTATATCAGAAGGAGTTAAATTATTTTCTTTAAATAATGTATTATAATATTCAGTATTATTAAATGAATGTAAAATTAGTTTTTTTAAATTTTTATTTTGCCACTCATTTATTTCACTTTCAGATAATTTTTGCATTTTTATTATCTTATCATAATAATGCATAATTTTAGTATTCATAACTTTATCAGCTAATGGCATAATTACTTTTTTTAACATAAGTGAATACATTTTAGCTTAGAATCTTTCTTATTAATACCTCAAATTGATTCATTTGCTCATCAATTGAGTATTCTTTTAAAACATCTTCTCTTGCATTAGAAGCCATCTTATTTCTTTTGAGATTATCAGATAATAAAATATTTATTTTTTTTGCAAAACCTAAAAAATCATTATATTTTTTTATAACAAATGAATTCCTACCATCAACTGCAGCTTTAGTCATTTCACCAACATCTGATACTACGGGGACACATTCACTTGACATAGCCTCTAACATTGCTGTTGACAAACCCTCACTTATTGATGGCATAATTAAAACCTTTGATTTGACAAAATAATCAGCGGTATTATCTCTATGACCATACAATTTAATATTATTTTGCAACCCTTCATTTATTATTTGCTTATTAACTAGTTCATATAATTCGCCTTTACCTAAAAAACCTACTTTGATTGATGAAAAATTATATTTATTAATTAAAATTTTGATTATCTCAATGACTCTATCTGGTCCTTTTCTTTCTATAAAACTACCCACAAATAAAACATCTATTGATTTTTTAATATTTTTATCACGCTTAAATTTTTTTGTATCTATACTACCATTATAAACATGAATTTTATTTTTATTAACACCATTTTTAATTAAATAGTCAATAATAGTATATCCTTTTGTAGTTACCAAGTCTGCCTTCTTATATATATATAAATTAATTTTCTTTCTTAGTTTCTTAAAATTATTATAATAAGTTAATATTTCGGGAAGCCCCCCAATATTTGAAACCATACATTTACATCCATAAATTCTTGATATTATCAAACCATTAAACCCTTTTGGCATTACATATATACCTTTAATAAAATCTGGTTTATATTTCAAACAATAAATAAATAATTGCAATGGTTCATATATAATCCTTAAGAATTTTAATAAAAAATTTCTACTATTAAAAATTTTTGGGAGAGTTATGTATTTTAAACCATCTATTTTAAAACCTTCTTCTTGGCTAAAGACATAAACTCTTTCTACAATCTTGGACTTTACAATTGGTTCAACTTTAGATTTAACTAAACTCTTGGGCAATCTACCTGCGACAACAAAAATAGTATGTCCTTTATTTATCATATTTTAAATCTACTTAAAATATTTTTTAAAATAGTTGCTCTATGATTTTCAGGTAGTTTAAACCAATTTTTTAATAAAATCTTTTTCATCCATATCCTATTTAATAAATGCTTATTCTTCTTTAGTTTATTATAATCTTTATTATATAATGATTTATTTTCATGAGTAAAATTATTTAAAATATTTTCATTCTTTTTTAGAAAATCATTGAAGTTATTATCATTTACATGCTTAGGAATATAATTATCTTGGATATAAACTGAGGACAAATTCGATTTAACAATTTTTTCTTTATTTAAATAAATATTTGCCACCCCTCCCATTCTAACATTTTTTGACCAAATCATATCCGACATAAAATTCCCTAAACTATAAAATATTAATCCACCATTATATTCTTCAAATGGTTGAATAGTGTGTGGATGGTGACCTATAACAATATTTGCACCTTTGTCAATAAATGCTCTTGCATCATCAATCTGCTTAGATGATGGGATATTAACATACTCATCTCCCCAATGAATGCTAATTATTTTATAATCAAATTTTTGATAATTCATAATATCTATAGCCTTAAATACACTTTTTCTACTGTAGTTTGCATATTGAGAATTATTTTTGATATCATGAATATTATTAAATCCAACAATCCCAAGCTTAATACCCTTAAGTGTTATTCTTTGAATATCTGATTTTTGATCTTTATAAATTCCTATTGGTAAAATACTATGTTTTTCAAGAGATTTTATTGTTGATTGAAAGCCCTCTACATCATGTTCTAAAATGTGATTATTAGCAACCGAAACGGCTGTGATTCCAATATCTCTCATGAATTCTGCAAAATCGATGGAACCTGCAAACATACTATTTTGAGATTTTCTCCTATCATTTAATAAAGGTGATTCAAGATTTACAAAACCAAAATCAGATTTAGAAAAGTGTTCTTTTAATTGAGATTTCCATGGCTTGCCATTATGTTTAGCAAATTGGCTCCCAATACCAATCCCAACACTTTCAATAATGTTACCTGGAAATAAATCTCCTGCAAATGTTAATTTAATTGTATCCAAATTTATTATTTTAAAAATTTAACAATACTTTCAACATAAACTTTTTCTATTGTATCCTTATTTTCAACTTTCTTCCATGAATTATTAATCTTTTTATAATAGTATTTAGAATAATAATGACCATTTTTACCAAAAAATAAAAATTGCTTTTCTAATAAATGAAATTTCTTTCCATCAAATGCAATATCAAAAGAAATAAATGGAACATCATATTTTTTATAAATAGCATAACAAAAATCAAACAAACCATTGGGAATTGGAACTTTTTCATTAAATTCAAATAGTCCGCTTCCACTAGCCCTAAAATCATTCTTTCTTACATATCTAAACCAAATATATAGTTTATCTCCAAAAAAATATACTTTCCAATCATTCTTCAGTTCTGGGATATACTCTTGAATTATAAATTTTCTTCTAAACTTTGATTCAGAGATATATTTTTTATGTCTAATTTTTCTCAAAAGATCTCTTAATTCCTTATTAAGATTTTTTGATCTACTAATTTGTTTTGCTTTTCTAATTAAATCATTTTTATTTTTAGCTAATTTAACTCCAGAGCTCACAGCTCCTTTAGCAGATTTTATAACTATGGGATAATTTATTTTATTCGACAACAAAAATGATTCCAACTCTTCAATTGTTCCAAATCCAAATGA
>MDSY01138666.1_pt1 | contig 10418 bp, 6 predicted proteins | sample 811131 | NCBI WGS metagenome assembly MDSY01 (sample SAMN05326643, study PRJNA326480) | marine metagenome | isolation source: seawater | place: Atlantic Ocean: South West | collected 2010
AATTTATTCTGGCTAGGTTTTGTTTTCGGATTTGTGTCTTGATTCTGTCTAGTCATACTAGGCATCATGTCATTCATTTCTAAAATATCATCTCTGATGTTTTGATTTCTTTTTTCGATATTGATAATCCTTACAAATGAATTTGTAACCGCCGCTGTGTAGTATGCAAATGGATTATTAGATTTGGATTCATCAAACTGCAATCCAATTTGTGCCAATTGTAAAATTGCCTGTCCTTGCATTTCGTCGTTGTATGTGTAACCTCTCACGTTTCCTCTTGTGGCATATCTCTCACACAATTTCATCCACATACGTGCTAATTCGTTGGTGGCTTGTCCTGCCTCTTTGTTAAATCTACCGTTGTGCAATCCACCTTCCCAATGACTTTTGCCAATGCACACCAAATTTCCTTTACGATCATATTTGAAATGTTGGAATGGTGGGAAGTTAACTTTTTCTTTTTTATCAGCAACAGTTCTTGGATTTCGTTTTCTGCCAGGATCATCCGGCACGTGTTCATAGGTCATAACTCTAAAGACCAAATCATCCTTTTGTATCTTACGATAATCTATTTCGCATTCACTCAATTTAGTTTTAGGATTGACTTTTTTGCGTTGTTCGTAATCTATTTGCGTTAATTTCTTGGCTTTATTACGTTTTGCTTGGGCCACAGTCCTTATGTTAATCTTGTCTATATCTTTAACAATTAGGTCGTAGTCTGAGTATTTGGCGTCTATAAAACTGCAATATGAACTTTTGGACTTGTGAATTTGATCTAAAAGGTCTTTATTATTAAGGTAATTTACTTTTTTCATTAATACTTTCTATTAGTTATCTCACAGTATAATATACGCACTTAATTTTGTCAACTAAATATATGCAAGGACGCAAAATGGAAATAGATAAAAATTTAAAAACCGTAAAGAAAGACCTCACAGGTGCACTCAACAGTGCCAAACCAGCCATTGAAAAATTAGGCAATGTGGTTGGAAATACGGTTAGCACAGTCGTAAACAAGTTCACAGAAATCGGAACAGATTTTTTGAACATCGGCAAGATGAAAAGAATGAAAGGCGCCTTAAAGAAAGTCCATAATGGAGTCCTAAATTTCGAAAAAAATTCTATGCCAATTGTTACCAATCCAGATGGAAATGTTGGGAACAAGGATTGGAGAGTAAGCATTTCAGTTCCACCAAGAATTCAAGAATACATGATGGGCGGATCACTTTTAGATCCATTAAGTAGAACAAATATGAAATGTGTGTTTCCCTACACTCCAACAGTATTAGTATCGCACAGTGCCAATTATAATGCTATGCAACCACTACACACAAACTATCCTTACTATGCATATGAAAATTCACGTGTTGACCAAATAACAATTACAGCAGACTTTTTTGTACAAAATGAAGCAGAAGCGAAATATTGGATAGCGATGGTTCATTTCTTTAAAACAGTGACAAAAATGAATTATGGCGGAACTGATCAAGACAGAGGCTTACCGCCACCGGTATGTAGATTAAACGGTTATGGAGATTATACATTTAATAACGTTCCGGTGATAGTAACAAATTTTCAGTTTGATCTTAAAAAAGATGTAGACTACATTTCAACAAAATTACAAGGTGGAACGACTTCTAATTTAGACTTTGCACAAGGAGACCAAGGAGTTGCATGGGCGCCAGCGGAAAGTTTAATTACAGTTGGATTGATGCCACAGTACAGCAGAACGAAACAAAATGAATTTAATCTAAGATCATTTGTAAAAGGTGAATCAACTTTGCCTGGTAAGGATGGATTTATTTAATGGAAACGAAATATAATGCAACAAGTCCTTATGGTGCAACAGGCTTCGACGCCGAAGACCGCCTAAGTTATTTTAAAATTAGACCTATTCCATCACAGGCAGATGATTACTTGTACACTGTGGAACCACAGTATAACCACAGACCGGACTTGTTGGCATATGACTTATATGATGACCCAAAACTTTGGTGGGTATTTGCACAAAGAAATATGGACGTATTAGTAGATCCGGTTTATGATTTGATTCCTGGAACGCAAATTTATATTCCTCAAGGACCGCAATTACGTTCTTTGTTAGGAATGTAATATGGCTAGAATAAGAGGTCCAAAAGATTTACCAAAAGGAAAATCACAAGTATCTGGTGAAAGCAAAACAGTAAATTTTTTAAACAAATATGTACTTGGTGAAAAAACACAAATAGGTAAAAAAAATTCTAATGTAAATGTGGTTGATGCCAACGATGGATTCCAAGCAGGCGCCACAACAAAAATCACACAAGATCATAAAGACGCTATTGGGGGTTATGGAAAATATAAAAATGAGATCGTAACAAAAACACAGGAAGACAGCGACACACAAAAAATATACAAAAGAAAAGTAATTGAAAATCCATTGCATAAATTTGCCACTGTTAATCACGTAATTACTTTGGCAATTCTTGATGCACAAGAAATTAATTTTACAGGACTGGTTGTCCGTAATGGACCTAAATATCCAGTGGCCCAAACAGCAGGTAGAGTTGGCAGGGATCCAACAGCATTTGGTAATATAGGGTTGGATCTCGAACTATTAATTAACAATCTTACAGTAGATGCAGTTGTTTCTCCTACTCCAAAAAATCGTCAAACCCAGGCGACCAATATAGATTTTGAAGTAATAGAGCCATACAGCATTGGAATATTTTTCCAGGCAATGAAAATCCAGGCGATAAAAGCATATGGGCCGGATGCAGATTATTTGACAGTTCCTTTTGCTTTGATAATAGATTTTAAAGGATATGACGACGACGGAAATATATCAAAAGACGATGCAAATTTAAGACAACTTCGCAGAGTTATTCCTATTGGTATGAGACAAGTAGAAATGAGTGCAAGTCAGGGTGGAGGAAGATATATGTGTGCGGCTTATCCTTGGAATGAAATGGGACTGCGTGATGCATTTGTATCCATTAAAAAACAAGTTACATTAACAGGATCTACAATACACGAATTACTGCAAACTGGTAAAGACAGTTTAATGAATCAATTAAACAGCATAGGATCTGACAAAAAAGCAAAGGCGAAGAAAAGTAATAAAGGTGAATCTGCTCCTGAATTACCACATGAATCCACAGTTATATTTTTTCCTGAGCCGTTTGGAGTCGATGCGGATGAATTAGTTCCGTCAGAAGCGGACATAGAGTCTTTAAATGAAGATAGAGCAACAATGGTAAGAGCAGGGCCTCCTAATGTAATGGAACCTAGTTCTATTTTTTCTGATGCACGTGCTACAGACGTCCAATTAACAAAAATCTTCAGTACCGGACAAGACAGTACTGTAAATGTAAGTAATTTTCTTGGAAACACAGTCGGAGATGGCGGCGGATTGAGATTGAATCAAGGCACAGGACAAAACTTCTTTGGAAATGATATAGGAAAATCTAAAATGCTGACTGCCGGAACCAATCCATTTAGTAAAAAGAAATTTGAAGACGTAGATGTTGTGTATGACAAACAGACAAAAACGTACAACAGAGGAAAAAGTCAAACTTCCTTTTTGAATGACGGTATTACAATGAAGTTTGAAAAAGGTACAAAAGTTACTGACATAATCGAAAACGTAATATTGTTTTCGGAATACGGACAGAGTATAGGAAGAACAATAGAAAGAAATAAAGAACCAACACCTTTTGTGCCATGGTTTAGAATCCATCCACAAACTTGGCAACTTAAAGATGCTTATGTAAAAAGTCACACAGGTAGAGATCCAGTGGTTTTCACTTACAACGTAATTCCATACAGAGTCGCTGAGTCCATGTTTGTCGACCCTACAGATTTCACAAAAGGATATGATTTATTACAAGCCTCAGTAGTAAAAAAATATGACTACATTTACACAGGTACAAACAAAGACATATTAAATTTTGATATAAATTATAAATTTACTTTTTTTGATGCACAGAGAGAGCGTCCTAACGTAACCAGTAACACCAGTGATAGGGGTGAAGGTGAAAGATACGAAACTGAAGTTGTGGGAAATAAAGATTCTAAATTTGAATACTTTCCAAGATCACAAAAAGTAATTACAGCAGGTACGCCCATAGCAACTTCACAGGACATGAATTCTAGGGCAAGTGGTTTAGATATTGATTCACCCGAAATCCAAATAGCGAGACAGTTCAATGAAAAAATTGTTAACAGTGATGTTGACCTTATTACATTAGAATTAGAAATCGTAGGTGATACCTATTATTTGCCTAACAGTGGATTTGGAAATTTAGTGATTAATGATTTTAGGAAAAAGAATAATGCCATATCTTTTGGCGAAAACGAAATGGATTATTTGAATACCCAAGTTTGCGTAGAAGTTAATTTCAATACTCCTGCAGACATAAATGAGCAAACTGGAGATATGAACATGGCGACAATACAATCCGCTGAAAAGAAACAAAGTATCAAACTAGGTGTGTTCAGTGCCATTTATAGAGTAATTAAATGTACAAGTCAATTTTCCGGTGGACAGTTTAAACAAAATTTAAGTCTAGTTGCTCCGTCATCTATGACTTTAGGACAGAAGACTAAATCCACTTCGTCAGCACAACAAAAGAAAACAGAAGCAGGCAGTCTTACTGCAACTGAAGGAAGTTTCTAATGAAATTAGATAAAAGGAAATCACTTAATAAAGCGATAGAAAAAAATGCAGGACCGTTCGAGGCAAAGGTCACCAATGTGTTAGATCCTGTGTACAGTGGATCTATAGAAGTTGAATTATTGCGTAGCACTGACTCTGGTGCAGACGAGTCCACAGGACAAAAAGTAATTTGCAGATATCTTCATCCGTTTTATGGTACCACTCATGTGCGTGGCTTAACAAAGAATGATGGATATGCCGATAGCCAACAAAGTTATGGTATGTGGTTTGTTCCACCTGATATTGGAAACAGAGTATTAGTGATGTTTGTAGAAGGAAATATTAACAGGGCGTTTTGGATTGGTTGTGTTCAACAGGCTACAATGAATTTTATGTTACCAGATGGAAGACCTGCAACTACTACAACTGACACAGAAGACGCAAGTTTAATTGGAAAAAAATTACCTGTTGGTGAACATAATAAATTAAGACAGAGCAATCAAACTATCTCTAACCCATTAAATCTAAAAAAGCCAATCAACATTTTGTTCAAAGCAGTTTTAGATACGCAAGGCTTGACCGCTGATGAAACTAGAGGACTAACAACATCTAGTGCAAGGAGAGAAGTTCCTAGTGCAGTGTTTGGAATTAGTACGCCAGGGCCTATTGACAAAAGTGTAGTAGCAGGAGAATTTGCCACATCAAGACTTGGTGGTACTTCAATTGTTATGGACGATGGTGATGACAAATTTGTTAGAAAAACAAAAGCAAGTGCTGGAAAATTTGAATATGTAAATGTTGAAGGCGCAGAAAGTTCAGATGGTGATGCAACAGTACCACACAATGAATTATTTAGAATTAGAACACGTACAGGACATCAAATACTTTTACACAATTCAGAAGATTTAGTTTATATTGCAAACGCAAATGGTTCCGCATGGATAGAAATGACTTCAAGTGGTAAGGTTGATATATTTGCAAATGATAGTGTAAGCATTCACAGTAAAGGTGATTTCAATTTTAAAACAGATAGAGATTTCAATCTTGAAGCAAATAGAAATATAAATTTAAAAGCAAACACAATTAACACAGAAGTTGCAACAGAAAATTTAAAAGTAACTGGTACACAAACTAATCAGATAGGTGCAACACAAAATACAACTGTAGGTGCTACTTCTAATCTTTATGCTGGTGCAAACGTAAACATTGATGTTGGTGGACTTGTGAATATTGCCAACGGTGTGTTTTCAGGAGCACCTGTAACAGATTTATCTGTGTTCACAAATCCAGGTGAAACTACAGATTCAATAATGAAACGTATACCACAGCACGAACCTTGGACACATCACGAAAACTATGATCCAATAGCAGTTGCAGTGGACAAAACAGACAGAAGTTTGACCGATCAGATTGTTGTAGCAGAACCAGTAAACATTCCAGACACATTTAAAAATGCAAGGACTTAAGGAGCGTAAATAGTAGTATGTCAGAGAAAAAATTATATAAAGATGTTACAGTAAGCAAAGGAACTTTGCCTACAGCCACTCCTACACAGAGGGCATATAGAGGTATTAGCACAGCCAATTCTGATAACCAAAAGTTTGGCTTGTATGATGTAGGACTTATAAAGCAAGACATCATAAATCATTTTCATATTTCTCAGGGTGAAAAACTTGAAAATCCAACATTTGGTACAATTATTTGGGATATTATTCATGATCCAATGACAGAGGATCTTGAAGAAGCAATCAAACAAGATGTGTTGAATATAATAAACAGTGACCCAAGAGTAAGAGCAAGTCAAGTGTTAATCACGCCTTTCGAGGCAGGTATACAGATTGAACTTGACCTTGAATACCTGAAATATAATGTTTCAGAGAAACTAAGATTAACTTTTGACGAGAAGAACGGATTAATGAATTAAATGCGTAGTTTACTAATACAAATAAATAATGGTATAAAAAGGAAAGTCAATGTCATCAACAGATAGATTAAGCAGATTATTATTAGCAGAAGATTGGAAAAGAGTATACCAATCATACAAAAACGCAGAATTTCAAAGTTATGACTTTGACACCTTACGTAGAACAATGATTCAGTATCTACGTGACAACTATCCTGAAGATTTCAACGATTACATAGAGTCTTCAGAGTACCTTGCACTAATAGATTTGGTGGCATTTCTTGGACAAAACATATCATACAGAATAGATTTAAATGCACGTGAAAATTTTTTAGAACTTGCAGATAGAAGAGATAGTGTTTTAAGACTTGCAAGACTTATTAGTTACAACGCAACAAGGAATCAAACTGCAAACGGTTTATTAAAATTGGTTGCTGTGTCAACTACACAGAATATTGTAGATAGTAATAATTTAAATTTATCGGGACAAACTGTTACTTGGAACGACTCGGGTAATGCAAACTGGAATGAGCAATTTACAAAAGTTTTAAACGCGGCTTTATCTGAAAATGAAAAATTTGGAAGTCCAGTGAAAAGTGGAACTATAGATTCTATTCCTACTAATCAATATAGATTTAATTCTGCCAATTCGGACGTACCTGTTTACTCGTTTACAAAAAATGTAGATGGACTTAATTTAGATTTTGATTTAGTTTCAACAGGATTTGATACTAATTCAATAATTGAAGAAACGCCAACAGCAGGATTACCTTTTAAAATTGTCCATAGAGATGATGGTAAAGGCAGTGCAAGTAACAACACAGGATTTTTTGTGCATTTTAGACAAGGTGTATTAGACCAAGGTGATTTTAATTTAATTACTCCTTCGAATAATCAAACAGTTTCAGTTGATGCAAACAATGTTAATAATACAGATGTTTGGTTATGGGGATTAGATGCTGATGGAATTGAAACTAATTTATGGACTAAAGTTGATTCTACTTTAGGCAATAATGTAATTTACAATTCTACTGCAAAAAATATTAAAAACATTTATACTGTTCTTACAAAAAATAGAGACGCCATAGAATTAAAATTTGCTGACGGGACTTTTGGAAACTTACCGCAAGGCTCTTTCAGAGTATATTACAGAACAAGTGCAAATCGTTCAGTAAGAATTACGCCAGATGATATGCAGAACATTTCAATAGACATTGATTACACTTCAGCAAACGGTCAAACAGAAACAATGACGTTGACATTTGGGTTACAATATACAGTTGATAATGCAACAGCATCTGAATCAAGTGAAAATATAAAACAAAATGCTCCTGCAACTTATTACACACAGAATAGGATGATTACTGGAGAAGATTACAACGTTGCTCCATTAGGAACAAACCAAGAGATAGTAAAAGTTAAAGCAACTAACAGAACGTCTAGTGGTATATCAAGATATTTTGATTTGATAGATAGCACAGGAAAATACAGCAACACAAATATTTTTGGTGCAGATGGTTCTATATATAAAGAAGATACAGAAACTTTAGACAGTTTTAGTTTTAGCACACAAACAGATGTGGAAGGCGTTATTGCAAATAAAATTGAACCTTTGTTGAGTGACAAGAAAACAAGAAACTATTACATTGAAAAATTTCCAAAAATTTTATTGACAGATTTGAACGCCACATGGAATCAAGTAACTTCGGCTACAAATTTATCGACTGGTAAGTTCACAAACAGTTCAACGGGAACGAATTATCAAGTAGGAACATTTACAGCCAGTCAGATGAAATACATAGAACCAGGTGCAATGATTAAATTTGAGGCGCCAACAGGTCAACATTTCATGGGTGACGACAATAACAAATTAATGAGCGGTAGTGCCGACCATCCTAATTCAAGAACTTATGTGTGGACTTCAGTTGTTAGTGTATTGAATGATGGAGTAACAAATTCAAGCACAGGAGATGGCGCAATACAATTAAATGATGTGATCCCGACTAACGCAATAGCAACACAAATTTTACCTAAGTTTAGCAAACAATTAAGCGATGATGTAAAAACTTTAATGATTGACCAAGCATTTGCATACAATAATTTTGGATTAAGATATGATGTAGCAACTAGGAAATGGCAAGTCATTGACGAAAATAATCTAAATGTTTACGGTGTGTTTAGCACAGGAAAAACAGGTGACTTAACAAATCAACAATTAGACGCAAGTTGGATCATAAGATTTATTACTAACGGTTCCACATACACAGTCACTTCAAGAGGATTACGTTATGTGTTCGAAAGTAAAAAGGAAGTAAGATTCTTTTATGACAGTGCAGATAGAAACTTTAATGTGCAGACTGGAAAAACTTTGCAGGACAAAATATCAGTTCTTGCAGTAAACACTAAACCAGACACAACTGCAAACTTCAATGTTGATATAAATTTTAGTGTTTCGACAGAATACAGAAACGTAGAAGGTTATGTTGATAGTTCTAAAATTGAATTAAGTCAATATGACAGTGATCAAGATGGCATAGTGGATAATCCAGATGCTTTCAATCATGTTGTAGATCCATCAACAAATCCATTAACAAAATATGTATTCCAAAAATTAGTTACCGGAAGCACAGGCACAACGAGATATGACTATGTTGACGCCGCAACTGAAAAAATATATGTGAGACAAACAAGTGTTGGCACAATAGGTGACTACACTAACGGAGACATTGTTTATCTTGTAGACAGTGATTCTTTCAAACAAATTAACACCACTACAAACACGACATCAGATGTAACAAACTATGTGGCTCATGTTGGTAGAGACAAAGTTAAATTTCAGTATGTGCATACAGTTGATGGCAACACTAGACTAGATCCGAGTGCGTCTAACATTATCGATATGTACATCTTAACAAGAACATATGACACTGACTTTAGACTATGGTTAGATGGCACAAACGCAACAAAACCATTGTTACCAAGCAGTGATTCACTGTTTACAAATTTTAATACTGCACTTGCTCCAATCAAATCAATAAGTGACACAATAATATATCATCCAGTAAAATATAAAGTATTGTTTGGATCGAATGCAGATTCAAGCCTACAGGCTACATTTAAGGTTGTAAAAAATCCAGATCAAGTCACTAACGATGCTGACATCAAGAGCAGAGTTATTGATGCAATGAACTTGTTCTTTTCTTTGGACAACTGGGAATTCGGCGACACTTTCTTCTTTACGGAATTAAGCACATTTGTGATGAACACACTTGCGCCGGATATTTCAACATTTGTAATTGTACCTAATGCGGGATCACAAACATTTGGAAGTTTATATGAATTAAGAAGTGAAAATGATGAAATATTCATCAGTGGTGCTAAAGTAACAGACGTACAAATTATTGATGCCATAACTGCAAGTAATTTGAAATCGTCAGGATCAATTGTAACAAGCACATCATCAGACACAGGATTGAGCGGCACATTGACATTAGGCAGTGCGTCTTCATCTACGTCCACTTCAACAAGCACTAGTACAAGTACAAGTACAAGTTCGGGTTCAGGATCATCAGGAGGCTCTAGTGGAGGAAGTGGATATTAATGGCATACGACAAAGATCAACAGGAATTTCCGTTACCAACTGGGTCGAATAATTCGGATAGAAAGTCAGCAGAATTTTTACCCAAGTATTTTCGCACACCTGTTAACAATAAATTTTTACATAGCACACTAGATCAACTTATATCTCAAGGTAAATTGGAAAAAATCAATGCCTACTATGGTAGGAAAGATACTCCAAATTATCAAGCGGGTGATCTGTATGTGGATGAAGTAAACAAGGATAGAGAAAATTACAAACTGGAACCAAGCATTGTACAA
>MDSY01120200.1_pt1 | contig 10417 bp, 9 predicted proteins | sample 811131 | NCBI WGS metagenome assembly MDSY01 (sample SAMN05326643, study PRJNA326480) | marine metagenome | isolation source: seawater | place: Atlantic Ocean: South West | collected 2010
AACCCAGTAAGCCAGGCTAAATGCGCACCTACACCGAGAACTACCAGATCGACGCTCTGTTCGCGCATCGAGGCACGCAATCTATCCAAGCGTTTCATATTCCGTATACTTCCTTAGCACGAGCAGCGCTCACGTAGCCGTTTTTTATGTCCAGCTTAACAGCTTCAGGCGCCCGTTCCTGAGGATCGCCGTACCCTGCGCCACTCGAGGTGATCACGCGAATTACATCATCTTTCGTAACACTCAGACCGGACACAAACGACGTACGCTGCGGTTCATCATCCGTCTTAATGATCTCTACAAAGTTCCCAGAGCCTTCCTCACCGCCCTCTAAAGACCACGGCTTTACCAACGATCGTGTGTAACCCGCAGTGAGAAAGCCATTATCCGTACGAATGCGGTACTCAAGAATCAAACCTCGCCCACCAGTAAATTTACCCTCACCACCGTCGTCTGTGTTCAGTGCCATACAGTCTACGAACAGACCATTGCGCGCCTCTGAAATCTCTGCGGGTGTGTTATAGGTTTCCCCATGAAAACCAGAGAAGATACAAGAATTTCCATCGTGTCCTTCCCAAGCGCCCCAACCACCAATTTGTGGTTCAATGATAGTGTATTGCCGCCCTGTATCAGGATGGATGCCTCCAATGAAAGTACCACAGATCGAACTGAAATGACCCGCTGGCAAGCGTTCTGGAATGTGGGGAGCAAGGCACCGCCAAATCAGATCATAAACGCGTACTTCAGTTTCAAAGTAAAAACCGATCGCCGCTGGTTCCTCTGCATGGAACACTGATCCTTCACGTGTCAGTACTTTCATCGGTCGGAAAGAGCCATCATTGGCGGGTGTGTCTGGGTCCGTTAGCGATTTGAAGACCATCTGCGCGCAGACTACGGTACCGTCGCGGCTAGTGTTGGTCGGGCCGTTATCCTGATCAGGGTTGTCGCGGAGATCGACCAGAAACTCATCGTCAGTGATGGTGATCTTGACATTATAGGTACGCCCGTCGTCTTGGGGTTCTGATAGCTCGAACGTGCCTTTAGGCAGCTTGGCCAATTCCGCTAGCGCAGTTTTTTCGCCAAAGTCCATAAAGCTATCCATCGCACGTTTAAACGTGGGGACGCCATATTTTTCCGCCATCCCGTCCAGCCGCTTCGCTCCGATACGGACGGAGGCAATTGCCGCCCAAACATCACCCAGCAGGTAGTCTGGCATGCGAGAATTGCAGGTGATAATATCCATCACTGATTGATCAGTGACGCCCGCACGGATCAGCTTGACAGCAGGCAAGCGTAGACCCTCTTGGAAAATTTCTGTTGCATCACCAGACAGCGACCCTGGCGCCATGCCACCCACATCAGAATTATGCGCAATATTCGCTGTCCACGCAATAACTTGACCGCCAGAGAACACTGGCATAGCCAGTACAAGGTCGTTCAAATGCGTCACACCACCGTGCCACGGATCATTTGTGATAAACACATCACCAGACTGAACATCGTCACCGAATTTACTCAGGATGAACTGCACACCCTTATCAAGCACTCCCACGAATGCAGGAATACCAGCGCCCGACGACGCAATGCGCCCTTCGGCATCGGTGATACCCGTGCCCATATCCAGCACCTCGTAGATGATCGAAGACATGGCAGTTTTTCGCATTGCCGCAAACATTTCATCAGCTGCAGCCTGCAAAGAATTCTGAATGATTTCTAGCGTGATTGGGTCGTTGTTTTTATCGCTCATTTGCCACCCTCCAGTACGATGTGAATGTTGCGGTAAGCGTCTAACGACACTTCGTTCTCTGGATGAATAACAATGGTTGTGCCTGAATCCTCCACAACCGCTGGCCCTATAAACGTCATCCCAGGCATAAGCTTGTCGCCGTCATAGATTACTGCCTCATGCTTGCCTTCTAGGGCATAGTCGACGATCCGAGTGCCTTTCACAGCAACACTTGCATCCTTATCGCCTAGCTGTGCAGGCACCATCTCTAACTTGCCTACCTCAGCACGCGCGACCAGATGGATGCCAACCATTTCAACAGGCGCCTCCAAACGATAGGTATATTCGCGCTCATAGGCATTATGAAAGTCTTGCGTTATCTTGATCAAGCTCTGATCGGTAACGTCATTGCCCAATAGTACTTCCGTCGTGTGTTCCTGATTTTGATAGCGCAACTTGCCATAGCGCAGAAAACTTACTTTTGCGCCGTCCACTCCTTCACTTTCAAACGTTGCGCGGGATTTTGCTTCTGCTGCAGCAAATACCCCTTCAATCCGCGCACCGGCCCCTTCGCTCAAATCAGCCAGTTGCGTTACAAAATAATCACGCCGTAGGTCCGACATCATCATGCCCCAAGCCGAGAAAACTGAGGCTGCCGCAGGCACTACAACTTTGCGCACTTGCAGTTCCTGACCTAATGCCACGGCGTGCATTGCGCCACCACCGCCAAAGGCCAGTAGGGTAAAGTCGCGCGTGTCATGGCCTCGGTTCAGCGAAACCAGCTTCAAAGCGTTGACCATATTATTATTGGCAATACGCACGATCCCCTGCGCTGCTTCATCAACGCCTACACCCAGCTTATCACCTACTGCCTTCAGCGCAGCCTCTGTCCCAGACATATCTGCCGTCAATTCACCACCACAAAAGTAATCGCAGTTGATCCGTCCCATCCACAGGTTGGCATCCGTCGTCGTCGCTGATGTGCCCCCCTTGCCATAGGCCGCTGGCCCCGGCACCGCACCTGAAGATTGGGGTCCAACATGCAGTTTGTCGAAATCATCTACCCACGCGATAGAGCCACCACCATTACCAATTTCAACAAGGTCGACCACAGGCACCATGATCGGATAGCCCGCCGATTTACGGCTACGCTCGATCCAGTAGTCGGTCATGATGCGTACTTCACCGCCTTCTATAAGCGAACATTTAGCCGTCGTACCACCAATATCCAGCGCCAAAATATCAGGTTCACCAATCAATTTCCCCAGTTCAGCCGCGCCCCAAAAGCCTGATGCAGGGCCACTTTCAACCATAGTGATCGGCACAGCAGCTGTTGCAGCAAGGCTATCAACACCACAATTGCTCTGCATGATATAGGGACTTTGCTTCAGACCTTGCGCTTTCAAGCCTTTATCCAACTTACCCAGATAACGCGTCGCGATGGGCTGTACATAAGCGCTAAGGACTGCCGTATTCGTGCGTTCGTATTCACGCCATTCGCGAGTGATTTGGTGGCTTGCCACAACCGAGACTTCGGGCCACAGCCTAAAAACTTCTGCCAGAACCGCCTCTTCATGCAAGGTATTGGCGTAGGAATGTAGCAAGCAAATAGCAACAGCCTCAACACCCTCAGATTTGAAGCCTTTCAGAACACTAGGCAATTGAGTCAGGTCAAGCGGTGTGCGCTCTGCTCCTTGATAGGTCATTCGCCCTGGCACTTCGGCACGCAAATAGCGCGGCACGAAAGGTTCAGGCTTTTCATAATGTAGGTTAAAAAAATCAGGCCTATTACCGCGCGCTATCTCAAGCGTATCTCGAAATCCTTCTGTCGTAATCAACCCAACTTTAACGCCTTTACGCTCGGTTAAGGCGTTGATGACAACAGTTGTTCCATGCACCAGAAAGTCAACTTCAGCTGGATTAATACCGACTTTTTCCATCACATTTAACACGCCCACTTCGAAATTAGGCGGTGTAGTATCAGATTTTGCAGTGGTTATCTTCATGCCGTTAGGCCCACTTTCAATCGCAACCAAATCAGTAAATGTGCCGCCTACATCGGTGGCTATCCGCGTTGTATTCACCATGATTAGCCCTTTTCTTTCATACGTTCGTTTAGCAGAAACGCTATTGCACCTGCCTCTTTAAGTGTTTCTGCCGCGGCGATGCGTACCGGCGTAAAATGCCCTTTAACATTCAGACAATTCAAGGTACCAAGTACTCTCCCAGCGACAACAATGGGCACATTCATGCATGCTTCACATCCAAGTGAGGCTATCAGATTTGCGTCAGGGAAAACCTCAGCTATTTCTTCAATCGTATTGGCAACAAATATTTCATGGCGCCCTTCGACCTGCTCTGACCAGCGGTTGTGTTCCATCAGTTTTTCACCACTCACAGGGTACTCATTTGGCATATTTGTGTAATTACGCCTCGCAACACCTTTGACGTGATCAATCTCCATAAGCGTGAACAGTGTCACACCTACTGTGTCATTAACTAAGCGTTCCAGAGCCTTGAAGGTTGCGTCTGGTTGGTCTGTTTTAGCTAAAGCCTCTGTTAAATAGGTCATTTGCCCTCCACTAGTGCGTCTCTTAATTTTAATTCTGCCTCATCTAGGACTGGAACTGCACCAATAAGCTGACGCGTGTAAGCTTTTTTCGGCGCGCTAAAGATGCTATCCGTTTCACCCAATTCAATCAGCTCACCGGACTGGAAAACCGCCACACGATCAGCCACGTTACGCACCACTGCAAGATCATGGGTGATAAAAATATAGGTAAGACCTCGCGCAGAGCGCAGAGCGTTGAGAAGGCGCAGTACGCGCGCCTGTACAAGAACGTCCAATGCTGATGTTGGTTCATCCAGAACCACCAGGCGCGGATCGCAGGCGAGGGCACGTGCGATTCCAACGCGCTGCCGCTGCCCACCAGATAGAGAAGATGGCGCGCGTTTACGCATATCACCAGACAAACCAACAGCCTCTAAAGCCTGTTCCACAGCACCCCAACGGTCCACCTTTTCACCGATGCTATATGTATCAAGCCCTAGTCGAACAGAGGCACCGACAGAGCGCTTGGGGTTAAGTGAGGATAGCGGGTTTTGTTGCACCAACTGGATCGCGCGGCGTTGCTTTGGCGTCCTTTTAGTTGTTAATACTGCCCCATTAAGCTTAATCTCACCACAGCTTGGTGCAAAAATTCCAAGGGTTATGTTGGCAAGAGTCGTTTTGCCAGAGCCACTTTCACCAACAATCGCAAGGCACTCGCCCGCGCGCACATCAAAGCTAACATCTTTCACAGCGTAAACTGGACCAGAGGGAGTTTGAAAAGTCTTAGAGACATTTTTCAATTCAATAAGGCTCATGGCTTCAACACATGGGATATGCGCGGCGCAAGAAAATCATCACTCACTTCTGGAACTAGAGGCAAGCCAATCCCAGTGATACGCGGCACTGCAGACATCAGTGCTCGGGTGTAGGCGTGACGAGGGTCTCCAATCAATGAATCCACTGGCCCATCCTCTACTATATTGCCGCGATAGATTACATAAACGCGGTCAGCAAACTCACGCACCACACCAAGGTTGTGTGAAATAAACAGAACCGAGGTGCCATGATCCTCTACCATATCGCGCATCAGCTTCAACGTTTGCGCCTGTACAGAAACATCTAGCGCCGTGCCTGGTTCATCCGCAAGCAATAGTTTGGGCCTGTTTGCAAGAGCCATCGCGATCATAACGCGCTGGTTCATTCCTCCGGACAGTTGAAAAGAATATGATTCCAAAACACGATTAGGGTCGGGGATTGCCACATTAGCTAAAAGCTGTGCCGCACGCGATTCTGCATCCTTATTTTTTAATTTAGGATTACGCCTACGCAAAACTTCGGTAAATTGCCGAGCAATCGTAAACGTCGGGTTTAGCGACGACGTTGGGTCTTGGAAAATCATAGACATCTCTGTACCGCGCAAAGCTGCCCTTTCGCGCCGGCTCATGGCACTAATATCCCGCCCATCGAACACTACATCACCGCTGATCCGCGCTGACGCAGTCTCTTGTAGAAGGCCTAGAATGATGCGGGCTGTAACCGATTTACCAGACCCACTTTCGCCAACTAGGGCAACCTTTTCACCAACCCCAATGCTCAAATCAATGCCAAGCAAAACTTGAGCAACACCATCCAGAGTTTTAAAGCCCAGAGTCAGATCACGAATTTCTAAGATATTGCTCATTGTTCCACGCCCAACACTTCACGCAGGCCATCACCAAGCAGGTTAAAACCAAATACTGCTATGAGAATTGCAAGGCCCGGGAAAACTGTTAGCCACCAGCTGTCAGGCAGGTAACGTGCGCCTTCAGCAACCATAGACCCAAGGTCTGCCGTGGGAGGTTGGACTCCTAAGCCGAGAAATGACAACGAAGATGCTATGATGATGACAAAACCCATATCCAGAGTCATTTTCGTAATGATAGCAGGCAAGCAATTAGGCAAAATTTCACGGAATGCGATATGTACCACTCCAGAACCAATAACCTCAGCTGCAAGTACATAACCCTCTTCGCGCTCACCGCGTGCAATGGAATAGACCAGCCTCGCATACCACGGCCACCACATCGCAGTGACGGCAAGCATGGCATTAGTCAGAGTTGGCTCAAGAACACCCATCATAGCAATCGCTAAAACTAATGGTGGAATTGACAAAAATATATCAACAATCCGCATTAGGATCATTTCGAGCCAACCACCAATGTAGCCTGCCAGCAGGCCGATAGTTGTACCAATAGGGACAGCAATTGCCAGTACAACAACACCGAGGGTCAAGCTAATCTGATAAGCAAACAGAATACGGCTGAAAATGTCACGCCCTACAAGGTCCGTTCCCATCCAGTTTTGGGATGAAGGAGCCCGGTTATTGTTCATGAAATCTACTACGGCACCATTATGCGTTGGATATGGTGCAAGCCACGGCGCAAGAATTGCGGCCAGAATTATCAAGCACACAAGGATCAAGCCCAATAGGCTGAGCGGGTTAGCCAATAATATGCGTACTGTACGTGCCATTATGTCCCTCGCGTTGAAAAGCGTATGCGTGGGTTCAGGAGGGCTATCATCAGGTCAACAATAATATTTACGATCAAGAATGTTATAGCAATGATAAGGACTGTGCCCATGATTGCATTCAGGTCTTTTCGAAGGATCACAGCGACCCCATAACGCGATAGGCCTGGCCAAGCAAAAACAGCCTCGACCAGAAACGCATTACCGAGCATGGCCGCAAAATCTAATCCAATGATTGTTAATGACGGAATCAGTGAAGGCTTAAACGCATAAAAGCGGGCTATACGGGACGAAGAAAAACCATATGCCTGCGCCATCTCTATGTAAGGTTTATCATATGTCTCAACCATATTGGCGCGTGTCAAACGTGCGGCCTGTCCAATACCAGACAAGGACAAGGCAACTGCTGGTAATATTAAATGATGTACAGCACTGCGGAAGGCAGCAAAATTACCAGCTAACAAAGTATCTATAGTTAAGAAACCCGTAGTTCGTTCAATATTGAAAATGTCTGATATGCGGCCAGCAATGGGAAACATCGGCAGGTAAAATGCAAATACCAGCATGAGGATCACGGCCCAGACAAAGCCTGGTGCAGACACCGTCAGTAACGCAATCACACGTACTAGATGGTCAGGCCAGCGGCCACAATGGGACGCTGCAAGAACGCCGAGTGGTAGGCCAATTGCAATCATAATAAAGCCAGCCAAAAATACTAGTTCCAAGGTTGCGGGTAGGAACTGTTTAATATCTTTGGTCACAGGTCGATTGGTATAAAGTGATGTCCCAAGATCTCCGCGCAACAAATCACTTACAAAATATCCGTATTGTAACGGAAGCGAAGCATCCAGATGCATCTCTGAACGCAAGTTAGCGATCTGTTCCGATTTGGCATTGGGACCTAGAGCGATACGCGCTGGATCACCAGGAATAATCCGTGCAATTGTAAAGATTAGCATCGAGACACCAACAAGCACGATTAAGGAGATGCCTAGTCGATTTAACAATAGGCGAAAAATTCCAGACATACGTCACTTTCAACTAAATGAGGCTAATTTTGTAGCTGAAAATCTGGGGCGCAGATACTTAGATACGCGCCCCAAAAACTGAGATTTACTTTCCGGTCATTTCCATCAAGCGGAAACTAAAGCCCATGCCATCAAGGCCAAAAGCTTGGGCAGGGTCACTCAATGCTGGTACGTTCACCCTATTAGAGGCAGCAAAGACTGACTGCCTGTCAAATCCATAAATCGTTGGTGCAATTGCCATCAAACGATCGTTAAGGGATGAATAAGCCAATTCGCGCTCCGCGTCTGATGTCGCAAGGCGACCCGCATCTAAAGCCGCATCAACCACAGCGTCATTTAGATATTCAGGCGACTGCCATGTGCCGGGCGTTGATGAGTGATACATGCCATAAAGTAAAGTGTCTGGGTCGCCTGTCGCAGCATTCACAAACAACTGACTGATGTGGGGAGTACTTTCTGGTGTTGAAACCTGCTCAGCAAACAACGCCCAAGGCAGTTTGGTGATTTTGGACGAGATACCTAAAGCGTTAAAGTTTGACTGCATCAAAAGTGCAAACCGTTCTTCCAATGGTACTTCAGCAATCCAGCTGACTTCAAGGTTCATATCGGCAGGGGCGTACGGACAATCAGCTAAATAAGCCTTTGCAGCAGTGAGGTTTTGCGCTTGCGCCATTTCAGTACCATTTGCGCCAAACATACCGACTGGGATCGCACCGGTTGCAGGACTGCCACCGGACACTTTATCATTGATCGCAATCATTTGGATCGCGGTTGCATAATCAAATGCAGACCGCAGCGCTAGCCGGCAGTTCACATTATCTAACGGCGCCTTTTGCGTATTCATCTTGAAATAAAAGCCACCTGTTCCACTTTCAGTTAGCAATTGTGCACCATCTTTCGAAAGTGCTTGGATTACCTCTGGTGGCAGCCATTGGCTGGCGATGTCATGCTTACCTTGCGCAATCAATGTACGGACCGTTGCAGCTTCAAGGCCATAACGCAGACGCACAGTGTCTGGTGCAGCATTAGGAACACCAAGAAAATAGCTGTCCGACTTTGACATAACTGTTTCTTCTTGTGGATTATGTGAAGTTACGCCGTAAGCACCGGTGCCTGCCCCATTCGCAGACAAGAAGTCCTCTCCCCACTCTGATGATGAATTAGCTTTCACGAGCGCCGCATCGACTATGGGCAAGCGTACCAAGGATGCAATGAACGGCGCATATGGTGTTTTTAATGTTAGCTGGACAGTATTTTTGTCAATAGCGTCGGCAGTGACGCCAGCAAACAGATACGACAGACCAGCACCAAGCGCCTGCATTCGTTGAACTGAATAAACCACGTCAGCGGATGTCATCGTATTGCCGGATTGGAACATAACGTCATCACGTAATTTAAAGGTATAAACAGCACCGTCAACGTTCCAACTCGCAGCCAGGTGCGGTGTATGACCGGGACCACCCTGCGCCGGCAACACCAGCGTATCATAGACGTTGAACATTAAGATGCTATCAGCATAATCAGAAGCCTTAGCCGGATCAAGTTCGCCCACAGCCACTTCATCAAGGCGCAGAACTGTTTCTGCAAATGCAGAAGTACCTAGTGCAGTAGCTGCACAAAGCGCTGTTATTAAGCTTATTTTTTTCATCTTTTATTCTCCCATTTTGATTGGTTTTCCACCTCTAATTGAGGAAAGTTTTTGTGGATAGGCGCAGGCGCATCACCAAAGATATCCATAGTTCCACACCATAAAATCGACGCCGTTCCAATTCCATGATTCCATGTCGAATGGATGCGTGAACTATCAAAATGAATTGAGGCCCCCTTAGAAAGGATCTCAATCTCACCTTCAATTTCGACAGTAATTTCACCACTAATGATGTAAAACATCTCTTCACCACGATGACTTATTGGCTCACTCCGGAACCCCGGCGGTTCGTTGACGATAACCGAATGCAACTTCGAGCCATTAAATGAAGTCGAAAGCCGCTCATAGGTAACTTCAGCCCCCGCTACCGAATAAGCGGCTCGACTGGATTCATGGGTCGCAGCGCTATCTTGGCGTGGCTGACGTAAAAATGCACTAAGCGGCGTTTGTAAAACCTCAGCTACTGAGACTAAAGAAGCTAAGGATGGAGCTGTTATTCCACGCTCTACTTGACTTATAAAGCCTGCAGTTAGCCCCGCAGCATTGGCCACAGCTTGCAAAGTTAAACCCAATTCTTTCCGGCGTGTCCTTAGGCCCGCACCCAACTCACTAGGAATATCTTCACTCATTTGTGTATTTTTTTTAGCATGACTAAAATTTTGCCGTAATATTTAAATTTTGTCAACTTAATTTTAGTATTACTATAATTATACTTTATAAGCTTTACAAAACTGAAGCACTGGCAGGGCTCAACTCCACCCGGCGAAGGAATGGAAAGTTTTGTCATTAGACGAGATTACAAAGTCGCCCTACCCGTCTCAAGTAGTTTTGTCTGGCAGTACCCCTTAAGACGTTAGACGACGTTCAGCTATACGCGCCATGATGGACGCACCAATCGGCAAAATTTCGGGGTCCAGAAAGAAGCTCGGATTGTGCAGCCCAGTGGTGCCGGCATG
>MDSY01015210.1_pt1 | contig 10416 bp, 6 predicted proteins | sample 811131 | NCBI WGS metagenome assembly MDSY01 (sample SAMN05326643, study PRJNA326480) | marine metagenome | isolation source: seawater | place: Atlantic Ocean: South West | collected 2010
AGATCCATCTAGATTAATTCGTAATGTTTTTCCTCCAGTACTATTCATGTTTTGTGAAGAAGAACCTCCGTCACCTCCATCACCGATAGTCATCATAAGTTTTCCATCCTGAGTAACTATTACTCTAGAGCCAGAGTGAATGCCTCCAGCATGCAGATCATCCAATATAACCGACGGATTTATCAACTCAGTTCCATTCCATTCGAATGAAACTAGGTTCTCCGACCAACTAAATCCTGGACGACTGGCATAAACCACATACACCAGAGGTGTATTCATGAAATCTGGATGCAAGCACATCCCTAACATTCCTGGCTCTCCTCCATTATAATCAACCTCATCTGTGTAATCCAGTATTTCTGTTGTAGTCCCAGAAGTAGGTTCTATTCTTAGAATTTTTCCTCTTCTTTCAGTAGCCCAGATATGACCGTCCGGCCCCCAAACTATCTCCCATGGAACCTGAACACCCACGGCTACTTCTCGCTCTGCAAGTGTGGTGTTTCCAATAGTAATATTCTGAGCGCTGCAATAGCTCACTGAAAGTAATAAGCAAGTGATAAGTGTGTATTGAATAAATTTCATTTTTCGTTGCGTTTTTGTCTTAGTGCCAAAGTTAATACACAAAACCTAGCACAACCCCCAAAATAAAATAACATTCTTCTAAACTCACCAGGGACTAACCTAGGCTATATATTTCCAATCACATAACGTGCACTATACAATTGTGGTAATTGATGTTTTCAAAAGTTCTTCAAAAAGTAAAAATGAATATACTCTCTGTAATTTAGTGAAATGAGTGTGGGTAGTAATCCTACTTAGATTTGAACAAGAAGGCTAATGGACGAAAGATTTGATGATTAAAACTTTAGGCTCTGTGAATGATGAGCTGTAGATCGCTACTTTTTTTTCTTGATAACCCTCTTTTTCTGAAGCATCAAACTCTAAGGTTATATCTATACTTTCTCCCACAGGAATAAAGTCACTCACTAAACTAGGCACTGTGCACCCGCATGAGCTGACAATACTATCCAACTGAATATCCATATCGGTAGAGTTAGTTAACGTATAAATACTCGAAATCATTTCTCCCTCCCTAATATCTCCTAACTCTATAACAGCTTCACTTTCTTTTAACTCCGTTTCCTTAAATGTAACTGACCTTATTTCTATTTTACGCTCCAACCTAGCTCCTCTGCTATATATAGATTCTTTTTCATCTTCTATGGCATCGCTTACACCCTTGGCTGCGGCTTGCTCGCCAAAAGGATTTTCTACAATGTTTAGTTCTGCACCATTAAAAGCTTTATGCTTCAAATAGGGTCTAAATACTCCTCCTTCATATTCGTTTAAATAATTGACTAAACTATTTATTCTTCTCCGAGATAGCTTCTCATTATAATCAGACTTGGCTCTTGGACTAGCATATCCTTTAACTTCCAACTCTAAACTTTTTCCTGTGGCCAACTCTTTGAGCAGTAGCTTCGAGAAGATCGCTAAATCGGAAACTCCTTTTTCTACCAATAATTCAAAAAACTCTTCTACATCCAGCTCTGCATCTAATTTGGATTCTCCTCTAGTTCCTCTCGAGTTTTCTTTCTTGTAAGAGGGTATGAGCTCTAGATACTCCTCATAGGTAGTCAAATAATTAAACTCAGTATCTATGAGCTTGGTTCGAGGATTCGGTTCGTCATTATGAAAGAATAAAGTCACTGGAAGGTATTTATTCAGTTCCTCTAAATCTTTATAGCTTCTTCTTCCTACTTCTAAAGAGTCTGGATATTCGAAGGCATAAATCTTACTGCAGCACGTAGAGTTTACTAGGTTTTCACCAGAGACTCTATTGCTTGAAAACCATCCTTTCTTATCCTCTGTGTTATAGGTGTAATACAAATCATGATACGAGGAATTGATAGGTTTTCCTGGGTTGGTGACTTCTTTCCATTGCGCAAGCCAACCTTCTGAAAAGACAATATCAAATCCTCCAAAGCCATTGTGCCAGTTAGAACTAAAGAATAACTTATCTCCATCATAGAAAGGAGAAACCTCTTCTCCTGGAGTGTTTATGGTTTTCCCGAGGTTTATACCTTTAGACCATTTATCCCCAGACCTCTGAGCATACCAGATATCTCTACTTCCTTGTCCACCTTCTGCTTTAGAAACGAAAAATAAAAACTCCTTCCCATTTCTCAGTGTATAATGCGGCATAGAGGCGCTCTCAGAACTAGCGAAAAAGGAAAGTTCAGAAATAGACGAAACCACATTAGCCTCAAACTGTCCTTCATAAATAGCACAGGTGTCTCCCGAACAAACGCTAAAAAATACTTCTGAGCCTTTTCCAAATGTGAGATTGGCCAAATCCAACTTAAAATCTATACCTAGCACATCTATCGAATTCTTTTCTCCTATTAAAAAGTCAGTAATCATTACTTCTTTTAACTCTAGAAAATCTCCCAACTCTGAATAACTCGAAAAATAAAGTGTAGAATCTCTCATGACAGGAGAGAGCTGAAGTTCAGATTCATTTATTACAGATGGAACTTCTTCTAACTTGGAATCTAAAACTGCATTCTGAGAAGTCAAAGCAAATGTGGCTGTTTTCGCCCATTGCGCAGCTAAATCATAAAAAGAAGCATCGACATTTTTCTTCCTCTTCCGCTTAAACTTCTTAAAGTTTCTTACAGCTTCTTTATATTTTCCATTCAGATAAAGCATTTCACCAAGCTTAAACTGTCCCAGGGGAAAGAGCTTTCCTTTATCTTTAGAAAATACTTTACCGTACTGATGTTCTGCTAAATGATACTTCTTGGTCAGTCTTAAGCTCTCTGCGTACCGCACGTTCAAATCGAAAATCGTGGAGTCTAATTCCATACATTTCCCAAAATAATAGTTAGACGAAAAGTAGTCTTCACTTTCCAGCGCATCATTACCAGCTTCGAAGTATTCATTCCACGATTGAGCGCCTACGTACTTTACAGATAGTAGGACTAGAAACATTAAAAATATTCTCATGTAAACGTTATTTCGACTGGTAATAACTCGAAATATATGAAAAGGTACTAAGAGTGTGAGATAAATACTAAATTGAGATTTAGGTAAAGAGGCTATAAAACCTACTTTTACGCTTTGCAATATGATGTAACAAATGACAAACTGGTTTTATATTATCTTCTCTATTGTGCTCACTATCTCAGCTTTAAGCAGCTGTAGTGATGGCTCTAAAACCAACTTTCATAGCGACTTAATAGTTCAGAGACTCACCTGTAGCGCTGAGGAAAATGAAGGCGATTCATTCCTATGTCATGAAAAATCGTTCTTCAATGGTCTTCAAAGATCTGCCGATTATTCTCGAACAGGCTACTATTCTTGCAAAACTAATAAGTCAGCTCCTTATGCCTTTACAGTCGAATTCAGAAACGTAAAGAAAGGAGAACTCATCCATGCTGAGATATGGTTTAAATCAGTTAAACCTTCGGAAGTTGGTAACGTGATTATTTCGGATAATAAAACAGTCCAATATGACTCCAATTGCTTCACAGCCAAAACTGAAGGAGAATGGACTCTTATGACCAATACGTTTAAAGCCATAAAAGATTATGACGTAGTTAAGGTATATGGACTTAACTCTACGAATTCGGACATCTATTTCGATGATGCTTCTATCGTTAGAATGTCATCTACTCCTAAACCTCCTGTTACAGACTCCACACTTAGAATATATATTCCGCCATATCAGTTTTCTGTTCTCGATAGCTTTTTAAAGGAGGGAAGAAAAGAAATGATTCTTAGAAAAGAATTCAAGAAGTATGTAAAAGGATTCATTCTACAGAAAGGTGATTCTACTCCTGTTAAATTAAGACTTAAAGGAGATTGGACTGATCACTTAAAAACGGATAAATATTCTCTTAGAATTAAAACTTCAGGAAACAATGCATACGATGGACTAAAGTCTTTCTCTATACAAAACCCAGAGACCAGAGGGATGATGCTTGAATGGTATATCCATCAAATATGCGCTGAAGAAGATTTACTTACGACTAGGTATGATTTTGTCAATGTAGAAATTAATGGTGAAATAAAGGGAGTTTATGCTTTGGAAGAACACTTCGACAAACAGTTACTGGAGGCTAGAAATAGAAGAGAAGGACCTATAGTAAAACTAGATGAGGAAGGTTTTTGGCAATTGAACTATGACCTAGAAACTAAACCCAGAAAAGTGCTTTCTCCTGCATTTCTGTCAAGTACAATACTTCCTTTTAAGAAAAACAGAACGCACAAAAGCGCTACGCTTCATGAACAGTTTTTAGTAGCTCAGAGTAATTTAAACAAGTATAAAAATCTCGAAAGCGAACCAAACAACTATGTCAACCTTGAGGCTTTCGCTAAGTACATCGCTATTCTGGATTTAGGAAACGTGGACCACGCTCAAGCTTGGCATAACCAGCGCCAGTATTACAACCCTGTTACCGCTAAGCTAGAACCTATTCTGTATGATTGTTTTCAAGATAAACAACATATAACAGAAAGAAGACTTTTCTACCTAGTAGATGAAGTTCTAACAGAGAGAATACCGACCAATCTAAATCTAGCTCTTCTCCGTGATGTTAACTTCAGAGATTTCTATCTGTCTTATTTACAAAAGCTAGGTTCCGTAGATTATATAAAAAAATTCAATGAAAAAATTGCAGCTAAAATTCAATCTAACCTAGACTTGCTAGCGCATGAACACCCTTTCTATCAAGCTCAAGTAGACTTGGATTTTTTCAAAAAAAATGCCTTTGCTATGGAGTCTGAGAAAGATTCTCTTTTGACATTCATGAAAGATTTTAAGGAAGTAACATTCGTTAAAGATGTATGGCAAAAGTTTCCAGACACACTAGATTATTTCCGTCCTGCTATAGCGTTAAAAGCGCATTTGGAAAATGAGGAAGCCGGCATGAAGAAAATTTCGCTGAGAAACTTTCATCAGTCTGATATTTCTGTAAAAGCGTACAGCACAGATTCTCTTCCAGACCAAATTATCCTCCTCGATTCTTCTGTTGATTTCAATGGATTCACTTCAGATTATGTAACCAAGCACCTCTCCCTTCCTTCTGATGTGAAATATGTTTATTATGCCCCAAAAAACCTAGGAGGAAAATTAATTAGAGAGAAGATCTCTAAATGGCCTCTGCCAGGAAATATAGACGTAAGAGGAGACTTCTCTTCTGTCTTAAATCAGTATAAAAAGAAAGGTATTATAACAATCCCTGAGGGCACTTATTCTTTCACTGAAAATGTAGTAGCTACAGATGCTGAAAAGCTGATAATAGAAGCAGGATCTTCTATAGACCTCACAAATACTGCTGGATTTATAAGTTATATCCCAGTGGAAATTAAAGGAATACCAGAAAACCCTGTTCACATTTTCTCTTCAGATAGCACCGGCTCGGGCTTTAATGTATTCTCTGAACACGGACATTCAATTCTGGAAAACACACACTTTCATGGACTTAACTCCATGAATAAGAATCACTGGATTTTAACTGGTGCAGTTACTCTATATGGCGGCTCTGTGGCCATAGCCAACTGCTCTTTTAATGATAACCAATGTGAAGATGGATTAAACATTATTCGCTCTAAGTTCACTATGACTGAAAGCACAGTGAGTAACACACTCTCAGATGGTTTTGATGCTGATTTCTGCACAGGTGTATTGTCTAATTCTGTTATAACCTTAACAAAAAATGACGCTCTAGACTTCTCTGGAAGTCAGATAGAAATAATAGGCTGTGAAATATCTGAAGTAGGAGATAAAGGAATCTCTGGTGGAGAAAACTCTCAACTTAAAATTTCTAATACCAGTATAAATGGAGCTGTAATAGGTATAGCATCTAAAGATTACTCTCAATTAGAAGTTACTGACGTGCCTTTAAAAAACTGTGATTATACATATGCAGCGTTTAGAAAAAAACCAGAATATGGACCAGCCAGTATTACTGTAACTTCTTCTGAAAAGGTGAAAGGCAAAATGCTATTGGATTTAGATTCTAAAATTACTATTGGCTCTAAAGTTTCTGTGGGTAAAGCAAAGCTCGATATAGAGCTTCTTTATTCAAATCAATAGCTTCTACACTAATTGATTTTAAACTCTGTCCTTCTATTGGCTGCCCTTCCAGAATCTGTCTCGTTAGAATCTATTGGAGCCATTTCCCCGTAACCTTTAGCAGAAACTCTGTCTACTACTATCCCTGAATCTACTACGAATTTAGCTACAGATTCCGCTCTACTTTTAGACAGAAGTATGTTGTCTTTATCTGAACCTACATTATCTGTATGGCCTCCTATTTCTATTCGTAAATCAGGATTCAAATTCATAAATGAAACTAGCCTTCCCAACTCTATTTTAGAAGACTCTTTAAGCTCATAGCTATCCGTGTCAAAGAATACATTTTGTAACACTACAGCATTTCCCGTGGTGATCTTTTTCAATGGCACGTTTAGTTCGTAAGGTTCTGCTATTCCCTTTGTCTTTAACTTGAAATTTTCTGAATGAAACATATATCCTTCTCTGCTTACACTTACCATGTATTCTTTACCTACAGGAAGCGGAATTAAGAATTCTCCAGATTTATCGCTTGTTCCTACCGCCACAGAAGCTCCTGTTTCTAAATCTACGAGTTCAAACGAAGCATCTAGCGGCCTGAAGTTTTTAGCATCATAAATTAATCCTTCAGCGTAAGTTACTGGCTGTGGTTTTAAATTTTCGGGAAGCTCGAAGTGATATAAATCTAAATCACCAAATCCTCCTGGTCTATCACTAGCAAAAACAGCTAAACGGCCACTCGAAGAAACCAACAAACTGTTCTCATCTCCTGCAGTATTAATGGGATAACCAAGATTTACTGGCTCTCCCCAACTTCCGTCTAGTTGCTTTATAGACATGAATAAATCCAACCCACCCATCCCTGGATGGCCGTCTGAGGCAAAGTATAACGTCTGTCCATCAGGATGTATAAAAACAGACTCTTCCACCTCTTGTGTATTTACTAACCCCGGAATTTTAGCGGGCTTAGACCATGTACCTTTTTCATTAAGCTCCGCAGACCAAATATCTTGATGGGAAATACCTTTTCCCGAACGCCTTCCTCTTATGAAATACAATGTTTTTCCATCTGCAGAAAATGAGGGCTGAGACTCCCAAACCCCAGAGTTTATCGTACCACCTAAATTCACGGCTTCAGTCCAATTTTTGCCCTCTTTGTAAGCATAAAACAAATCACAAGAGCCATAACCCGTTCTGCCTGCTCCATAATCATCAAAGAGCTGACATGCTGTAAAAAACAGTATTCTACCATTAGCAGAATAACTCGGAGCTCCTTCATTCATTAATGTATTTACTGCACCCAGATTCTTCGCAGTACTCCATTGGTCATTCTTCTTATTACTCACATAAAAATCTTCATGAACCCCATTAAAGGCATTGGCATTTTCAATTCTACGGGTAAATAACAGTTCATCCTCATCCACTGTAAGCGTAGGGTAATATTCCGGGGATTTCGTATTAATAGAAGGACCGAAGTTTATAGGTTCGAACGGTACAGGATTATTCAACGCCTTCTGAGCGAAAGAACAATTCCTTAATGACCTAGTGGCTCTCTCTGACATCGGAGATGCCGATGGATTAGACTTCTCGTATAAAGTGAAATTATAAATGGCTGCCTCATAATCAGATTCACTCATATTTATTTCTCCCAAGTAAAAATAAGCCGCCATAAACTTTCTAGGCTCTATAGATATCGCCTTTTCTAATTGTTTTCTGGCACTCTTTAAATCGTTAGTCTCTAGGTATAATTCGGAAAGTACGATGTAGGCATCTGTGAAGTTTTCATCTCTTTGGATGGCTTGCTTGAATAAACCTTCTGCTTTTTTGTACTCTCTAGAAGTAAGCGCTGCAGTAGCCTTTTCAAATAGCTTTATGGCTTTTTTATTCACTGTAGAATAATCTGTATTTCTTCCTTGAGCTGAAACAGATAAGCTTATAAACAAGGCTGCTAAAACTATAAATAGGTTCTTCATCGATTGGTATTTCTTCCTCATAAAACGGGCCTTCTAAAGGAATGTTTACAAATTCCTCACCAAAGATTTTTATGTAATATAAAATTCGTAGTTTTTAGCAGTTATAACGCGAAAATTAATTCTATTTGTACCACTTCTACTGTGAATAAAGATGACGAGAATAGGACTTATTTCTGATACCCATAACCATATAGATGAGCGTATACTTCATTACTTCGATGAGGTAGATGAAATATGGCATGCTGGTGATATAGGCTCTATGGAAGTCCTAGAAAAGCTAGAAGCTCACAAACCCACTAGAGCCGTTTATGGGAATATAGATAACGCTCAAATAAGAAGTGCCACCAAGCACATTCACAGAATTTCTGTAGAAGGAATGAATTTTTGGATGATTCATATAGGTGGAAGACCAGGAAAATATTCTAAAGGAATTCACGAGAGCCTGTTAGCTGAAAGACCTGATGTATTTATCTGTGGCCACAGCCATATATGTAAAGTTCAACAAGACGCTAGATATGATATGCTTTATATTAATCCCGGGGCGGCAGGAGTTCAAGGATTTCACAAGGTGAGAACAATGCTGCGCTTCTGTGTTCATGCAGGGAAAATGAGTGACCTTGAGGTGATCGAACTTGGACTGAGAGGACAAGAGCGTTAATCAATAATCAGTTAGATAGCTAAGCATAGAGACTGCGGCTGACTACTTCTCTTTTTTTCAACAAAAAAAAACTATTTCAATAGTCAGTCACCAGTTTTTGGAACTCGGTAAGCAAGCCTGATATTTTTATATCCTTTTGACGAATTAATTTTACCTCGGACCTTTCATCTATGAATGGCCCTTGGAACGTAAACGCATCAGTCCTTAGAGAGCTTATTCTAGAGTGTAAATTAGAAAACTGATAAAACTCATTATCTAACTGACGTATTATTTGCTTCATTTTATTGATGGCCACCATACTTTCTCTTGAGTCAGTTCTGCTTGTAATGTCTCTTTTATAATCACCATAGCGAACTTTGAGAGAATCAAAATCTAATTCCAACCCATTCGTCCTCTCAGAAAACCTAACCTCAAAATCCAGCATAGCTAGCGCCATTATTTCATGAGCAGCACAAATAGAATCAAAAACCGCATCTGTTCTAATCAAGTCACTCAAGTCTAGAATATTACTTTCCTCTTGGGCTTGAAGTGATGCTATGAGGACCTTATAATTTGATGATTGGGAACCTAGTTTAATTAATGGTTTTTGAGCGTGCTCTGTTCTAAAATATTTAATAGCGTCTAATCTCTCTTGGGAATTCTCAGATAATCGATTAAAGCTAGTCTCTATTTCTTCTGCATTCTTCTTCAGTAATGGGTAAGGTTGAGCTTCTTTATTTCGAGTGAAATTATAAACGCCATTAAAAAGAAACACATCAGACTCACTTATTCCAGCAGAGCTTATCATTTGATTATCCAGAACAGACTCATACTGCTTTAGTGTGCTATTCCATTGGTTATAAGAAACTCTACCGCAGGAAATCAGAAGCATCATGCAGAAGGAAACTAATAGAGTAACTCTCATCTTAATCGATCTAGGGATTTCACCAATTCTTCATCCTTCTTTATCGCCCTATTCGCTAAAAACACAAAAGGAAGTGCAGATACAGGAGCAATATAACCCAGCCAATACCCAGTCAGATCAGCTCCTTCAGGCTTATTATATTCTATAACTGCCATGGAAATAATAATAAGTGCAGCTAATAGCAAATAAATTACTCTTCCTAATGAAAGCTGTTTTTGTCTGTTTTTAAACTGTGTGAGCATGAAAACAGTAAAGGCTAACGAGATAGGGCCTAAGACCATAAGCCCAATTCCCCATTCACTCTTTTCTACCGTGCCATCTGAGCCTAATAGATTTTTAATGTTTAATGAATAGCTTAAATCTCCCAGTTCATAAAAGCAAATAGGAAAGAAAAACAATAGACACAACGAAACCGCAGCTAACATTAAGTATACGGTTTGGATTCTTTGTAGCATAATTTCTTTTTTTCTACAAAGATAATTTTCCATTAGGATTCAGAGTACATTATTATTAACCATTTACTGCTTATCAATGAAAAAAAGCATTAATTTTGTGAAGTCTTTGATTGGCAATCAGCCAAGCATAATACAAATCAGAACAGACATAGAATTTCAATTCGAAAATCCAAATTCACGATTAATTACTGAATTCATTCCCAATAGATGTACGACATTATTTCATTAAATGGTATGAAGGTAGCAGAGCTTAGAGATTTAGCCGCTAAACTTGATATCAAAAAAGCTGACAAGCTAAAAAAACAGGATCTTATTTACAAAATATTAGATGAGCAGGCGGTAAA
>MDSY01105127.1_pt1 | contig 10414 bp, 10 predicted proteins | sample 811131 | NCBI WGS metagenome assembly MDSY01 (sample SAMN05326643, study PRJNA326480) | marine metagenome | isolation source: seawater | place: Atlantic Ocean: South West | collected 2010
AATGCTTTGTATATTAAAAGTATGTTTTTTTGTGCACTCTTTGCTGTTTTCCCAGATAATCCTAAATTATAGACAATTGTTCTTGCGTGATGAGTAAGTAAATCACCTCCGGGAGCAATCATAAGCTTATATATTTCATCAGGTGTTTTCTCAGCAACCTCTTCAATATTTACACCACCTTTTTTTGAATATACAATAGTGTTTCCGCCTGTTTCTCTGTCAACTGTAATACAAAAATAAAATTCTTTTTCAACATTGTAAGCTTTTTCTAAATATACGCGCCTTACAGTTTTACCACTTTCACCTGTTTGCGGGGTGACAATATTCATACCAATCATTTCATCTACAGTTTTAACTACATCCTCATCACTTTTACAAACTTTAACACCACCGGCTTTACCCCTACCACCTGCATGTACTTGCGCTTTAACAACAATTTTATCTTCATTGAGCCAAGAAAGAATATTCTCTGCTTCATGTGTTTGATAAACAACCTCGCCTGGAGGGATGTTAACTCCGAAATTAGACAAAAGTTGTTTTGCTTGATACTCGTGTATATCCATCTATTTAATTTTATTTCCTCAAATAAATTATAAATTGCGAATATATATGACTTTATTCAGTTAAACTAGTAATTTTTTACATTTTTTAATTAATTCATCCACTGCCATAACAGATTGTTTAAACTGTGATTGTTGTGTATTTGTTAGATTTAATTCAATAATTTTTTCAATTCCATTTGCTCCTATAGAAACTGGAACACCTACACATAATCCACTGATGCCATATTCACCATCTAAATAAACAGAGCAAGGAAGTATTTTTTTTTGGTTTTTTAAATAAGACTCTAACATTTCAATTGCACTAACGGCTGGAGAAAAAAAAGCTGAACTATTTTTCATTAAAGACACAATTTCTCCCCCACCGTTTCGTGTTCGATCAACAATCTTTTCAATTATTTTTTTATCAATCTTATTTAATTCTACATATTTGTTTAAAGGTATTCCTGATATTGTAGTGTAATCTAATAAAGGAACCATTGTATCACCATGACCCCCAAGTACCATAGTATCAATATTGGAAACAGAAATTTTTAGAAGTTCAGATAGGAAAAACTTAAATCGTGCTGAATCTAAAATTCCTGCCATTCCCAAAATCATATTTTTTTTTATCCCAGAAATTTTTTTCAGGGACCAGACCATTGCATCTAAGGGGTTTGTTACGCAAATTACAAAAGATTTTGGTGAGTATTTTTTTATGGCTTCACCAATTGATTGCATAACCTTAAAATTTGTTTCTATTAAATCATCTCTACTCATTCCAGGTTTTCTTGGTATGCCAGCAGTAATAATTATTACATCACTATTTTTTATGTATGAGATATCGTCTGTACCCTTTATTGATAGATCTATACCGTCAACTGCCAAACTTTGAGACAAGTCAAGACATTTTCCTGCAGCTAATCCGTCAACTTTATCAATCAAAACTATATCACCAAGATTTTTTCTTGAAATACTGTAGGCAAGAATTGTACCTATATTACCTGCACCAATTAAACTAATTTTTTTCACTGATTTTACCCCAATTTATATTATATTATGTCGAGACCAATATCTACCGAATTAACAGAATTGGTAATCTTACTTGTAGAAATATAATCAACTCCAAGTTTTGAATATTTACTGATATTTTCTAAATTAATACCACCTGAAACTTCAAAAATTATTTTTCTACTTTTCCCTTTTCTTAATAACAGACATTTCTGAACTTCTTTTATCGACATATTATCCAAAAGAATATGATTACAATTATAATTTATACATTGCTCTACTTCTGAGTATGTTTCACATTCAATTTCAAAGTTCCTAATTTTTTTTTTTTTTATTAATTCTAAGGTTTTTAAAATTCCACCAGTTACTTTGATGTGATTATCTTTAATTAAAATTCTATCACCAAGTCCCATTCTATGATTTTTAGCCCCTCCAACTTTAGTAGCATATTTTTCTAGAATTCTTAAACCATTAGTGGTCTTCCTTGTGTCAAGAAGTACTGTATTTGAACCACTTAACTTTCCTACAAATTTTTTTGTGTAAGTTGATATACTAGATAGATGTTGCAAAAAGTTCACCAGTGTTCTCTCTAAAAGTAGAATCCATCTAATATCACCAGAAATTTTAATTAGCTTTGAATCTTTCTTTACAAAGTCTCCATCTTTATAAAAGGAAACACAGAGAAGATTTGGAAATTTTTTCTTTATAAATTTTACAATGAAGGATTCCCCACATACAACTATATTTTCTCTGTTTGAAATATAAGCCTTACAATCAAGCCTTTTATTTAAAAGTACTGATGTAGTTAAATCATTTTTTAAACAAACTTTTCCAACATCATCTTTTAATTCTGCTGATAATTTGTAATTAGCAAAATTATAAATTTCCTTTTTAAGCACAATTTTGAATTAACTTAATTTTAGCATCAAGTTTAAAGGTTTTTTTGCCTTCAATATTAACTCATTGCTAATATTAATTTCTGGAGATAGATTCAGTAAACAATTTCTAAGTTTTTCAAGAGTGTTTAGTTCCATGTAAGGGCAGTGTGAGCATGCGCATGACCCATCAGAACCTGGAGCGACAAGAAAAATTTTATTAGGTTCATTTTTTTTCATTTGGTGCAAAATGTGTGGTTCAGTCGCAACTATAAATTTTTTATTTTTATCCTTTGAAATATACTTTAGAAGAGAAGAGGTTGATCCTATAAAATCTGCATAATTTAAAATATTTTCAGGGCACTCAGGATGTGCAATGATTTTTGCATCGGGATTTCTCACTTTTGCTTTTACTAACTCCCTTTCAGAAAAAGTTTCATGAACAACACAAGTTCCATTCCACAACAACATTCTTCTTTTAGTTATTTTATTCAAATACGATCCAAGATGTTTATCAGGGGCAAAAATAATTTTTTGGTTTAAAGGTAAGTCTTTGATAATTTTTTCTGCATTAGATGAAGTTACAATTATGTCTGATAGTGCCTTAATTTCCGCCGAGCAATTGATATAGGACAAAACGATGTGGTCAGGGTGACTATTTTTGAATTTTTCAAAGTCAGTTGCCTTACATGATTCCTCTAATGAACAACCAGCTTTAAGATCAGGAAGAAGAACTGTTTTATTAGGACTTAAAATTTTTGCTACTTCTGCCATAAATCTAACTCCACAAAAAACAATAATGTCAGCCTTAGTTTTTTCAGCGTTTCTTGATAATTCAAGAGAATCCCCAACAAAATCTGCTATATCTTGGATCTCTTCATCTTGATAAAAATGTGAAAGAATTACAGCATTTCTTTTTTTCTTATAATGAAGAATCTCTTCTTCCAGACTAGAAAATGTTTTTTTTAAATTTTTCATTTATTTTTTTTTATTTTTTCTTTTTATATGTTTATTAATATATGAATTAGACCCCATTTCTTCTAGCCTTGACAATGTTCTTTTAAACTCAAAGGCATTAGTTTTTCCCAAATATAATTGATTTAATTGTACATCCGAAGATAAAGAAAGTACAACCTTATTCTCATATAAAGCATCTATAAATGAAATAAATCTATACAAATAATTTTTATTATTTTCATCCATTTGATTAATGTTTCTTAATATTATAAAATTTATCTTTTTTGCGATTAAAGCATAATCTTGAAATTCAAGGTTATTTTCAAAAAAATCTCTAAAATCTAGATCTAAAAGATTGCCGTAATAACCTTTAAGAGAAAAAATAAACCCTTTTCTTTTAAATATCGCTTCGGTATTTATTGAATTAATTGCTAATTTTTTTTTAATTTGATTTTGAATTCTTCTAGAATTTTTTTGTTTGAAAATAAAAAAATCATGATTTACCAATTCCTTTTTTCTGTAATCAACTTTTGAAAACATTCTAATTTTTGTAAAATTTTTATTTAAGAAATTTTTAAAAGAATTACACAATTCATTATTAACTGGATCTTTATAAATGTTAGAAATCTCTTTGTTTCCTGTCATTATTAAAATTTTTTTTTCTTTAATTACCTTCTCTAAAAAATTTTTAAATAATATTAAGTTGGTAAGGTTATTTATGTAAAATTCATCAATTAATATTAAATTTTTTTTCATCATTAATAATTTGATTTTTTCTTCATTAGAATTTTGTAAGTTAAATATTAAATCAGTAAAGTGAAAAATTTCTGATCTAGAATAGATGAAATGAATAGCTTTTAAAATAAGTGATTTTCCTACTCCAACTGAACCAAACATATAAATTCCTACAAATTTTTTTTTTAAAAAATTCAACAATCTTTTTTCCAAAGTCAACTTCAAATTTTCTTCAATTTTTTTTACGGCTTTAATTTGGCATGAGTTTGGTTTTACGAAATTTTGAGTCTCTAAGTGACTAAGAATTTTTGATCTTAGATTTTTCAATATTTACGAACTAACTTGGAGTTTTTTTATTTCGGCTATTGCCTTTGCAGGGTTAAGATTTTTTGGACAAGTTTTTGTGCAATTCATTATGGTGTGGCATCTATATAGCTTAAACTTATCTTTTAAAAAATTAAGTCTTTCTTTCTTGTTTTTGTCTCTACTATCAACAATGAACCTGTATGCTTGAAGTAATATAGCTGGCCCAAGAAATTTGTCACTATTCCACCAGTAACTTGGGCATGATGTTGAGCAACAAGCGCAAAGAACACATTCATACAGTCCGTCAAGTTTTTTTCTATCGACCTGGCTTTGTTTTATTTCTTTTTTTCCTTTTGATTTGGGGTTTAACCAAGGTTTGATCGACTTATATTGTTCATAAAACTCTGACAAATCAGGAACTAAATCTTTGAGAACTTTCATATGAGGAAGAGGATAGATATCAACAAACTTTACGTCTTCAATGGGCTTGAGACACGCTAAGGTATTGGTTCCATTCACATTCATTGAACATGAGCCACATATACCTTCTCTGCAGGACCTTCTAAATGTTAAGGATGAGTCAACCTCTCCTTTGATATACATAAGAGCATCAAGGACCATAGGCCCAAGTTTTCTTTTGCTTAAATGAAACTTGTCCATTCTAGGATTTTTGTCATCTTCCCTGTTCCATCTGTAAATATTGAAACAAATTGTATCCTTACCTTCTTTTCCAAAGGTGTTGCCTTCAACAATTTTAGAATTCTCTGGTAATGTTAATTTAACCATAACTAATAAATTAATAGACTCTCACTTTAGGTTCAATAGTTTTTATCTCCCTAGAATTAGTTTTTAAATTCACTGGGCGATATCTTATTTTTGGTTTTTTTTTATTATTTACCCATGCCATCGTATGTTTTAACCAATTTTTGTCATTTCTTTTTTTATAATCAACTCTAGAATGTGCACCACGACTTTCTTTTCTATTGAGTGCTGATTCTATGCTTACTAATGACTGAAGTAAAAGATTTTCCAACTCTAGAGCCTCAATTACTTCAGTATTCCATACATTTGTTTTGTCCTTAATCTTTATTTTTTTAAATTTCTCAAGCAACTTTAATAATTTTTCTTTTCCTGTAATCATTTTCTCTTCTGATCTATAAACTGGACAATAATTTTGCATAATTTGTTGCATTTCTAATCTAATATCAGAAATATTGAAGTTTCCTTTTGAATTTTTTACCTCATTAAATCTTTTAATTATAGCTTCATATGAAGATTTTTCTATTTTGGGGTTACTTTTTTTAGGATCCAAAATTTTAGAACACCTTTTAGCAGCAGATTTTCCAAAAACAACTAGATCTAGTAATGAATTAGAACCCAACCTATTAGCACCATGAACTGATACACAAGCTGCTTCACCAACAGACATTAACCCTTTAACTACTTCGGACTCACCAGAATCGTTTAATGTTAAAACTTCTCCATGAATATTTGTGGGGATTCCGCCCATGTTGTAATGAACTGTTGGTTGAACAGGGATTGGTTGCTTTCTAACATCAACTCCAGCAAAAATCTTTGCGGATTCAGTTATGCCAGGTAGCTTTTCTTCTAGAACTTTATGGTCCAAATGACTAAGATTTAAATGAATGTGGTCTTTTTTTGGTCCACATCCTCTTCCTTCCATAATCTCGTTAGTCATAGATCTTGAAACTACATCTCTACCCGCCAGATCTTTAGCATTAGGTGCATATCTTTCCATAAATCTTTCACCTTTAGAATTTGTTAAATATCCACCTTCACCTCTTGCACCTTCTGTAATCAAAACTCCAACACCATAAATTCCTGTTGGGTGAAATTGGGTAAATTCCATATCTTGAAGTGGCATTCCTGCTCTCAACACCATACCACCTCCATCACCCGTACAGGTGTGAGCTGATGTACAAGAAAAATAGGCTCTTCCATAACCACCAGTAGCCAATATAACCATTTTTGAGGAAAATAAATAAAATTTACCATCATGGAGGTTAATAGTCAAAACACCACAACAATGATTCTTTTCATTCATAATGAGATCTATAACAAAATGTTCTATGAAGAATTCTGCATTATGGGACAAAGATTGTTGGTAGAGTGTATGAAGCATAGCATGACCGGTTCTATCTGCAGCAGCACAGGTTCTCTGAGCAATGCCTTCACCAAAATTTGTTGTCATTCCTCCGAAAGGTCGTTGATAAATTTTTCCGTCTTCAGTTCTAGAAAAAGGAACCCCAAAGTGTTCCAATTCAATCACTGCTTGCGGAGCTTCTTTACACATAAATGCAATAGCATCTTGATCTCCAAGCCAATCGGAACCTTTTACTGTATCATACATGTGCCAAGTCCAATCATCACTACCCATATTTCCAAGTGCTGCACTAATTCCTCCTTGAGCAGCAACTGTATGACTTCTTGTTGGAAAAACTTTTGAAATACATGCAGTTTTAAGCTTAGCCTCGGCTGACCCCATAACGGCTCTTAAACCAGAGCCTCCAGCACCTACAACTACAACATCAAAATCTAACTTAACTATTTCATTCATTATAATAAAGTCTTAATCAGACTCCCCATTACAACTATATAAATGGTAATAAAAGATAAGTTTTTCAAAAATAAAATTTTTTTTTTTATTTTAATCTCATGAACATAGTCATCAATAATAGAATTTAAACCAAGTTTTGAATGAACAATAATAGCAGAAAAAAGTAATGTGAAAGAAAAAAAATTAAAGAAACTTGAAAACCAAACTAAAAGTTCATTATGGTTTTTAAGATCTATGTTTTTAAGTGAAAAAACTAAATAAATCAGAAATAATAGGAATATAATTGCTGATAATTTCTGAAGAATCCAACTTTTAGAGTAATCTAACCTCATTAAAAAATCCCAATAAAATTAGAAATAAAAAATGATAAAACAATTGAGCTAAAAATAATAATTAAACCTGATATAGAGGCTGCTTTGTTACTTATCAAAAATCCAAAATCCCAAAGTATATGCCTGATACCGTTGAGAGCATGATATGAAATTCCTAAAACTATAAAATATAGAATTACCTTAATAAATATTGTTTCAAATATTGAAACAAAATTATTGTAAAAATCATTACCTAGACTAAAAGAAATTATCCATAAACTTAATAGAATTAAAGCTAAATTTAAACCAAACCCAGTAATTCGATGCGTTATTGATAAAAGTGATGTGATTTGAGGCTTATAAATTTGTAGGTGAGGAGATGTAGGTAGATTTTTTTTCATTTTTTCTTGATGGGTATTAAAACTGAATATTCCAAATCAAGAACCATGTTATCTGTTAATTTATCTTTTTCTGGAAAACTAATATTTGAGTCATTTTTTGATGCAATTGTTCTGATTAAAAGAGTGCCAAGATTTTCATTTACTTTGTTTTTCTTTAAAATTTTTGACCAAGCATAAATTGTGTCACCGGAAAATGTTGGTGCAGCATGTCGTCCAGAATGAATAGCCAATATTCTGAAGGCATTTGCTAGCCCATTGCAACTTATTGCCCTGGCAAGAGAAATTATATATCCTCCATATATTATTCTTTTTCCAAATCTTCCATCTTTTTCAATATGATTGTTGAAATGTACCCTGGCATTATTTTGATAAAGCCTTGTGGCTATTTGATGTTCAGCTTCCTCAATTGTTTGACCATCTAAGTGATGAATTTCTTCACCTTCATCGAAATCATCAAAAAAAAACTCACTACCTGTTATTTTATGTGACCATTTTTCCGAATTAAAAGATGATGGTATTTCAAATTCTTTTTCATCTAATTGTTTTGGAAGATCTGGCACAACATTTTTAAAAGAATCAATCATACCACTTTTTTTTTTTCTCATCATTAACCATCTATAATAACTTAAAACAACCTCTCCATTTTGATTTGTACCCACTGATTTTACGTAAACAGTCCCTGTTTTACCATTAGAGTTTTCTTTTAATCCAATAATTTCAGATTCTGCACTTACCGTATCACCCACAAAAACAGGTTTATAAAACTTTACAGCAGCATAACCTAAATTTGCTATTGCATTAAGGGAAAGGTCTGGAACAGTTCTTCCGAATACCATATGAAAAAGTAAAATATCGTCTATTGGTTGCTTCTCAAAACCTAGGTTTTGAGAAAACACTTTAGAATAATTTAAGGCAAATCTGCTTCCAGTTGTTGAAAGATATATTGCACTATCTCCATCAGTAATTGTTCTTGGAACACTATGATTTATAACTTCACCTAAGTTATAATCCTCAAAATATCTACTTTTAAAATTCTTCATTATTTCAAATGTTTTTTTATTAATAATTCAGCTATTTGTACAGTATTTAATGCAGCTCCTTTTCTTAGGTTATCTGCTACAACCCACATCCCCATTTTTTTTTCGTCTTTGATTCTTATTCTGCTTACAAATACTTCGTCTTCACCTGCAGATTCATCTGGTGTAACATAACCTCCATCAATATTTTCGTTGACTACACTTAAACCTGAAAACTTTTTCATTGAGGATAATGCTTTTTTTAAATTTATTTTTTTTTCAGTTTCAATAAATACAGATTCACCATGACCTACAAAAACAGGAACTCTGACACAAGTTGAAAAAATATCTATCTTTGTTTTTAGAATTTTTTGTGTCTCCTCAATCATTTTATTTTCTTCTTTCGTATCACCATTTTCTAGAAAATCGTCAATGTGAGGAATTAGGTTGAATGCAATTCTTTTAGAGAAAAAAGTTGGTTCTAGAGGTTTGTTTTTGTAAACATCTAGAGTTTGATGAAACAACTCATCCATTGCAGTTTTTCCTGCACCTGAGGTTGATTGATAGGTTGAAACAACAATTTTTTTTATTTTAAAAAGTTCATGTAATGGCTTTAGAGCTAAAACCATTTGAATAGTTGAGCAGTTGGGGTTTGCAATAATTTTTTTTTTTTTGTAATTTTTTAGATCTTCTGGGTTTACCTCTGGTACGATCAGTGGAATGTCTTTATCCATTCTAAAACATGAGGTGTTGTCAATTATAACTGAACCACTTTTTACAGCTTTCTTAGAAAAATTTTTTGAAATTTCTGATCCTGCAGAAGATAAAACAATATCTACGTTTTTAAAGCTGAATTTTTCCAAATCCGAAACAATTATTTCTTTGTCATTTCCGTAATTGATTTTTGTACCTTCCGATTTTGAAGATGCCAGGGCAAAAATATTATTGGTTGGAAATTTTCTGAAATCCAAAATATTTAAAATTTCTCTTCCAACGTTTCCAGTAGCACCTACGATTGCAATATTATATTTTTTCATTTTCTAGTTCCTCAATCACCAAATTTCCCATTTCTTGAGTTGAAATTAAATTATTTTTTTCCATGAATATATCCTTTGTCCTGTACCCGTTATTAAGAATTTTATTTACAACTTTATTTATTAAATTGAAATACTCTAAATTTAAAAAAGAATATTTAAACATCATTGCAATACTCAGAATCATAGCTAAGGGATTTGCAATTCCTTGTCCAGCGATGTCTGGAGCTGATCCATGAACAGGCTCGTACATTGCGTTACACTTGTTGTTTTTTTTTGCACCTATAGAAGCTGAAGGAAGCATGCCAAGAGAACCGGTCAGCATTGAAGCACAGTCAGATAAAATGTCCCCAAACATATTTGTAGTTACTATTACATCAAATTGTTTAGGGTTTCTAACAAGCTGCATTGAGGCATTATCAACGTACATGTGAGATAATTTAACGTCAGGATAACCTTTAGATACATCAGTAACAACTTCTCTCCATAATTCCGTTGATTCAAGCACATTTGCCTTATCAACTGAGCAAAGCTTTTTTGATCTTGTGTCAGCTGCTTCAAAAGCTACCTCTGCAATTCTTTTTATTTCCTCAGTTGTATATGCCAAAGTATTAAAACCTCTTTTATTGTTTTGATCTATTTGACTGATCC
>MDSY01020530.1_pt1 | contig 10411 bp, 11 predicted proteins | sample 811131 | NCBI WGS metagenome assembly MDSY01 (sample SAMN05326643, study PRJNA326480) | marine metagenome | isolation source: seawater | place: Atlantic Ocean: South West | collected 2010
ACCAACAACAAAAGTGACAGCATAGATGGGTAGAAAGAAACAAGCGCCATAAAGCATCATGTTAAGCCAGCTTGAATTCGCGGTTAACGAGCCACCCAAAAACGCAAACAAGTCGACCTGCCAAGATTGTGGTAAAGCATAACCTGCGGCTAGGGCATCAACTGCTTGATAACCAATATTATACATACCAAAAAACATGGCAGGAAAAACCGCTAACCATACTGTAATCATGATACGCTTTAAATCGATACTATCACGTAAATGAGTTCTTCCTTTATTGACATAACCAGGTGTAAATAAACCAGTAGCTACAGCCTCGTATAGTGCAAACCATTTTTCGTGTTTACCACCTTTTTCGAAATGTGGTTCTATATCTTCAATGTACTTTTTTAAGCCCATGACTACCCCTCCTTCTCTATTGTGGTTAGACAATCACGAAGGATCACACCATAATCTGTCTTGCCGGGGCAAACAAATGTACACAGTGCCAGATCTTCTTCATCTAACTCTAAGGCACCTAATTGTTGCGCTCCATCTGTATCTCCAGAACAAATATCACGCAAAAATAAGGTCGGTAAAATGTCTAATGGCATTACGCGCTCAAAGTTACCAATTGGAACCATAGCGCGAGAACTACCATTGGTAGTAGTTGTCATATTGAACAACTTTTTTGGAAACAGATGTGACATAAAAGCACGTGTAACAGAGAATTTGTTAGGTCCTGGGTACATGTAACCAATAAAGTCTTTTTCTCTACCTTCTAAAATCAATGATACTTGAACGTTATAACGTCCTAAATATCCATGCACAGCAGTTGCTGTAGACCCCATCAACAATGATCCAGACACAACACGTAATTCACCATCAATAGCTTCACCTACTGATAGTTCAGCAGTACTTGCACCAAGTATGGTTTTGATTAAACGTGGGTTTTTAGCTGCTGGACCGGCAAGTGAAATGACACGTTGGTTGTCAAGTTCGCCTGAGCTAAACAAATTAGAGATCGCAATGACATCCTGATACCCAATGTGCCATACAAATCGCTCTGCATTAGCTGCTTTCAAAAAGTGAATGTGAGTACCCACTAATCCTGCTGGATGTTTACCAGAAAATTCAGTTACGGTTGTATTCTCATCAACAGGGATATTTGTACCAGGCGCTTTACCGACAAAAACTTCACCGTCAGTTAAGCGTGATAATAAAGTTAAACCCTGTTGAAAGGCTTGCGCTTGTTCATTAATAATAACTTCTGGGTTTGCGGCTAATGGATTAGTATCCATAGCACTGACAAATATCGCAGCTGGTGTGCTATCAACAGCAGGTATTTTACTAAACGGACGAGTTCTAAAAGCTGTCCATAAACCTGATTCGATAAGATTTGTAACTACATCTTCACGAGCTATGGAAGCAAATTGGTTACTTGGATATGTGGCAAATTTTTCTTGTTCTGTGCCATCAACATCGATAACAACAGATTGTAAAACACGTTTTTCGCCACGGTTAATTTCTTTAACAACACCGGCAGCTTGAGCTGTGAATTTAACGCCAGGATTTTTTTTGTCTTCAAAAATCACTTGACCTTTTTTTACGCGGTCTCCCACTTTTACAAACATGGTAGGACGCATACCCACAAACTCTTCACCGAGTGTTGCAACGGTTTTGATGGACGGACCATCATGGATTACCTGCTGAGGAGAACCACTAACGGGTACATCCAAGCCTTTCTTTATTGTAATCATAAACAATTGCACTACTTTTGATGGGAGTAGAAAGTTAGTTAATTAAATTATTTGTTCGATAATAAGGACAGAGAACTAGATAGACATGCTCTAAAATCTTTGGTATCAATTAGATAAAATAACGTTGCTAAATTTCTGTGTATTTCAGTGAATATTAATTTCAGTGTTTCCACTAAATAAAAATACCCACTGGCTCTAAGTTAAAATTTTCTGACGCGATTATACCATAAAATGAGGTTTTTATTCTACGGGCATTAGGAAGTTTTCATTAGACTTTAGCCTAGTATTTTGATTTTGAACTAGGTTTTGTTGAAAATTCAAGCAAAAAAATAATGCTTAGATTGTACCTTTATGAACAAGCTTGATATTAAAACGTAACTTAAAAGTTAATATTTAGATAATAAATATTACTAATAATAACTATTCACCTGATATATTATTATTTTTTGTTAGCCATATTGTGAACTAGGTTGGATACTTTGGATGGTTGCTTACTTTTGCCGATTAACTGCTAAAATGCAGTACTCTTACAAAATTAATACAAGTCAGTTTTAGCTTTAGCTATTTTATCGCACTTTAATTTTTTAATACAAAAACGGTAAATAAAATTACATTTTTAATTTTATTGATATTACTAATTCGATATTTATAACTCTTTAGTAACAAAGTAAAACATTAATTACCACAATAAAAAGCTTTATAATGTGGTTTTACCCATACACTATAAAGCTTTAAGTTAGCAAACGTTGGATTTGTAATAGCTTATGCTTGCCCAAGTAAGTAAATTCATGCTCGGGGTAATCTTATAATATTGATTAAACTTGAAAAATAGCTTCTATAGATAAATTTTGTTGAGATAAAATATCTCGTAGCCTTTTTAAAGCCTCTACTTGTATTTGACGCACACGCTCACGAGTTAAGCCTATTTCGCGGCCAACATCTTCTAGAGTTGCTGGTTCATATCCAAGCAAACCAAAACGTCTAGCGAGTACTTCTCTTTGCTTGGTATTTAACTCGTTCAACCAATGAACAATGTTGTTACTCATATCATCTGATTGCAAGTCACTTTCAGGGCCAGCACTCTTTTCATCGGCAATAACGTCAAGTAACGCTTTTTCAGAGTCGCCAGCGAATGGGGTATCGACAGAGGCAATACGTTCATTCAAGCGAAGCATTTTATTAACATCATTTACCGGTTTATCAAGATGTTCTGCGATTTCTTCTGCAGTAGGTTCGTGATCAAGTTTTTGAATTAGTTCGCGAGAGGCACGTAAATAAATATTGAGTTCTTTGACAACGTGGATGGGTAATCTGATGGTGCGAGTTTGGTTCATTATCGCTCGTTCAATGGTTTGTCTAATCCACCATGTGGCGTAGGTAGAAAACCTGAAGCCTCTTTCAGGATCAAATTTTTCAACAGCCCTAATTAAGCCTAAATTACCTTCTTCAATTAAATCCAACAGCGGTAAACCACGGTTGTTATATCGTCTAGCAATTTTTACCACTAGGCGTAAATTACTTTCAATCATTCGTTTTCTAGAGGATTCGTCACCTTTTAATGACAATCGAGAAAAATATACTTCTTCCTCTGCTGTTAGAAGTGGTGAGAAACCTATTTCGCTTAAATAAATCTGTGTAGCGTCCAAACTTGACGGTACATCTTCCTTTGATTCTACAGTATTTTTTTCTTCTTTTAATGTAACCATGCGATTCTCCCATATATGCAAAGCTTGTATTTAAGTTTAAATTTTCACGATAACTCCGATAATTTAGTTTTTTGATTTAAGGTATATTATGCTAACTAGCCATTATTTAGCTTTATTTTTTTGGTAAATATTTCATTGGATTAACAGATTTACCTCGAAAGCGTATTTCAAAATGAAGCATCACTTTATTGGCATCCGTATCACCCATTTTGGCGATGTAATCACCACGATTGATAAATTGTTGCTCCTTAACTAATATTTGATCATTATGAGCATATGCACTTAGGTAATCATCATTGTGTTTAATAATAATTAATTTACCATACCCTCTCAATGCATTGCCGGCATAGACCACTTTACCTGAAGCTGAAGCTTTAATTTTGGTGCCTCTACTTCCAACTAAATCAATGCCTTTATTTCCTTGATCACTGTTTGAAAAATATTCAATTATTTTTCCTTGAACAGGCCACTGCCATTGACTCACTTTTTTTGAAAAATTTGTCGATGACTGTTCAATTTTTCGGGTTGATTTTTGAACAGTTTCATTTTTACCATACGCCTGCTTTTTAGTAGATGCAAGTGTATTTTTTGAGCTTTTGTTAGCTTTAGAGGTAGAGCTTTTAGTCAATTTTTTTACTGAAACCTTATTATCAATGGCTTTGTATGTTTTTTTCTTATTAGGGTTAAGCAAAAATAATACTTGCTGGGGGTAAATTCTGTAAGGTGGTGAAATATCATTAAGTTCTGCAATACTGCGAACCTGAGAGTTAGCTCGCCAAGCAATTGAATAAAGGGTATCTCCTTTCTTAACAGTATATTTAGGTGACTTTATTTTATGTTTATTACGCTGTCCTGCTTCATTATATGTGCTGATATTAGATACTGGGGCAGGTAAATGTCTGCTCGAACAGGCAGATAAAGTCACCATAGATAAAGCAAAGCATACTGTGAATTTTTTTGAACAAAGTAAGTTCAATGTTATTCCTTCATGAGTTGTAATATACCGTATTTCTTAGAGTATATTACTAAATCACTGTAGCATAAAACAAATTTCCACTATCCTAAAAACAAATATCCAGCAACAATTATTATCACTATCGACCAACCAATGACATCAACCCACTGTCGCAGTTTTGTCTCCATTGCCGCACCACCCCACTTGATTATACCTGCAACTAAAAAAAACCTTAAACCTCTGCCAATAGCAGAAACAATAAAAAATGGTAAAAACGCCATCTGTAAGAAGCCAGCTCCCACTGTAAAAAGCTTGTAAGGTATGGGTGAAAAGCCAGCAATAAAGACCACCCAAACTCCCCATTGGTTGAACCACTGCATAGCAGTATCAAAACGCTTTTGATAGCCAAACTCAGCTATTAAAGGTTGAATCCAAGGTTCAAACATTAAATACCCTAGGCAATAGCCTACAGATCCACCTATAACCGATGCAACAGTCGTTAAACTAGCAAAAAACCATGCTTTTTGAGGCTTTGCTAACACCATGGGTGCCAATAAAACATCAGGGGGAATAGGAAAAAAAATAGATTCGGCGAATGTCAACGCAGCAAGATACCTTGGTGCGAATTGATGCTCAGCCAAATGCAAAGTCCATTTATACAGATTGGTAAAAATCTTCATTAGGATAAAGCTCCTGGAATTAAGGGAACAAAGCGAACAGCTTCAATTTGTTGTTCATGATAACTATCGCCGTCACGAGTAATTATTTTCAAGACTTGAGTTTCATCACCAACAGGTATAATTAAGCGTCCACCATCAGCAAGCTGATTTAGTAAAACAGGGGGAACTTCATTAGGTGCGGCTGTGACGATAATGGCCTCAAAAGGTGCTTTACTTTGCCACCCTTGCCAACCATCACCATGTTTCATTGACACATTATGTAATTCCATAGCTCTTAAACACCGTGTGGCTTGCCATTGCAACGACTTAATCCTTTCCACAGAAAAAACATTATCGATTAATTGAGCCAAAATAGACGTTTGATAACCTGAGCCGGTACCTATCTCCAAAATATTTTGAGGCTTGCCGTGATTTAGCAGTAATTCAGACATCTTTGCTACTATGTATGGTTGCGAAATGGTTTGCCCCTGGCCAATGGGCAAAGCGGTATTATCATAAGCTTTGTGTGAGAGTATTTCAGGCACAAAAATATGGCGAGGTGATTGAGCTATGGCTTTTAATACATCAATGTTACTGATACCTTCACTTTGCAGCTTTTGAGCAAGTAATTCGCCACTACGTTTTGATTTTCGTCCTATACTGTTTGATATCATAAAATAGAGCTCTGGTTAATCCGTTAAGTTAAGTTCAGTTAGCCAGTGCTTTATGCTATCAATACTGCAATAAGCTGTCATATCGACTGTTAATGGCGTCACAGAGGCAAAGCCGCTAGCAACAGCATGAAAGTCAGTACCTTCTCCCCCATCAAGCTCTTGTCCAAGCAAGCCATACCAATATATGTCACGTTGCCAAGGGTCTTTAACTTTCTTCATACATTCTGCTTTGTGGCGATGTCCTAGCCGAGTGACTTTAATGCCTTTTAATTCACTTAACGGCATATCAGGGACATTAACGTTTAGGATTTGATCGGCGGGTAAAGGGTGACTAATTAACCGTTGAATTATTTTGGCAGTAACGACGGCAGCTGTTTTATAGTAGGTTTCATTTTTACCGGCTAACGAGACAGCCACAGCTGGCATACCCATGTGGCGCCCTTCTGTTGCTGCGGCAACAGTGCCTGAATATAGGGTATCATCTCCTAGGTTGGGCCCTCTATTAATGCCCGCTACTACAAGATCGCAATCTGTATAAAGTTGGCTTATACCAACATGAACTGAATCGGTTGGCGTACCATTGACTGCAGTAAAGCCATTCGCTATTTTTTCAGCCCTCAAAGGATTTAACAATGTTAAAGAATTACTTGCACCACTGCAATCTCGGTCAGGAGCAACAACGCGGACTGTAAAGAACTTATTTAGCTCCTCATACAGCACTTTAATACCCGGAGCATGAACACCATCGTCATTGCTAAGTAATATTTTCATTTTTCTCATTGGTCATTACACTCACAAAGTTAATTTAATTTAAACACGGTTATCATCATCAGTCAGTGCTCTTTTATCTATGCGTGTCGTCATGTCTTGATAAACAAGTAACTCTCGTAATACTGTAGTGGCATAACAACCGGCAGGTAAAAAGAATTTCACCTTAACACTGTGATTATCAGTTTCAGCATTTAATAATTCAATGTCAGTGTCTGCAACACTCAAACGAATGCGCCTTCGCTCTTGCTTGAGGCCAAAACGCGGTAAACCTGAACTCAACACTGAATTATTATCAGCAACTTTTTGCTCAAGTGCTAACGGCTCTAGTGATGTCATTGGCTCTCCTGCTCCCCACATAGGCGCAGTGATATCAACATCTTTTTCCCGTAAACGTTGTTCTAACTCAGCGGTAATTTCATCAACTAAAAAAATAGATTGAGTCCCTGCTAGCATTAACACATCGCCAGTAGTGATATGGTTAAAACATTGTCCAAGAATTCTTTCGTTGATAACTTGATTAAAAATACTTGAACGAGCTGCAGAAAGGTAAATACCGCGTTTTTTCTTATCTTTTACCTTATGCCCAGAGAATAGAGCGATAGCTTTTTCAATATTACCACCATCAATACCAAAACGTTGCTCTCCAAAATAATTAGGTATCCCTCCTGTCACTATATTATGCCAGCGTTCAGTAAGCGCTTTAATTGCAGTAACTTCTCGCAAAATAATTTCAAAGTGATTACCGATTAAAGCCCCTGTGCGAAGTTTCTTGTTGTGTCGTTGATAACTGAGTATGTCAACACCTTCAATAACTAAGTCACTCAGGTCAAATACCTCTTTTCCTGGAAGGTGAACCCCAAACCATTGTTCAGTAACCGCAAACCGATCTTTTAACCCCGCATAAGAGACAAGCTGTTCTTTAACATTAAAATATTTAGCTAGCTGTCTAGCAACAAATAAGGTGTTGGTGCCTGTTTTTTTGATATGAACCAATAAGTGCTCACCTTCACCACAGGGTTCAAAAGGCAGCTTTTCAAATACTTTAAAATCACTCATCTTACTGCGAAGTAAACCAGAAGATTGGGGTTTCCCGTAAAGGTAGGCGTTGTCTGTTAGCATGTATTTAATGTTCTCAAAGGAATAATTACAATTGTTAATGAAAAGGGTAAATAACGATTAAAATTTTTAAATGATTAGCGGTAATAGCAGCACAACAGCATGCACTGATATACCCTCTTTACGGCCAGTAAAACCTAATTTTTCAGTTGTGGTTGCTTTGACATTAACCTGATTAATATCGGTCTGCATATCTTCACTAAGACATTGTCGCATAGCCTGTAAATGTGGAGCCATTTTAGGTGCTTGCGCGACTATAGTAATATCAACATTGCCCAGCTGAAATCCTTTTTCTGTCATTAATGAAACCACATGACGAAGTAAAACACGGCTAGAGATATCTTTATATTGACCATCAGTATCAGGAAAATGATTACCGATATCCGCCAAGCACAGAGCACCTAAAAGAGCATCACACAATGCATGAATAGCGACATCACCATCAGAATGTGCAATAAACCCCTTTGCATATGGAATAGCTATACCGCCTAATACGATAGGCCCTTCGCCGCCAAACTTATGTACGTCAAAACCATGACCTATTCGCATGCAGTTATCCTTTTGTTTTATGATTGAGATCGTTATTGAGATAAAATGTGGCCAACACCAAATCATTAGGGTGAGTGATCTTTATATTATCACTGTTACCTGACACCAATAAACTTGGCAAATTGGCATATTCAATAGCTGATGACTCATCAGTAATATTTAGCCCTTTCGCAATACCTTGTTCAATAGCATTAGTTAATTCTTGGGTTTTATAAAGCTGAGGGGTTAATGCATGCCATAAGTCTTCACGTTCAACTGTATTTTTAATAAGGTCATATGCACACTCTGATGATTTACTGCGTTTCATCGTATCGCGCACTGGAGTAGCGAGAACACCACCGGAATTATGAGTTAAACAACTACTAATTAATTTATCAATATCGGTATGGCTCACACAGGGGCGAGCTGCATCATGCACTAAGACCCAAGGGTACTTTGCTTGGTCAACTGCTTTTAAGCCATTAAGTACTGAGTTTACACGTTCTTTACCACCATTGACTCGCAATACTTTTTCTTGCTGTGCGAGTGCTAACTTAGAAAAGTACCTATCACTTTCACTCAACACCAATACTACTTGGCTTATTTGTGGATGACTTAACAATGTCATCACAGTGTGTGACAAAACAGTTTGGTTGTTAATAAGCAGGTATTGCTTAGGACAATCTGCTTGCATACGTTTGCCAACGCCTGCAGCAGGCACAATAACAGGAAAAGTTAATGTCGGCTTCATCAATACACTACCTTGATTTGCATTTAATTATTGTCGTCGTTTAATGACACATTATCACTAGGAATGAGACGGAAGAAAGTTTCGTTATCTTTTATCATGCCTAACTCATTCCTAGCTCTTTCCTCGATGGCTTCAAGGCCTAATTTCAAATCGTCTGTATCGGCAAAAAGTAACTTATTGCGTTGCCTAAGTTTTTCGTTAGCCTCTTTTTGTTCAAGTAAACTTTGCTTCAGGGTTAGATAATCAGGCACACTATTTTTACCAAACCAAAGTCGGTATTGTAATAACAATAGCAATATCAGTAGAACAACTGTAAATACGCGCATGAACTCCTAGCCGCATGACATAACAAAATGCAAAAATTTTGCGTTTATTATACCTATATAGTGTAAGAGTTAAATAGATAAAGGCTTTTTGAAGTTTTTCCAATTAATAGCACAAGACAATAATAGTTCGCGAAGGCTTGGAATAATAGGTAACTGTTTAGTGTTTCTCTGCCAATTGTGACCAGCGCATGCTGAAGCCATGATAGCTCGTGTGGGTTTTAACAGAAAATTGGTAGGCCTTTGTTTACTGTTCTGAACGAAAGTATTTGCCTGCGCTAAAGAAAACCAGCCTCCAACATTGGTATGTAAACGATTATTTTCAGTATCAATACGATCGATACAGTCAATAATAACATGATCGCTTATTATCACCGGTACGACTAAACCCACATTAATTTCTGTCTTTAAATACCAAGTCAGTGCGTCGGAATCGCCATCCAGGCTTTTCTGCATTGCCGTTGGCATTTTATTAGATTGCTTTGCTGACCAGCTTGCATTTTGAATATCTAACGATAGAGGAGAGTAGTCCTTAGCGACCACTTCAGCCATGGCATGAGCTGTTCTGGTTACATAATAAGTCAAGCTCTTCAAGCGCGCTTGAATTGCTTGCTTGCTAACAAAATGGCCTTTGGCTATGAGACCAATTTCACGTTGATAAAGGGCGTTGCAAAGTTCTGCAAAATTGCCACTATCTGAAGGTGAATGCCAAAGGCTCGATTGAGACATATCGATATTTTACACGTATTCTAATAATAAGCAGCAAGCTGAGTAACCTGCCCCAAAAGAGCATAAAACAGTTTTATCACCTGAACTTAAATCTTGTTTATATTTATGTAATGCGATGATACAACCGGCTGAACTTGTATTTGCGTATTCATCTAGTATGATTGGCGCTTCATTACTGTCAGGGTCTCTGCCAAGTACTTTTTTAGCAATGAAATTATTCATATTAATATTTGCCTGATGTAAATAAAGTCGTTTAATGTCAGCGGGCCCTAAATTCATTTTGTCCATTTGAGAAGTAATTAAATGAGATACCATAGGCAACACTTCTTTAAACACTTTACGCCCCTGCTGAATAAAAAGCTTATCTAAATCATCAGCTTGCTCAGGGCTGCACTTGTTCATATAACCAATATTGCTGCGTATATTATTGGAAAAGCTAGTCATAGGTTGCTCGCTAATA
>MDSY01037775.1_pt1 | contig 10411 bp, 7 predicted proteins | sample 811131 | NCBI WGS metagenome assembly MDSY01 (sample SAMN05326643, study PRJNA326480) | marine metagenome | isolation source: seawater | place: Atlantic Ocean: South West | collected 2010
GCACAAGGACCGGCTGGAGCACAAGGTAGCCCTGGAACACAAGGGGCGGATGGTGCTCAAGGACCGGCTGGAGCACAAGGTAGCCCTGGAACACAAGGGGCGGATGGTGCTCAAGGGCCGGCTGGAGCACAAGGTAGCCCTGGAACACAAGGGGCGGATGGAGCACAAGGACAGGTTGGAGACGTTGGAGAAAAAGGAGAGGATGGTGCTGATGGTGCTGATGGTGCTAACGGACAAGACGGTGCTTCGGGCACTGATGGTGTTCAAGGACCTCAAGGTAACCCTGGAGGCCAAGGTACTAATGGTCAATCTATCATGATACAATCAGGAACGCCTTCATCGGATTGCTTGCCCTCAAGTGTTGTTAAGGAACATGGCATAGATACCGATGCTGATGGAATTCTAAGTTCTACAGAGATATCATATACCGTTGAAATGTGTCAAAAGTATGCAACAACTTCCTTGCCAGTAATTCCTTCTGGACAAGGCGTGCAATACAACGGAATCATACTATTTGTCGGTAACGATGGAGTTCATGGAAATGAACTTTGGAGAACTGATGGTACTTCTTCAGGAACTTGGATTGTTAAAGATATTAGAACCGGTACTCAAAGTAGCGGCTTAACATTAAATTTTGCCGAAAAGAAGGCTGTTTACCATAATGGAGACATTATTTTTACAGCAAATGATGGAGTACATGGTACTGAGTTATGGTCAACAGATGGTACTTCAGAAGGAACTAGATTATATGAGGACCTTTCTGCAGGTGTACAGGGTTCTAATCCAAATCAGTTGACTATTCACAATGGTAATTTGCATGTTTCAGCCACTATCGATAGCGTTAACACGTTAGCTTCAGTAACTCCGTTTATGGTTACAACATCATGCTATGATACAGAAGGTAATTATGGCCCGACTTACACAGATGTAAATAATTTATATCAATCCCCTAACGGAATTACCTCACATAATGGTACTCTGACTTTCATAACTAAGTTAGACGGTGTTGGCAACTTTCAATTAGTCTCATCTGCTGACCCATTTAATGAATGTCTGTTGCCTACTAAAGGTTTCACAAATGGTGTCGATCTAAGTTCATTCACTTTGCCAGTATTGAAGGAAGAGGTTTACTTCAGCGGTAACACTGGTTCTGCGCATGAATTATGGAAAATAGACTCAAATCAAAATATGCAACTAATTGGTGCATTTTCATCATCACCTACGTTCAACACAGAAGTAGGAACGAGTATCTCGCACAATGGTTACTTATTATTTTCAGCTGATTCAGGTTCTGGATACGAACTACATTCCACTGACGGAAATCCGGCAGGGACCTCGATAGTCGAAGATATATATTCTGGGTCAACTGGAAGTAATCCAAGCCAATTTGTGATATCTGCTGGAGAAGTATTCTTCACTGCAGAAGCAGCTAATACTGGTAATGAATTGTACAAAATTAGTTACCCTTCCTCTGGTGGAGTAACTACTACCATTGTCACAGATATTGCAGGTGGTAGTCAAAGTGGAGTACCTGGTACAGTTTCGCCATTAGTTTATGGAAATGGGCTGCTATTCATAGGATACAACGCTGCCACTGGTTCTGAAATTTGGACCACTACTGGAACTGCTTCAACCACAAATATATTCCTTGACTTAACTACTACTCCTTACGGAGGAATGGCTCCTATGGCAATCATTAACGGTAAGTTAGTTATGAAAGCGGTAATAGATGAATCAAATAATCCAGTAACTATTGGACTGATGATTATTGAATTGGATGACCAAGGCATGCCGCTAATTGAAACTGAAATCATCATTTCTTGAATTTCAAAATAGTGAGCGAAATTACCCGCTTGGATATAGCGTAAGCAAGGTTTCCACTCAGCATAACATAAACATATGCAATGCTAAAGTTCAAAATAATCTATTAGAGTTAGAATAAAGAATCATTCCCACTCAATAGTGCCCGGTGGTTTGTGAGTGATATCATACACTACACGGTTAGCGGCACCTTTGACAGTATTAGTGATCCTTGTACTGATTTTTTGAAGAATTGCATGAGGTATCTCTGAGTATCTTGCTGACATACCATCCATAGATTGAACCGCACGAACAACAATTGTTTCACCATAAACACGGACGTCGCCGTGAACTCCAACACTTCTAACCGGTAGAAGTGCTGCAAAATATTGCCAAGGTAATTCCATAAGACCTTGTTCTGCAGCAGTTTCAAATTCTTCTTCAACAATTGCGCAAGCCTCACGAACTACTGCTACACGCTCTGGTGTTAAGTCACCAAGAGTTCTAACTGCTAATCCTGGACCTGGGAATGGTTGCCTTTCTGCCACATTGATTTTCAATGCTCTTGCCAAGTCTCTAACTTCATCTTTGTATAAGTCACGCAGAGGTTCAACTACCTCTAATGTCATATCTTCGGGAAGTCCACCGACATTATGGTGAGATTTGATAGTATCACGAACACCGCCACCTGATTCAATCCAATCAGGAGCAATGGTTCCTTGAACTAAATATTTAGCACCACATTTCTTCTGCTCATCTTCGAAGATTCTAATGAATAGTTCTCCTATTACCTTACGCTTATGTTCAGGTTCAGTGACTCCTTTTAGAGCCTCAAAGTAACGGTCAGCGGCTTTTACAGTGACTAAATTCTTTATTCCTTGTTCAGCAAGTAATGCTTCGATTTGCTCGGTTTCGTCCTTACGCATGAATCCAGTATCAACATAAACGCAGTGAAGTAAATCTCCTACCGCTTGATTTGCTATAACTGCAGCAACAGTTGAATCAACACCACCAGAACAAGCTATAATTGCAATATCATCAATAGTATTCTGTAACTGTTCGATGGATTCCTTAACGAATTCATCGGTATCAAACATTTCAAGCGCCCCCGTTAACCTCTCGGTCTTGGGCTTTTACTCTCTCAACTTGGTCGAGTTTGTTCTGCTTTAATGCTTCAACATATGATTCATTTTGTAGCGCTAACATCTGCACTGCAAGATATCCTGCATTATCTCCACGGTCTACTCCAACAGTTGCTGCTGGAACACCAGGTGGTAATTGAACAATTGAAAGAAGGGAATCAAAAGGAACTCTGCCACCGCAAGGAACGCCAATAACTGGCTTGGTTGTCAATGCAGCCACAGCACCAGGCAAAGCAGCCGCAAGCCCAGCCATAGCGATGAATACTTTGCAACCATCTGCTTCAGCATCATGGATTATTTGTTCAACAAATTTTGGTGATCGGTGTGCACTAGCAACCCTTAACTGATAGTCAACAGAAAAATGGTCCAGAATTTTTGTACATTTATCGGCAATTGGCATGTCAGAGGATGAACCCAACAGAATAGTTACTTCCATGATACCTCGCCGTCGCGTATGGTTATTCAAGATGACTATTCATCTTCATTAGTAAAATCACTCAAATCTATGCCTAAAGTACGGAAATCAAACCGATTTCCTTCATGGATTCCAAAAATATCTAATCTTAAAACTAAGCCTTCTGTAGTCCTTGAACCATATATTTGAGCGAAACGGTCACCATCAAATCTCTTTAGAGCCATAGTATTTTGAGTGAAGCGAGTGGAACGAATATCCCAATCTACCATTGAGGAGGTCGGCATTTGTTTCTTAGCATCCCAACTTATTTGGTAAATTAATCCAATATCTTTGAAGATGAAATCCAAAGAACGGTAAATCATTAGTAATGCCAGCATTGAACTCAATATTGCATAAACCTCGATCAAATTATTGGTCGCAACCAAGACCCATGCAAATAATGCAAGAATGCAAAAGAAGAAACCAGATGCGATTCTAATCGAATTAAAAGCACCCTGTCGTGGTCCCACTGCGCTGACTCCACCAATGAGAAACAAAATTATCCCAATCGCCCCCGACCAGGCAATCCACTCTTCACCTGTCCGTGTAATCATCATTATCAATGCGAAAACAATTGGAAGTATTCCCCACGAGAGGGGATATAAAACTGCTTTTGGGTTTGGTTTTAAATCGACTATGTTCCAACCAAATGATTCGGGAGATGTATCTCTCGCCCTAACCATCTTAATCACTACTCGTCAAATGGATGACGTAGGCATAGATTTCTTGCAGCGTACACTTCATCAACCCTACGGACAGGAGTCGTAATAGGGGCTTCATGGAGTACTTCTGCATCTTCCTGAAGAACTTCAATAAACTCTTTAGCAAATTTATCGAGAGTATCACGACTCTCTGTTTCGGTTGGTTCAAACATCATACATTCAGGAACTACCAGTGGGAAGTAAACGGTAGGAGCCATGTAGCCTTTGTCAAGAAGACCCTTCGCTACATCCATTGCTGAAATGCCATACTTCTCCTTAGCAGGTAATAGTGAAAGTGTGAATTCGTGCTTAGCAACCTTGGTAGTTGCACCATCGACAAACATATCGGTAACACCAGCTTTTTGTGCCTCTCTATGTAATGCATGACGTAAATAATTTGCATTCAAAACAGCATGCTCAGACATGTCTTTAAGACCATATCCATAACGTCTATAATATGCCCAGCAACGTATCACTGCTCCAGAGTTACCATGCCATTGTTGAACTTTACCAATACTATTGGCAGGTTGGTACCAACCATACCACATATCATCAACTGCAAAATTCTCATGACCACTTGCAATAGGTCTCTTCTTGACAATTGGTCCTGGTAAAAATTCAGCGAGATGAGACTTTACACCTATTGGACCAGAACCTGGACCTCCGCCTCCATGCGGCTGACTGAATGTTTTATGCAAATTGAAGTGAACGGCATCAAAGCCCATTAAACCAGGCGAGGTTCTTCCAAGAATCGCATTGAAGTTTGCTCCATCATAATACATTTGACCACCTACCGAGTGGATTATTTCCGAGGCTTGAGATATATCATTTTCAAATAATCCAAGTGTGTTAGGATTGGTGACCATCATTAATGCAACGGTATCATCAACAACTGCTCGAAGTGCATCAATATCGATTCTACCATCCTCTAAACTTGGGATTTCAACAATCTCAAATCCGGCCATAGCCGCACTTGCTGGGTTTGTTCCGTGGGCTGAATCTGGAACTATCACTTTTGTACGCTGATCTTCTCCACGTTTCCTAAAATATTCCTGCACACATCTAACTGCAGTGAACTCTCCTTGAGCACCTGCAACCGGTTGAAGTGTAACTTGGTCCATTCCCGAACAGATCTCCAACATATGTTGCATCTCATGGAAAATTGAGAGAAGTCCTTGGAGGTGATGTTCTGGTTGATGAGGATGAATCTCGGCAATACCTGGTATTTGAGCAATAACCTCGTTCACTCTTGGGTTATGCTTCATTGTGCAAGAACCCAAGGGGTAGAAACCTGTATCAATTCCAAAGTTTCTACGTGATAGCCAAGTATAGTGTCTTACCATCTCTGGTTCGGAAAGCCTTGGCCATCTAGGTAATTCTTTACGAATCAAACTCGCAGGAAGTGATACTGATTCTTTGGGCATGAGAGTATCAGGTTGGGAGTATCCCATTCCAACGCCACCAGCAAAGTCAAACAATCGACTCATGCACTCACCCCCACAGACCATGCCGCTATGTGAGCAGCTAACAATTCAATCTCCTTAGCAGAAGTTTGGTCAGTTACTGTAACTAGTAACCAATTCTTACGTTCTGGATACCAACGACTTGCATCAAATCCACCAATGATTCCAATTCCGTCTAGATAATCAAGACAGTCGGCGGCTGAAGACGGTAATTCAACAATAAACTCGTTGAAGTGGGTTCCTTGTAAGTGCGGTAGTGCGATGGTATTTATTTCTGATAACTTTTGTTTGGCTAGATTACAAGCGGTAATATTTCTCAGTGCCAGATGGTTGAGTCCTTCAGGCCCAAGTAAAGACATGTGCATTGCCCCCATGAGTGCGATCAATGTTTCATTTGTACAAATATTAGAAGTTGCACGGTGACGACGAATATGTTGTTCTCGAGTTGAAAGAGTCAAACAGTATGCTTCTTGACCGTCGACATCTATACTTTTCCCAGCAATTCTTCCTGGCATCAATCTTAGGTAAGTTTTGGAGCAAGCAAAAATCCCGTAGATTGGACCACCAGCAGTTATTGGGCTACCAAGTGGCTGGCCTTCTCCAACTACAATATCTGCACCATAATGCCCTGGTGCCTCAACCAATCCTAGAGAGATTGGTTGGATTCCGACGATTAATGCTGTTTTTTCTCCAATTATTTCCTTGAGTTGTGGATATCCACCATCTAGTAAGCCTAGAGGATTAGGTTGCTCTACGTAAACTCCACATGAACCTGCGGCTTGTTGGGCACTGGATAGGTCGATACTTCCATCAGAATTGTGTTTGATGAATTTGATTGTTATTCCCGCACCCTGACAATAATTTTTCATTACAGAAATTTTGTCAGGTGGGGTTAGTTCGGAAACATAAACCGTATCTTTCTGCTCTGCTTTTCTATTGTGTACACGAACCGCACATGTCAGTGCTTCAGCAGCAGCAGTTGAGCCATCATATAATGATAAATTAGAAATTGGTAATCCTACTAGTTCCGAAATTAGAGTTTGAAATTCCCACATTGCTTGAAGCATTCCTTGACTGACCTCTGGTTGATATGGAGTGTAAGAAGTCAAAAACTCTCCACGAGTAATCAATTGAAATACAGATGCTGGAACATAGTTTCGATATAGCCCTGCACCCAAGAAAGATACAACCTCGCTCATAGCCAAATTAGCACCTAATAATCTCCTAGCGTCTGCAATGATTTCTTCCTCTGATTGAGGTGGTGGTAGTGGCAACGGTTCGTTCATACGTACTCCAACTGGGATATCATCGAATAAATCATCGATACTTGACATACCCATTTCTTGAAGCATTTCTAATTCTAATCCTCGATTCGGTAACTGGTCTACCATATAATAACCCCCTTGACAATTCTATCTGTGCGCGTAACGACCATAATATTCCCTCTTCATTTCATATAAACGGCGGACGAACAATTACTGCTCGTACTGATTTTCTTGGACTAGCAACAATGAGAACTTCATCGCCTTCTTTGACTGCTTTCATGTACCCGATCCCAATACCGGTGTTGTCTAAACTTGGAGCGGGTGCTCCTGAACTTAATTTACCAATGAGATTACCATCTAAATCACTAACTTCTTTCCCTGGTCGAGGCAAAGGACCTTTCTCCAAATACCTAATGCCCCACCATCTAGCGTCATCTTCATGGTGACTAATGACTCGTTGTTTTCCGACAAAGTCATGTTCTAAGTCAAGACCAAATGGAACATTTGTCTCCCATGAATCTCGTGCCAAGAATGGAACACTTGAGTCGGACTTTGGCCAACAGAAATCTACTCCGGATAGCAGGTATCCTTTTTCTAATCGCAATGTATCTCTAGCACCAAGTCCTACTGGTGTCGCTCCTGATTTAATCAACTCTCGCCAAAGTAATGGTGCCTCGCTATTAGGGATAAAAATCTCATAACCAGACTCACCTGTATATCCTGTACCTTGAATCCATCCAGATAATTGATGAGAGTTCGTGGTAAGAAGTTGCCAACGGAATCTTCCGACATGGTTTTGCTCACCTAAAACCGATGATAGTATGTTTTTAGACTCTGGACCTTGAAGAGCAACTATTGAATAATCATCAGATAAGTTTTCTAAAACAACTGAATCATCTTGTGGTAATTTGGAATTGAACCATTCCCACATAATTCCAATCATTGAAGCATTAGGTACTCCCAATATTTCTGTTTCTGATACTACTGCAAAAATCATGTCATCAATTATGAAACCATCATCATCAAGGAAATGAGTATAAGCACACCTCGAAGGTGAAATCGATGTCACCCTCTGTGTGGCGATACTTTGTAGCCAATCTTTGACGCTAGACCCAGAGAATTTGAAAACACCCATGTGAGAAACATCGAATAATCCTGCTCCACTTCTTGTAGAAAGGTGCTCATCCTTGATGTTACTATACCATATCGGCAGTTCAAAACCATGAAAATCTACAATATTTCCATCAAGCAATACATGCTCGTCAAATAGCGAAGTTCGAACCGGTTGATGCTCGCCCATGGTTGTTGGAAAACTAGACACTCCTTAAACTCAAGTAAAAGAGATAGTTTCTAACTCATTTAGATGGAGGTATGCCAGAGATAATATCTGATGCGTGATTCTTGACTTTTTCAACAAGCCTATCGAGTATATCAGAGGTCACAGATGGGTTTGAGATTACAGGCCTAAGTATTACATCTGTACCAATATTTGAGCGACTTACTAGAATCTCTCCTTCTTTTAGCAGCCTATCTCTAATTTGTGCATTAAGTTCGTTCAAGTCATGGTCGCCAGAATTATCATTATATCTGATGCAAACATTTGTCCAATCTCTGTGTGACATCATTTCCAACTTGGAATCTTCGGTAACCCTCTGCTCTAAATGATCGGCTAGACTGCAATAATCATCAACCATTCTAGCCCAGCCAGAGTCTCCAATCTCTCTCCATGCCAACCATAACTTAAGCGAATCATTTCTTCTTCCGCATTGTAGTGAGTATCTTCCTAAGTCAAAGTCTTTAGATTCTTCATGGAATAAATAATGTGCAACATCTCCGTGTGAACAAACACTTCTCAGTATCTCTGGTTGCTTTATGATAAAAGCACTACAAATCAATGGCATGCCCATCATTTTGTGTGCATCCCAACATACGCTATCTGCTAGTTCTACTCCATTCATCAAATGTCTCTTCTTGGAAGAAAACAGGCAACTTCCACCCCATGCTGCATCTACATGAAGCCAAATCGATTCAGCATGAGCAATCTCAGCAAGTTCATCAATAGGGTCAAAAGCACCTCTGACAGTAGTACCTGAAGTTGCAATAATGCAAAATGGAATCAATCCATTTGTACGACTTCTATCTATTTCTTCAAGCAATGCTGAAGATTTCATTCTACCCTTTTCATCACATGCCACTTTGATTACATTTTGGTGACCAATTCCAACAACATTAGCTGACATCAGAACGGAGTAATGAGACTCACTGGAAACAAAAGCAGCATACTTACTACCATCAAAACCAGTTTTCGAGGAACTAGGGAGGATAGATTGCCTCGCACAAAGCATACCCAGCATGTTACCATTAGAACCACCAGTAGTCAAGGTGCCAAATCCTTCAGAAAAGCCGATAATTTCAGACATCCTGTTAATTATTGTCTGTTCAATAATAGACGCAAGAGGTGCTAGTTCGTATGTATACATTGACTGGTTAGTCAAAGTTGCAATTAATTCACCAGCAAAAGCGGTTATATTCATCCCACCCCAAAGAGGATTCATGAATTCACCACGATTTGTCTTGATACATTGTTTTAGGAATTCATCAATATCATCCATCACTCCTTGTGGACCCAGACCTTCTAGTGGTAATTTGATATCAGTCGTCTTTGAACGTGAACTATGTGGTAAAAAGTCGATGGTCTTCTTGGAATGGTCCTCTTCGGCCTTAACATAACTGACAATCCTCTTTGCAAGTTGGTCGATGAACTCTTCAAGTGCCATTATCTCTCCTCAAACTGGCGAGTCCTTTCAAGCCTTAGTCTTATGTGACTAAATGTTTGACATTATTGATAAAAGATGACCATAAAGGTGGTTCAAACTATGATGAATAATTATTTATTCAAGATGCATCCGTGATATGTGGAGCCATAAGTTCGTAAAATAGTGAATTAAGTCAATAAAATGATAAAAGTTTAATTTATCTTGCCCAAAGGTAGAAATTCATACAATAGACGTTTCATTAATGCCGAGAAAAGGTAAAAAACTGATAAAACGGTATTCAAGGTGCATAATTAGTTAGTAACATTGAATAGTAAGACGGCTTGACACAATACATGCTAGGAGAAGTTGGAAGTAAGTGGCTAGATAGATTGCACCAAGATGTGGCGAAAGATTTGCGGACAAAAGGGTGGTCTCAAGCAGAAATTGCAGACATCCTTGGTTCGACTCAAAGCACTATCTCGAGACATATACAAAAATCTGCAATCGAATTGTCTTCATCGGGCGATGAAGCGATGGTAGATGCCTGGTCAAGTGAATTGTCACAGGCATTAAACTCGATAGGTCCAAAGAGTGAAGTGGTTAGGCAAAGACTAGTTGTAGAATTTCAGTTTAAGGGCAATCATACTATTCGTTTTGATAAGACTTTGACCGGACTAGACTTAGATCAAGGACAAGAACAAAGAGCATTACTCAGAAGACTCGAATGGGCAATAGGGCGCCTCGACTCCAAAAGAGTGAAGCATGTTATGCCAGCAGTTGGGATGAATATAGCATCATGTAACAAGGGAGCGAGAGACGCTTCACAAGTA
>MDSY01018376.1_pt1 | contig 10408 bp, 9 predicted proteins | sample 811131 | NCBI WGS metagenome assembly MDSY01 (sample SAMN05326643, study PRJNA326480) | marine metagenome | isolation source: seawater | place: Atlantic Ocean: South West | collected 2010
ATATCCTTTTAGTTGAGGCCATAGACCTTTCAAATAAATCGACAATTTCACCTAAGCTTGTAAATGGCCATAAAAATCTTTGAGTTAAAAATAAAAGCATCGCAAATTCTCCAGGAGTAATTTCTTTATTCAATGCCATCAAACTTCCCATAACCATCGTTACAAGGAACCCACTTAAAACCCCCATCCTCACTACCGGGACAAATGCAGAACTTAACTTGATTGCGTGCTTATTTTTATCTAAGTAGCTATGACTTAAATCTTTAAGACGACGACTCTCTTTGTTTTCAGAAGCAAAACTTTTAATCGTACTTATACCTAAAAGATTATTAAAAATAGAAGAGCTCAATTTTCCAACTGACTCCCTAACATCTAAATATTTAGGTGACAAATTCTTCTGGAAAAACATTGATATAAAGAATATAATTGGAATTGGAAGTAATATAATTACTGCAATAACTGGAGATATAAAGAAGAATACACCACCAATTAAAATTGAAGAAACAATAATTTGAACAATCTGATTGATTCCATTATTAAGAAACCTTTCTAGTTGATTAACATCATCATTTATAATTGATGAAATATTGCCCAGTTTCTGATTTTCAAACCAATGCAGATCTAGGCTCTGAACGTTCTTATATAAATCAAGTCTAATATCGTGCTCAATAGATTGAGCAATATTCCTCCATCCAACCATATACATATACTGAAAAATTGATTCAAATGCCCAAATTCCAAATGTCAATACTGCCAGCGTTACAACCTGATCCTCAGATCCATGGATTCCAAAATAATCTAAAAAATTATCATTTGAGCTTGTAACAACATCAACTGCTATACCTAATAATATTTCAGGAGCTATATCAAATATTTTATTTACAACTGAATAAAAAGTGGCTAGATAAATTTTTACTCGCCATTTTTTGGCATATTTGAAAAATCTTAAAAAAGATTTAAAAGAACTTACGCTTTTCATTTTCTTTTTAAATTAAGAGCGGCACCGACCATATGAGACTTGCTCTTGAAAGCACTTTCTCTTAAGGCACACGGGTTTCTCTTAAATATCGGAGAGTTTTCAGCAATAGAATCAGACATAGCTTTTTTATATATTTTAAAGGCTTTAGACAACCCTCCTCCAAACACAATTGCACCCGGATCTAACATATTAACGACATGACTTAAAGCCAAGCCAACGTTTTTACCAAAATCATTAAATAAGTCTCTGGCTTTAGAGTCTCCATCTACTGCATACTTCTCAATTTCACGCGGACTAATTCGCTGTCCATAAACCTTTTCAATTTGAGACTTTAAATATTCAAGAGAAATTCTATCTTCCCATATACCCCACTCACAAGCAGATAAGCCATATTCTGCTGCCATGCCATTTTTTCCGGTAAACATATCTCCATTAATAATTAGTCCAAAGCCCAAACCTGTCCCTAGCGTGACACCAACAAAAACTTTTTCTTCTTGATGACTCAAAAACCATTCTCCAAGAGCAAATAAATTCGCATCATTTTCAATAGAAATTTTACAATCAAACTGTTCTTTTAATTTTTCTTTTAAAGCATAATTTCTAAACAATTTAAGATTAGGGGTATTTAATATTATTCCATTTTTAGAATCAAGGGGTCCAGGACAAGCAACTGATAATCCATGGATTTTATTTTGATTTATCTGATTTTTAATTAGAAGGTCATTAATTTGAGAGCAGATTGCTTCTAATAATGATTCAGAATTAGGATAATCTCTAACATGCCACTTTGAAGACATATCAATTATATTTAAATAATCTTTATCAAGAATTGCTGACTCAAAAGTAGTACCTCCAATATCAATTGATATAATAATATCTTTTTTCATAGAGCCTAAGTTAATCCCCTTACATTATGTAACAAATTAATTATTTAGAGCTAATTCAATTATAAATAAATTAAGTATGAATGTAAATATAAGGGAGTTTTGATGAATATTTTTTTTAATGCATGTATATTTTTAATAACTTTAGGGCTAGCAGCTACATCTTCTAGCAATTTTAATATTTCCAACAATAAATTAAATTTCAATTTAAATGATATTGAAAAAGTATATGATGAAGGCTATCTTAGACTAAAAAAACATAATCAAAATTGCACACAAGATATAGGTTTGCCAGAACTTCCCATCTATTCAACCCTATATATGGTAGAGTCTAATAAAAACTATGATTTTGACATTATTGTAAATGAATCCTATACAGTTGATGATGTTGATATATTCCCATACCAAGGATTAGAAGAATCTGATAAAAAGAATAATTTAATAATAGATAGTGCATTTTATAATAGTGATGAGATGTATCCTGTAAATAATGTTATGCAGTCAGATAGAGTTTGGGCCAGAAACATGGAATTAATACCTATATCTATAATTCCTTATTCATATAACTTAGAAACTAAACAACTTGAGATTTTTACAAATGTTGAAATTATTATAAATGAATCTGAATCATTTGATAATAGGCAAGCTCTAAATATGAAAAGATCCTATCTTTTTGAAAAACTTTACGAAGATATAATAGTGAATTTTGAAGCTTCTTCAAGAGAGGAAGACTATCAGCATCCAGCAATCTTATATATATGTGGAGAGAATGCTTGCAACAATTCTTATGTTCAACAGCTATTTGATTGGAGACATCAGCAAGGCTATATTGTCTATACCGCAACAGAATCAGAAGTAGGAGGAAATAACGCTTCTACATCTGAAATCAAAAACTATATTGAAAACGCTGTTGAAAATTGGGACAATCCTCCTGAAATGGTTGGCTTGATAGGAGATACAAATGGATCTTACGACCTTCCATGCTATTACCATGAATGGGGAAGTGGCTGGTATGGATATAATGGATCTACTGATTTTGATTATACTCAACTAAATGGCAATGATTTACTTTCAGATGTACTAATTGGTAGGATTTCAGCCGGAAACTCATCTGATTTAGCAAATATTATTAGTAAGACTATCCAATATGAAAAAGCAATTTATCAAAGTGATGATTGGTTTGAGGGAGCTGCGCTAGTAGGAGATCCATCATCATCAGGTGTATCTACAATTATAACTAATCAATATATCCAAAATATTATGGAAAACTTTGGATTTGAAGATATAGATACAAACTATGGAGATGGTAATTATGACAATTGGGTAGAAGATCGTTTTGATGAAGGGATATTATATTATAATTACAGAGGTTTTTATGGCGCTAGTGGAATTGACGAATCCGGATTCAATAATGGATTTGAAACTCCTTTTGTAACTTCTCTAACTTGTGGGACTGGCGACTTTGATGGGAGCTCTGATAGCGAAAATTTCGTAAGAGCCGGCTCTGTAAGCAATCCCAGTGGGGCAGTTGCTGCTATTGGAGTTGCAACTACAGGGACACATACGGCTTATAACAATATTATTAATATGGGTGTATATGATGGAATTTTTTCTAAAGATCTAAGCTATGCATCAGCAGCTATGACTAGCGGACACCTTGCTATATATAATACTTACCCATCAGATCCTGGGGACGCTACAGAAACCTTTATTTCTTGGAGTAATTTAATTGGAGATCCTGCATTACACCTATGGACTGATACACCTAATGATTTTAATGTAACATATCCGCTATCTATTAATCAAGGGACCACATCTATGAATATTGTAGTTGAGGATAGTAACGGCTATCCTATTGAAGATGCTATTGTAACTATTTTACAAGGAGATGATGATATATTCTTATCAAAACGCACAACAAGTAACGGTCAAATTAACTTTAACTGGGATAGCTTTGGGAGCAATGACAATATCACTATGACAGTTAGAAAAAGAAACTTTAGACCTTTTCAGAGAAACATAACAGTTTCATCAACTACAGACTTATTAAGCGTCAACTCAAATTCTATATCTATTAGTGGTAATGGACAGGCCAATCCTGGTGAAACAATCGATATTACCTTACCTATCACCAATTATGATAACGGAACAGCTCAAAATGTTATTGGATCATTATCAACAAATTCTAATTTTGTCACAATTCTACAGGGAACTTCCAATTATAATAGCATAAGTTCAAATCAAACATCTCAAGGTTCCGACTATACTTTATTGATATCAGAAAGTGCAGTTGATATGGAAAGTCTTAATTTAACTCTAAATATTACATCAAATAATTCTAACATAGACTGCCACATACCTATAAACGTTTACGGCTCATTGATTGAGCCTACCACTACTGCTGTAAATATGAGCCAAGAAACTATTAGTATATCTATTCTTAATACCGGATCTCAGTCTGAACAAAATTTAAGTTTTGAATTATTATCAAATAATGAAATGATAAATATTGTAAGTGGCCCTGAATATTTAAATAATTTAAATTCTGGACAATTAAATAATTTGACATTTGAATTTAGCACAAGCTCTTATTTTGTACCAGGCTCAATTATTTCGCTACCCTTAAATATAACAAGTGATTCCGGATATAATAGGCAGGAATTTATTAATGCAACGTTTGGAAATGTTTCTACATCTGATCCAATGGGCCCTGATGAATATGGCTACTATATATACGATTCTGGAGACACAGAATATTCATTGGCTCCAGATTATGACTGGATTGAAATAGCCGAAGGATTAGGAGATAATCTAAATCTTGATGATGATGGAGATGGCAATGGATCAAATAGAACAGCTATTTTCTCACTACCATTTGATTTTAAATTTTATGGAATTGAATATGATGAGATTACTATTAGTGCAGATGGTTGGATAACTTTTGGAAGGACAGAAATTGCCTCTTTCAGAAATTATCCTATACCAGGTGCTGGCGGACCATCACCAATGATTGCTGCATTTTGGGACGATCTTAAAACAGGCTCTGGTGGAGATGTTTATACCTATACAACGGATGAGTATGTTGTAATACAATGGGACTATATGAGAACATACTATAATAATAACAGAAATACTTTTGAGATTATTTTGTATAACAATGAAGCATTAGGAGAGCCTACTCTAACTGGGGATAATGAAATAAAAATACAATATTATGACTTTAACAATACTTCTTCAGGAAGTTATCCTGTCGCGGGCACACCAACACATGGGTGTTACGCAACAATAGGTATAGAAAATCATCTAGGCAATCAAGGAATGCAATATACTTTCAACAATCAATACTCTCCTTCATCAATGACTTTATCTGATGATGATGCTCTTTTTATTACAACAGGGCGGGCATTGTTTGAACAAGGCGATGTAAACCAAGATAACGCCATAAATGTACTTGATGTTGTAAATCTTGTAAACTTTGTATTAAATGTTACCAATCCAACTACAATACAATTTCTTGCTTCAGATATGAATGGAGATGGAATACTAAATGTTCTTGATGTTGTCTTAATTGTTAATACAATTTTAGGAGATTAATTTAGTTAGTTATTTTATCTAAAATAGTACTAGATAAAGGGTCTATTGCTGATGCCCAATAACCAATAAGATAACCATTTTCATCAATCAGATATTTATTAAAATTCCAAGTTGGTTTTTGTCCGTTCCAACCATTGATATTTTTATTTGATAACCACTCATATATAGGATGAGCATTCTTACCAGTTACTGATACTTTTTCAAATATATCAAATTTAATCCCAAAATTAACTCTGCAGAATTTTTTAATTTCAGATGACGTCCCAGGCTCTTGATTTAAAAAATCATTTGATGGAAATGCAAGGATATGTAAATCATCTTGATTCATATCATACAACTTTTGGAGACTCTCATATTGAGGAGTATAGCCACATTCTGAAGCGACATTAACAATTAATATTTTTTTTCCTTTAAATTGAGACATACTAATTATTTCATCATCAATTGTTTTAGCTTTCAAATTATAAAAAGATTCTAAGGGGATGAATTTTTTTTCATTTATTCTGACCTTATTAGAGCAACTAGTTATAAATATAGTTGAGCCAATGACAATAAAAGTAATTAAAAATATAAGGTTTTGAAAGTTCATCTACTTTGTTTTTTTTTACTATTTTTTATAACACCTTTATATAGGTTAATGATAGATTGAGAAGCGAATAAGTCATTTAAGTAATCTGTAATCAACCCTCCAGAATCCATATACAAAGAGTATGATACGCTACTCAAATTTTGTGTTATGGGTTCAACCTTCCAAATGCCAGCGCCATAATCAATATATACAGATCCTGATTTTTTATCTAAAATACGCTCGAATTTATATATTGAATTAGCCTCTGATTCTGAAACCAATATCCAATCAATTTCATAGTCTGATGTTTTTTTAATTTTAAAAAAATAATGCCTATCATCAACAAATGGGAATGGAATAGATATATGATTATAGGCATAAATAAAGTCATCTTTTTGACCAACGATGAAAGAAGTCAAGTCAGGGTTTTCAAGAGCTTTGGAATAATTACCAATATCCATTACGGTATCTAAAATATATTTATAATTAAAATCAATAACCTTTTCAACTCTTAGCGCTTTCAATTCCATATCTTCAATATTTTTTTCATAAACCCTCATACTATCACTTATTCTATTTTCAATTAAAGTCCAACCATGATTTTCTTTTAATTCATTTAACAGTATAATATTTTCATCTTGACAGATAAAAAAAGACATAATAATTAAATATATACTAAGGGGAGCACTCATTAATCTTTACTTATTTCTGGTTCGTATATTTTGGGCAGGGTTGCCTTTCCATATTTGTTTTTCACCTACTTTAGTTCTTTTCTTAAGAACTGATTTTGTTGATAAAATGCTTCCATCACCAATATCACAGCCCGGCCAAACTAAAGATTGAGCTCCAATTGTACAGTTTTTACCAATTTTAACTCTCTCAAGAATCAACCTTCCTCCCTCTACTGTATGACAATTAATACTAGCGCCTCCCCCAATTACTGAATTATTTCCAATTTCAAGTAGCCAGGGGTCATTAACGCTTATTGAGTTAATCTGAACATTTTTACCGACCTTTGCCCCAACCATTCTAAAGTATATAATATTTAAGAAAGATGGTGTTATCATATTTAAAAAGGCAACATTAACAAGTTTTAAAAATGCTCCACATAAACCCCATTTTATTGTCTGAAAAGAACCAATCGGATATATTCCTGTTTTTGGTTTAATTGGAAGAATTCTAAAAATAAATCCAACAATAAACATTAAGGAAATACCAAAAATAAAAAAGCATAATGATAGCGTTATACCCAAGCACAAAGCATTTAAAAAAATGTAATCACTAGTAACAAAATTATTAAGAACATAATTAAGTAGAATGATTGAAGGAGTTAGGCTTAATCCATATATAGAACATGCAATAAAAATAAATAGCGTTGTTATAAGGGGCTGCAATATAGGAAATAATTTCTTCATATCTTAACTGTTGTGACTGCTCTAAGGTAATACCTAACAAGCCAAGAAAAAAAGTGCAAAAATAGCTACTTGCTTGATTTATTTTTAAAAATATTTTGGAAAAACCCTATTTTTTTGGCATTATTAGATATGGCTAAAAGTAAAAATCTAAGAAATCATTTTTTAATAACCACACCTCAATCAAATGAGAGCCTATTTAATAAAGGTATAATATATATATGTGAGCATAACAAAGATGGTGCAATGGGTGTGATGATAAATAAACCTATACCAGATATTGAAAAAGTTTTATCTAAATTTGATTTAAAAAACATATCTCCAAAACCTAGCGTATATCTAGGTGGTCCTGTTGACTTAAATAAAGGTTTTGTTATACATCAAAATGACTATGAGACTAATGGAACTATTGAGGTTTCAAAAAAAATATCTTTAACCTCAAATTTAAAGATAATAAGCGATATTTTAGATGGAAATGGACCTGATAATTTTAGATTTGTCTTAGGATATTCTGGATGGGGGCCGGGTCAACTAGAAAACGAACTTAAGCGTGGTGATTGGATGATTCTTCCTGCTGATCAAAAACTTATTTTCAATACCCCTGACAACATAATGTGGAAAACAGCTTATATGAAGCTAGGAATTAATGTAGGGGACTTTGGAGGACAGTCTGGAATTAGCTAAAATTAATGCACCCATTTATAAATAGGTGCATTAATCTATACTAATTTTAGTAATTGTAATTGTTCAATCTATCCATTTCTCTATCTAATTCATGCATAAGATGATCAAGTTCTGATACTGCTGCCATAGCAATAGCAAGAATATAAATAGCAAAGCCTATACCAACAATACTAGTTACAAGTCCTGCAATAGCCATACCTTTGCCATCAGCTGTGCCTTCATTACATTTTTTCATAGCAATTCCAGATAGAACAACTCCAATAACAGATAAAACTAAACCAATCCACACCGTGCATATAGCAAAACTAAATACACATCCACAGATACCTAATACCATACCCGCAATAGACATGCCCTTAGGCAATTGATCTGGGGTATTATTCGCAACATTTTCTTCTGACATATTTTTTCTCCTCCTCTAGTGATAAATTAATCGAACAAATGTCTGAACGAAATATAAAAAAATAAATGTTCCAAATACTATGAAAAAATTGTTATTAAAAAAATTATAAACTCTATTAAATATTTTGTTTATAAAATTATTAACTGAAGATAGCAATGCAATAAGCCCTAATGTCCAAAAGAATAATAGGCATATAAAAACAAATGGATTGAATATAAAAGATTCAATCCAACTCAATTTATGGAATAAAATATATGATCTTGTTCCACCACAAAATGCACACTTAAAATTAAAATATGAAATTGAAAAACATCGTGAAGGGGGCAGCAGGTATGCAACCATTAAAAAAAAGGAAATAAAAACAGGAAGAAGCTTAAACCATATTTTATTTATAATCAATTAGTCTTGTCAATTAAAGAGTTAACTTAAATGAGTCTAGTAAAATACCCGGACACATACTACCACCAATAGATCTCTGTTCATAAGAGCCTACTGATGGAATATACTCTAAATCTTGACTCACCGATTCTAGATTTTTACCAAAAAAATTATATAGGCTATCATCAAACCTCATATTTTCAATAGGTGCTATAAACTCTCCATTTTCAACCCAAAAGCAGGCATATCGAGTCATCCCTGTAATCCTACCTCCTAAATTATCACTCCAGTTTAGATAGTGTAAATTGCTTAGATAAAGACCAGTCCCTAATTCTTTTAAAATATTTTTCTCCTCTAATTTTCCCGACTTTATTTTTGGAGACCTCAAATATTCACCATCACTTGCAAAATTAGAATCTAGATTATATTCTTTAGCAGTTCTTGAGCTAATAAGTGTATTTCTTAGCATTCCATTATCAATAATATTTAAAACTTCAGGAGATATTTCTCCAATTGAATTAAACCTTGGAACGAATCCGCTAGAGAAGTCTTCTTCTAATGAGAAGCAATCAGATAATCTTTTATTATCTCTTAATTTAATTAAAGCACTTTGACCTTGCCTTATTGATGCCTCTCCAACACAATTCCATGAAAACATATCTAGAATATCAGAGACGCCCGCTGGGGCTATATAGGTTCTATAATTACCTGGCTTAACATTAATAGAATCTTTTTTTAATAATTCTAATTTCTCAATCGATTTTTTCATATAAGACTCATAATCGCCTTGATTCCAATTATTGCCCGCGAATGTCCCTTTAACCATTCTCTCAGCTTCTGTAACAAGAGAAAAATCAAGTGAAAAGGTATCGGTTTCAAACCAGTGAAACAAACCTAATGAATTTGAATATCCTCTGTAAATATTACCTGATGCCCAGATTCCTGCCAAATCAACATCTGAAATAATAGGGGTAAGAGAATCAACCACATCTTTAGAGGCTAACAAATCCCCTCTATTTATATCAACCATTGAACTTCCTTCAGCTGGCATTACTAGATACGGGTCTTTAGGAAGTTGTACAACCTCTTCTTTAATCCTATTTAATTCATGAGTAGCTTTTTTTAAATCAATTTCAAAATTATTCATTAAAGTTATACTGCCATGACAAATTCTATTACTATTAATAATAGATAGGGATAGCCTAACATCTTGAACTTCTCCTATTTGTCGAACCTTAGATTGGTTTAGTCTACAAAAGTGACTGTTTTCTGCTGAAAGGGACAGCATTAGCGTCTCTTTATTATTGAGATTTTCAAATAATTGATTTGATAATTTTTTAAAATTTTCTTGCATTTTATGCACCTCCAAAAACTTCTATATCTTTAAACAAACAGGCAGGAGTCGCGTGACCAACACGAATTACCTGATTAGGCTCTCCCTTGCCACAATTGGGTGTACCAAAAACTTCAAAAGTAGATTTATCTCCTACCATTTTTAAACTATTC
>MDSY01100446.1_pt1 | contig 10407 bp, 4 predicted proteins | sample 811131 | NCBI WGS metagenome assembly MDSY01 (sample SAMN05326643, study PRJNA326480) | marine metagenome | isolation source: seawater | place: Atlantic Ocean: South West | collected 2010
ACCGCACCAAGTTCGTTCTTCATTTCATCGTAGTCGCCGAGGTCTTCGCGGCTTTGACGGTCAAGTACACGGCTGCCATGAGGTGGCATGTCCTTCCAAGGCTGGACATAGGTTCCTGATGGCGGGACGATGACCTTGGTTTCGTCTTCACTGTACCAGATTGGAATTTCGGTATGGTACCAACGACGTCGGCTAATGGGCCAGTCGATGCTGATGTTGTCCATCCAATCGAGCAAAAATTGGCGGTTCCGTACAGGGTGGAAGGTGATGGCATCTATGTGCTCACGCATGCGGTCCTGAATGTGGGTTTGACGGACGTACCACTCCTTGAGAAGGATAATCTCAACTGGGTTCTTCCCCCGTTCCGATACAGGGATGTCTTGGTCTCGTTCAACGGATTGGACCAGGCGTCCATTTTGCTCCAGCAATTCAATGGCTTTAGCCCGTGCTTCAAGGACAGTGAGGCCTGAAAGGGGGCCGGAAATTTCAGTCATTTTTCCTTCCAGGTCAATGGCTTGGAAGGGGGTGAGTCCAAGTTCTCTGAACACCGCGACGTCGTTTTGGTCTCCAAAGGAACAGACCATGAGCACACCGGTTCCGAATTCGGATTTGACGGAGGGGTGTTGTTGAATCTCAACAGTTGTTTGGCGACCAGCGGTGTCCATTGGCAGCGTGATGTTGGTTCCAACAAGGTGGCTGTAGCGATCATCGTCTGGGTGAACGACCACAACGCCGCATGCGCAAATGAGCTCGGGACGGGTGGTTGAGATGACGAGGTCAGTTCCGTCCTCGCACGTCCAGCGAACGTCAACGAGGTTGGTTTTGCGAGCGATGCGCTCTACCTCTGCGTCGGCAATCGTGGTTCCCTCAACCGGGTCGTAGATGTTTGGACGTAGGTCTTCAACGATGTCCCCTTTCTTGAACAATTCAACGAAGATGGATTGTGTGACGCTACGGTAATCAGGAGCATCGGTGAGGTATTCTCGGGAAAAATCACAGGAAAGTCCAACCCTTTTTGCTGTGCTTCGCATTGCTTGAGTGAACGATTCAATGGTCGTTTCACACAACTGCAGGAATTCCTCCCTGTCGTAGGTTTTCATCTTACGTTTGGTGTTCTTCTCCACGGTAAATTCAATGTTGATGCCGTTTCTATCAACGCCCCAAGGGAAGTACACCTCTTTGCCCAAAAGCCGTTGGCTTCGGGCAAGTACGTCGATCATGGAGTATTGAGCCACTGCCCCAATGTGCCAGGTCCCCGAAGGATACGGCGGGGGGGTGTCAATCACAAAGAATTCCTTCCCGCTTTCTGGATTGAATGCGTAGCGGCCACTGTAGGCCTCCTCGTCGGCGTAATGAGCCTCTTGGATGGTCTTTTCAAGATTGATTGACCATCGTTTTTCAGGGAGTTTCGGTGCTGGCATGGAACTCACCTGGTCCAACCTCGGTTTCCGAGGGGTTCATTCTCTCGGATGTGGAACATCATTTCAACCCGTCGGCTTTCATTGGATTCAGCGTGCATTGGTCCCATGACGAAGGTAAGGCTTTGAAGGGTCCATGCTTGGGTTGGGTTGAGGTGGTGGCTTGGCTTCAGTTGAAGATGATTCAAATCCATCGACCGACGAGGCTCAAAAGCCGAAATCGACGGGGAATGCCCGCCTTGATGCCATCACTGAAAAGAGCCGTTCAGTGCGCAATCAACTCGTCGGCCAACTCAAAACCATTGACTCAAAGAAAACATTGGACGCGGTGCTTGAGGCCCCAAAACGGTTCAAGCGTGAATGGCAAAAAACAGGAGCCACAGGGGCCATCACAAAGTTTCCGATCCCAACCGTGTTGGTGTTTTTACTCCTGACGGCCTATTTTGTATCCCAATCGGGTTTCCTTGACAATACACGGTTTGACGATGACCCCGATAATCCAGCGCTTAATGTCAACGGGGACCTAGAAGTTTACCTGCCAGATGGAAGTCGGGTGGCTGAACTCATCGGTAAGGTGGAAGAGGACTGGTCCACCAACGTCATGGTCGTGTACATTGAATCCACCAAAGGCAACAACATCACAAACCAACGTATTCTTCAAGAAATCAGTTATGTTGAAAACATTCTCAATCCTTATCTTTCGGACGATTCGGACGACGTCATCTACATTCTTTCACTCTCTACCGTTCTCAAGGAAGTCAATTCGAGCGCACCCCGTATTCGTGAAGCCGTCGTAACCGAAGTTGGTGAACTTGGATGCTCCAATGACCCAACCGCTGATTGCCCATCCCGTGAATTTGCAACCGAAGTGAACGAAGCTTTTGCACTGACCGATGAGCAGTTGGGAGGATCATATGAAATTCCGAGTCAAACCACCATTGACCTCATCATTGGAGAGATGTACACCGATGAAGGCCAGCCATCGGCTGGCATGAACAAACTCGCTCGTGATATTGAGGGTGGAGAAGACGGTGGTCCAGATGGCGTCCTTGACCGGGCGATCATGGCCATTGCCGTCACAGAAGACCGTCCTGCCAAGGACATCATTGCCGATACGCAGGAGGTTCTCGATACGATTTCAAAAATGGAACGAGCCTGTGAATTTGAAGACAACGGCGACCCCGATGAATCCGAAGGCATGTGCACATGGGAAGACCTTGGTCTCTCCATGGTGCTGACTGGACCGGTTCCAATCACCAACGCCGTCACTGAATTTTCATTCAAATTGTTCTGGGATATTTTCCCCAACGCTGTGGTTTTGGTGGCCATTGGTCTGTTCATCTTCCACTCCGACTTGCTTCAGGCGGGCATCACTGGCATACGCCCACTTCAGGGCTTCAAAGTGATTGTCATCGCTGGCTTACCGACGCTGTGTGCCGTGTTTTGGACGTTGGGACTCATCGGTGCGACGAATTATGAAGTCACCATGACGGTCATCATCGTGGGTCCAATTCTGCTCGCGCTTGGCGTTTCCTATGGCCTGCACATCACCAATCGGTACGCGGAGGAAGAAGGAAGCAAAGATGAGAAAATGCGGGCCTCGTTGACCTCCACTGGACGAGCTGTCTTCCTGTCGGCGGTGACAACGGTCATCGGTTTTATTTCGTTGGTGTTCACGCCCATGGCGCCGATTCAAACGGTGGGTATCGCTCTATCGGCGGGCATCGTCATCGTCTATTTCCTCACCATGTTCATGGTGCCGAATTTGACACTGATTCTGGACTTGAAGAAACCCAAACATCCTCCGCTCAAGGCCTTTGATGTGCTGGTCGACGTCCCCGTAAAACGGAACCGTGCCGTCCTTGGCGTGTTCGTGCTGATGATTCTGTTGTCAGCCACCATCGGGCAAGCCAACGTTGAGGAAAACATCGACCTTCTCGGTATGGCTCCGGAAACCGAATCGCCTGTTGTCAAAATGAAGCAATACAGTTCAGAGTTTGAGGCAGGCCAAGTCGGTATGATTCTAGTGAACGCCAACGTGAGTGGTGATTTCAACGATGCAGACGTGTCAAACGATGATCCGGTGGAAATTTTACAGAAAATTGACAACCTTGAGTCCTCATTGAACACGGTTGAGAACACAACGGCTGTTTCGGTCGTGTTTTTGATGAAATCCTCGGGTATCCAAGTCACGGTTTCGGGTGAAGGTGTCAACGAGTTGTTCCAATTGATTCCATGCGCAGGTAACCAAGCCTGCGAGGATGTGAAAACGACGGCCGATGTATTGTTGAATCAAAGCCAATCGGTTGACGCCTCGTTCTGGGATTTGCTCAACGACCCCGATGCTTTCGGCCTCCCCGGCTCACAACAGAGTCAAATTTTCTTGCTTGACGTCTTTTACGCCTCGCTCACGAAAGAGACCAGAGAAATTTTCGTCAGCGAGGATTTCAGCCGCTCGCTCATCTACGTGGATATGCCGTTTATCCCGGTGGCGGATACGGCAAAGAGTGTCGATTCGGTCAATGAAAAAGCGGCGACCTTCCAAGGCAGGTACGGAGAATCGGCTGAAGAACTCACGGGCGTGGCGGCGACCGCCATTGAAGTGAACGAGTTGATCGTCGGCTCTCAATGGACTTCACTTGGATTCGCGATTATTCTCACGCTCATTACACTGGCCGTTGTGTTCAGGGACATTCGGTATTCCATTTGGACCACCTCCCCGGTCATTGCCACCGTCGCTCTCCAATGGCTCGTCATGTGGCAAATGGATGTGCCTCTTTCCCTGGTCACGGTCATGATTGGTTCCATTCTTGTTGGCGTGGGTGTGGATTTCTCAATTCACATTGCCAATCGCATTCGTGAATTAGGCGGGGGGATTCAAGCCATTCGAAATGCGGCAGTTGGTACGGGCATGTCGCTGTTCGAGGCAGCGGTTGTCACCTCGCTTGGTATGTACACCGCTTACGATATTCCGATTCCGGAGATTACCCCGTTCATCACGGTCATCTTGATCCTTCTCTGGGTCGCTGCCGCCAGCGCCCTCATTCTCCTTCCTGCGATCTTCATAACCCTGGAGAAAATGGGCATTGGTGCGGTAAGCGGCGGCAACAACATGGCCAAGAAATTGGGTCTTATCCGCACGACTGTGCACACCGAAGACGTGATGGAAGCGGCACTTGTTGACGACGTCGTTGATGCTTGGTAAGCGAGCAGTCCATAGACCCCTTCGTGTTCGGAGAAACCATGAACCACTGGTTGATGAAGTCGGAACTTGACGTGTATCCCTATGCCCAATTGGTGGCCGACGGACAAACGCATTGGGATGGTGTCCGAAATTATCAGGCCCGGAACATGATGAGGGACGCTATGAAAACGGGCGATCTGGTGCTTTTTTACCACTCCAACACCAAACCCCCCCATGTCGCCGGTGTGGCTCGTGTTGTTCGAGATGGGTATCCTGATTTTACCTCCTGGGATTCCGATGGGAAGTACTTCGACGAAAAATCAACACCAGAGAACCCACGGTGGTTTATGGTTGACATTGAACCGCTCAAGGAATTGCCAATGGTTTCGCTCCATGAGATGAAAGAAAATCCCAACCTCGAGGGCATGCCCTTGTTGCAACGAGGGCAGCGTCTCTCCGTCCAACCGGTTTCTCCAGAACACTTTGATGAAGTTCTTCGTATGGCGAACGTTGAGCGTTCCGATGTTGCATAGGGTGAGCGCATGTCAACACCAATTCCTGTTTCATCCCGTGCTGCCAACATTGAGTATGCCATTCGTGATGTCGTTGTGCCTGCGGTTGAATTGGAAGCCCAAGGCCATGAGATTTTGAAACTCAACATAGGAGATCCCATTGCTTACCCTGGTCTGCCGACACCTCCCCACATGGTCGATGCCTACGTCGAGGCCCTCCGAACCGGTAACAATGGCTACTCACCCTCCTATGGTTTGCCCGTTCTCCGTGAAGCGATCGCCAAGGACGAGCGGAGAAAAGGCTGGATGGCGACATCTGACGACATCTATGTTTGCCATGGCGTAACTGAAGCCCTGCAGCTCATCTTTGCTGCTGTGTTAGAGGAGGGTTCAAAGGTGCTGGCCCCTGGACCACATTACCCACCCTACATGGCTTACCCTCAAATGTACGGAGCTGAAACCGTCGAGTACCAACTGCACAGTCAAGATGGATGGAAACCGGATTTCACGGACATTGAACGGAAAATGGACGACGATGTACGGTTGCTTGTCCTGATCAACCCCAACAACCCTTGTGGAACTGTATGCGGTCCAGAAGACGTTGATGCTCTTCTTTCCATTGCCCGTCAATACCCGAATTGCATTGTTGTGGCTGACGAAATCTACGATGGTTTGGATTTCACCGGCCAGCATGTGTCGGTTGCGAGTCGGAGCCAAGATGTCCCCGTCATCGCCCTGAACGGGGTTTCAAAGGTCTACTATGCACCAGGCTGGCGAATTGGTTACATGGCCCTTCACGACCCAACCCAGCGTTTGGGCGAGGTGAGGGATGGCTTGGAACGTCTGCTTCGTTCTCGGCTCTGTGCCTCGACGCCCGCGCAATTGGGTTACCTTGCGGGCTTGGAACAGGACCGGAGTTGGATGGATGGTTATGCTAAGCGCGTCAAGGAACAACGCGATCATTGCCTTCAACGAATCCGTCAAATCGATGGACTGGAAGTGGAACAACCTGGGGGGGCATTCTACATGTTTATTCGTCTCACCGATGAGATGTGGGCAAACGATGACAAAGCCTTCGTTCTCAAATTACTCCATGAGGAACATGTCCTCCTCGTCCATGGGAGTGGATTCTCTCCGGAACTCGGAAAGGGCCATGTTCGTTTGGTCTACTTGGCCGACATGGCAGTTTTGGATGAGGCATTCAACCGCATGGAACGGTTCTTGTTAAAGCACCGTAGCAGCAACATGTCGTAGGAGATTTGATGAATCAAAGGCGAGAGCCAAACATATGCGCCGCACCTCCATCCTTGGTTTGGTATCGTTTGCGGCCATCTTCTTCGCTCCGCTCGCTTCTGCCGCGTCCATCTCCACCAGTTACGATACCTCCTTCGAGAGTTTTCTTCCTTTGATATTGGCGTTGGTCGTGGCTTATTTCGTTCGACGTTGGTTTATTCCACAACAATTGAAGAATTTACAAGTGGCGTTCGAGATTGAGGAGGACCTGTACGAAGTCCACCGAATCACACGCACATTGAGGGATTCTCGCCGATTGCTCAGAGCAGGACGCGTCGGTTACGGCGTTCTCCTGTACATGATGGGGCTGACGGGTGTGCTCATTCTGATCGCTGAATTGCTGTTCAATGCTGAGGTATTCTCCCAGTTGAATTTGTACATCATCGCCACCTTGATTCTCATCCCTGTTGTCATTTCTCCTTGGGAATCACTCAACAGTCAACTTTCATCCAGGCGCCGTGATGTTCGCTCATCCTTGAGCACCGATCTTATTCGACGGGTGTTTACCTTGGCCCTTCTCATCATCATCACCTTGCTGGTTCTCGCCTATGGCATCCAAATCGAAGGGACCCTCACGCCGACGTGGCTGGCCTTTGCCATGTTAGCTTTCATGGCCCCCACCATCTTCGCCTATGGTCGCATCATGGGTGCGTCCTGGAACATGTTGCTCATCAACAAATGGCGAACGACACGAGGTCGAAAGAACCCCATCGACCCTGACAAGAATGGAGTGATTGGACGCCTGTTTTCCTTTTTGCTCGTTCTGTTCCTTTTGACCATGCCCATCACGGCTTTGAATGGCATACTCACCGTGTTTTACGTCATGATCAACGCTCCTCCAAATTCCGAGGAAATTCTCAATTACGGAGGCATCATTGGCTATTCCCTCTTTGTTCGCATCGATGCGATCTCTGAGTTTTTGTTCCACTGGGAATTCATCAAGTCGCTCCCGCAATTCCTTTCACTTTACCTCACCCTCAACATTGCCATCGTTGGATTGGCGTTTATCTTTGAATTGACACGAAACCTCATCCTTGGCGGTCAATCGTTTGGTGGGATGTTTGGTGTTACCCTTGACACGCCCCGAGAAATCCGTGCAGAAAAATCCGCTCAGGCAAGGCAATTGACGTTTGCTTTTGCAGGATTTTCGGGCTACACGGTCCTCTTGCTCATTCTTGTGTGTTACAAAGAGTTTGGTTCATTGATGCCGCTCACTTCAACGTTGGAAGCCAACGATTTCGACGAAGAGATGCGTCTGTTGACCGTTTGGCTCTTCATCGCTGTGGGCCAGCTGATTTTCTTAATGACCTGGCTGCTTTCCATCAGTAGGTTTGGCCACCTTCTCACTCTTCGGTTTGATTTGAATCCCGACGAACGACGAGAAGGTGCAGTGCTTCTTGAGGGAGGTGACCGCCTCCAAACTTTGGTGGAGAACGCTGCCTTTAACGAAGACCTTGACATGTTGATTCGAATTCAAACCCATGATTTCCCCGGTGATCAGGCCTTGATTCGTCAGGAACAAACTCGCGCTTCAATGTGGGAAAAAGCTCTGCGAGGTTTGTGGCCAGAGGCCATTGAGCAGAGCCGAAAACTCCTGGCTCAATCCGGTGGGGACAACGACGAGGCTCGGATGTTGATCGCTACAGGATACATGGCTCTTCGCCGATTGGACGCTGCCCGTGAAGCCCTTCATGGCCTGCAGCAACCCGAAGGCTACGATGAACCCGAAATTCTTTCATTCATTTGTGAATGGTTGGACCCTTGGAATGGGGCGGTCACAGAAGACGATATTTGGGATTGGGAGAACAATTCCACAATCGACTACCTCCAGATGCTGCAGACCATGATGAAAACATGGAAACCTCAACCATCAGAGATGATGCTGCACAACGACAAACTTTCGCAGACGGGACAACTCTCGATGATTGCTCTCCTGCGTGGCCAACGTAGGTACGAAGAGGCCTTGGAACTCTCCCTCTCCTTGGTTCGGTCTGACCCAGTCGGGGTCAGGCCACGACTTGCAGTGGCCTTGTGTCTTCTTGATACCGGTCAATGGCACGACGCGAAGACGGTTTTGGATGAGTTGATCAAAAGTGACAGCAAAGACCCAAGGGTCCAAGCACTCGCCGTCATCTTTGGCTACGGCACCAAAGGCCGAGAGCACATGGAGGTCTCGTTGCTTCTTGACGAACAAAAAGAGACCAAGAAATGGATGGACGCAGCACCCGTCAATGCCTATGCTGCCCTCTTGCAAAAAGGTGGGCTTGACGAAGCGATGAACGCCAATGTCTTGATTGCGGCTCATGAGGCCACAAGGCGGACCGTTCCGCCAAGATATTCTCCGGGCGTCCTTTCTAGCATTTTCCAATACCTCGTTTTGATACCGGTTTGGTTTGTTCTGGGGATTCTTGCCTATCAAGAAATTGGCGATGTTGAAGGGCTCGTGGTGCTATGCAGTTTGTTGTTCGGTCACTATTCCTACCGTCGTGTGAGACGCCAGCAGGAGCACCAAATCCGACACCGCGACCAACGAGGGATGATCAAATACGCTCGACGCCTTAAGCGAATGAAGGCCGTTCCCCAACCGGGCAACATTCCCATCGGTAATCATCTTCTGCTCAGCGGCATTCTTGTCACGGTCAACGGTGTCGTCCTTGACATCGGCTATCCAGCATGGATGTTTGAGCGGTTGCCAAAGGAACCCGACAAGAAGGTTCGACAACGCCTTCGCAAGCGCAGCGTCGCGCTCGAAAAAGGGAAGACTCCACGTGTTTCCACCCTTGGAAAGGCTTGGTGGCTAAAGCGGCCCAAAGAACATGGTGAAAGCGGTCCAATGCTCGAGCGAAGCATCGGCCCAGTCGCGTACCGTGGTCGGACCAATTACATCCGGAAAAAGGAACCACAAGCCCTCAACGATGCCGCTGAAGGAAAAGAAACTCCAATGCAAAAGCGGTTCATTCCCCGAAACACCATTCGCAGCGAGCGAACATGAGTCCATTCAACGCTCTAACGAGGGTTCAAAGACCGCCAAAACCACCGATGTGACATGAGCCAGAACCAAGGTGCTTGGCAGGCATCTACAATGCACAAAGATTTCGCAGATACCGTGAATCAAGCGGTGCGAGCCAGCGGTGAATTGTACCGTCATGGTCTCGGCATGATCGCCTCTGAGAACATCGTGTCCCCAGCGGTCCGCAACATCGTTTCCAGCGACCTTCATGGTCGCTATGCAGAGGGTCTTCCCGGGAAGCGATACTACCAAGGTTGCGATGATTTTGATACCATTGAAGCCTTGGGGATTGACCTTGCGCAGAAGGTCTTTGGTGCAAACTTTGCTAACATTCAATCCACCTCAGGTACGGTTTCGAACATCGGGGCACTCAAAGCACTGGCGAAACCGGGCGACGCTATCACCGCCGTATCCACCGCCGACGGAGGCCACATCTCTCATGCCCGAATGGGTGCCGTCGGCTTGCGTGATCTTAACCTCACCACCTATCCGTGGAATGAGGAGCGAATGGAACCCGACATTGACGCAGCATGCAAGACCATCCGAGAAGTCAAACCCAAAGTGGCCTTGTTCGGGCAATCCGTGTTCTTGTTTCCGACGCCGCTTGAAGAAATGGCAGCGGCGGCCAAAGAGGTAGGTGCTTCGGTGATGTACGACGGAGCCCACGTTTTGGGATTGATCGCTGGTGGACAATTTCAAGATCCTCTCCGAGAGGGTGCCGACCTCATGACCGGTTCAAGTCACAAAACCTTCCCAGGACCCCAAGGTGGATTTTTGCTCTCGTCTTCGGAAGACGAAACTTTCCAGCGTCGTCTCAACAACGCCATGTTCCCCGGAGTCTGTTCATCTTACCATCTTCACCACGTTGCCGGCAAGGTGATGGCCCTTGCTGAATTCATGGAATACGGTGAAGCCTACGCTCGTGACACCGTATCCAATGCCCAAGCCTTTGCCGAAGCCCTCGCCAGTGAAGGATTTGATGTCCTCGCT